>Ga0210402_10005446_pt1 | contig 11393 bp, 8 predicted proteins | sample IncBWC7MmetaG_FD_161055 | JGI IMG/M metagenome (GOLD analysis project Ga0210402, IMG submission 161055) | Forest soil microbial communities from Barre Woods Harvard Forest LTER site, Petersham, Massachusetts, United States - Inc-BW-C-7-M | ecosystem: Environmental > Terrestrial > Soil >... | reverse complement strand
TCCATAACGTCCGAGGACAAGCAGGGCACGGGCGAGCCGCTTCTCGGACGAATTGAAGAGTTGATCGATCAAAGCTTCCTCGACGCGATTTTTATGAGTGAGTATAAATTCGACAAAAGAGTCTGAAAACTTGTCTTGTGTACGGAGCATATCCTGCAATTCGTTTTTGTTGATGGCCAGAAGGGTGGTCGGCGTAATGGCAGTAGCCGTGCCCGTGCGGACCGACTGTCCCGCCAGGCAGCCTTCGCCAAAAAAATCAGTGGGACCAAGCATCGCGATCACGGCCACCTTACCTGTCGAGCTAACCACGGAAAATTTCACGTTGCCCTTTTGGATGTACATTACGCTCTTGGCCGCGTCGCCTTGGCAGTAGATCTGCTCATCTTTCCGAAATTCGGCAACTTTTCGCGCCAATCCCGAAGTATCGAGAAAGGTCTGCGGGTCGTGCGATTCTGTCTTGGTTTTCTTCATTTTCATACGGGCGCTGCAAGCAAATTCAGTTCGCAGCCCCTCTTATCGGCGTCTCGACAGGCAGGAAGCAAAGGACCTGCTGCTTTAGTTGCGCATCGACTTCGTCTGCGATGGTCACGACGTCCGGCAGCAATTTGCTGAATATGACGCGACGCTCATTGCGATGCAGCGTGGAAAAAATGCAGACCTGCAGGATTCGGGATTCGTCCACGACCATTGCCGGGGTGTAGCCCTGTTTGAGTCGGAGCTCTCCGTGCTGACTGGCAGCGAGCGAAACCGGGACTTTCGCGCCTTTGGCGAGACGCAGCCTGGCAATTACGTCATGGAGGAGTTTCGGAAGATGGCCCGTGCGTTCTTCGAAATTCAACGGGATATGGAGTAAGTCTGGTTCTTTCTCCACAAGCGCGAGCCACTCGCGAATCGTAGGGTCGAGCTCCTGTTCGAGAATGTCGGCGACGGACTCTGTACCCGAAGATGCAGTGAGTGGCTCGTTGCCGCTCACTGGTGAAACTGGAGTTTTCGTCAAGGTGACCTCGTCCTAATCCACAGTTAGTATCCCCGTCCGGCAACTGCAGGTCTGTTCTATAAGGGATATGTTCCAAATGGGACAAGCGAACATCGGGAAGGGCGATGAGAAGAACGTCAGATATTTTTGGAAGGCGCTAGGAGAAGGATGGGGAGTTTGGGCTATGTGTTCGCCTGTCTGTACCAATAAGGACAAGAAACTTCGTTATTCTTCGGGAAGTTTGTCCTGGAGTTCACTGGCCAGCTTGCGTACATCCGTTGTTTTGCTGAAGGATTGAACTTCTTGCTTGGAGGAATCCACGTTCACGCCCATGTGCAGGCAGAGTTTCTGCAACATCTGAAGAATTGTGGTGAGTTCTTGTTCCGAAAGCATGCCGACTTGAAGGTCGAGGTGCGAGCGGCGTTCGGATTGGCGGGACATGCGGCTTTGACTGATCAGCACGAAGATCGTCAAGAACACGCTTTCGGAAGAGACGACGAGCGCGAGGACGCCAAAAGGAAACGGATCGAAGGGCTTGAGTCCTGGGATGACGTGGAGGTTAAACAGGCACCAGCCGGAGATCAGAAGCAGTTGAGCGAGCAGGAATCCCATATTGCCGACGAGTTTTGTAATGAGGTCACTCACTCGCTCTGTGGGAGTGCGGCGATCGCGGGCGTCGTGCTCCAGCTCGGCGATGGCATCGATATTGAATTGCGTGGGATTCGCAGCAACTTTGCGCGGCAATGCATTGTCCATGGGTTAGCTCCTAGAAACCATTCTTGAAGATACTGCTGCGTCATCGGGGGAACCGCGGGCCGGGCCACATCTACTTTCTCATGAAACGGGCTGCCTGCCCGTTAGCTAACTGGAAGTGTGACCATTGGGCGCAGCGGGAGGGGCAAGCCCCTCCCCTACAACCCTGGAGGCAGGACGGGCACGGCGTGCCGTGCCCCTACGGAAAATGTGACGGCGTGCTAGTGGATGAAGCTCAAACCACTTTATACCGGATTATTTTTCCAGGAGTTTTAGCCATTTTGTGATTGTGGCGCGGAGGGTTTTCGTTTTGGCGCGCACGTCCTGCGGGCTGTAAAACATGGCTAACCTTCTTCCGTCAGCGTAGTCGCCTTCGAGCAGGCCGGAGGAGTCTTTGACTTTGGCTCCGCTGGGGAAGACTAGGCGGATGCAGTCTTTTTTAAGGAGATTGAAGACTACGAGGTAGCGGACGTATTTCTTGGGATCGGTGGGCTTCATTTTTCCGGCGTAGAAAAAGGTGGGGGCGTTCCATTTGATTTCTTCGCCGATTTCTTTGTTGGTGCTGAGGATGATTTTACGGAGGTCGGCGACTACGTTTGCGAGCGGGTGTTTCAGTTTGGCCATGTAGGCGTCGACTTTTTCGGGTTCGGAGGGCTTGGTGGTTAGGTCTGTTGGTTTTGGCATGGCGGTTCGCACCTTTCTTTTAGATTTTGACGCGCACGCCCAGATGGGGCGCAGCCTGCTGCGCCCCTACAAAGGACAAGGCTAGTGGATGAAGCTCAAACCACTTGGGATGAATTGGGGGAAGACGTAGGCGTAGAGCATGACGATGACGCCGACGATGGAGGCGAGAGCGACGGAGTGCCAGAAGACGAAGCGGAAGATGGAGCCTTCCTGGCCGACCTGGTTGGTGGCGGCGGTGGCGATGCAGATGGATTGGGCGTCGATCATTTTGCCCATGACGCCGCCGGCGCTGTTGGTGGCGCACATGAGGATGGGGCTGAGGTTGAGTTGCTGGGCGGTGATTTTTTGAAGGCCGCCGAAGAGGACGTTGGAGGAAGTGTCGCTGCCGGTGAGGGCGACGCCGAGCCAGCCGATGAAGGCGCCGAAGAAGGGGAAGAACCAGCCAGTGCGCGTGAAGGCCAGGCCGAGGACGGCGTCCATGCCGGAGTAGCGCGTGACGTAGCCGAGGCCGAGCATGCAGGTCATGGCGACGATGGCGAAGCGCAGGCGGAAGAGTGTGCCGCCGAAGATTTTTATGATTTTGCCTGGCTTGAGGCCGAGGATTATGGCTGAAACGAGAGCGGCTAGGAAGCAGGCTGTGCCGGTGGCGGTGAGCCAGTTGAAGTCGAAGCGGGCGGCTTCGGCGGAGGGCTTTGCCACGACGGGAGCGGTGCGGTAGACCTTGTTGTGGAGCGCGGGCCAATCCCACCCGGCGGGGCCGGGGCGATTTTTGCCGTCGGGCATTACGACGGTGAAGGCGGGGGTGGTGGCTTTATTCATGGCGAGCTTGATGCTTGGCAAGCCCCACGCGAGCACAATGAGCGAGAGGATAGCGAACGGTAACCAGGCTTTGGCGATTTGGCCAGCGGAGTAGCGCTTGCCAGCAAGAGATCTTTGACGGATTTCCCAATCGTCGCCCATGGTGTCTGTGACGGAAGTCTGCGTTGCGGTGCCGGTTTTGATGGCGTCGGCGTCGCGCTCTTCGGGGAAGCGCCAGATGCGCTTGGGTTTCCAGAAGCGGAGGAAGATCATGGTGGCGATAAGGGAGACGACGCCGGAGGCGATGTCGACAAGGTTGCTGTCCATGTAGTTGGACCAAAAGAATTGCGTGCCTGCGAAAGAGAGGCCGACGACGAGGATGGCCGGAAAAACTTCCCATGTTTCGGACCAACTCACCATGGCGCGGACGAGCCAGAAGGGAACGATGACGGCAGTGATGGGTAGGATGCGGCCAATCATGGCGCTGAGATCGCTTTCGGGGAGGGCTGTGACAGAAGCGAGTGCGTGGACGGGGGTGCCGATGGCGCCCCATGCGACGGGAGCAGTGTTGGCGATGAGGTTGAGCGCGGCGGCGTGAAAGGGTTTGAAGCCGAGGCCGATCATGAAAGCGCCAGCGATGGCGACCGGCGCGCCGAATCCAGCACAGCCTTCGATGAACGCGCCGAAGCAGAAGGCGACGAGGAGAAGCTGGAGGCGGCGGTCGGGGGTGATGGCAGCGACGGACTGCTTCATGATTTCAAATTGGCCGGTTTCTACGGAGATGTCGTAGAGAAAGACGGCAGCGATGACGATCCAGACGATTTTGAGGAGGCCGTAGGCCGAGCCGTAGAGAAAGCTACTGAGGGCCATTTGCGCGGGCATGTGGAAGACAAGGATGGCGCATAGAATAGCGGTGGCGGCGCCGGCGATCGCGCAAAGGTGCGCGCGGACTTTGAAGCCGGCTAGCAGGCCGAGAAGAACTACGACAGGCAGAGCGGCAACCAGCGTGGAGAGCCACCAATGGCCTAGGGGATCGTAAATTTGATTCCAAGTCACAGTTGGGCCTCCAGAACGAAGTGGTATTCCATTTTAAATGTCATGAACTCCGCCTAATGCTTTGTGGGAGGCAATGCCGATAATCGCCGATGCCGCCCGGACTGGAAAGCGAGCTTTTCGGCTGTTGAGTTACGCTGTTGGCACTGCATTGTCAAGAGATAAGTCGAAATCGGCGGCGAGAGGCATGTGAACGAATCTTCATAAAAGGCTGGCGTTGTTCAGGACGGAGCTCCGTCAGCGAAGAGCTAGCGCGGAGGCAGAGCTTCATAGACCACGCCTCGGCCGGGAACTATACTCTGTGCATGAGTTCGGACAGAGAGCTGCTCGGGGCGCTGCGGCAATATTGGGGGTACGACGCGTTTCGTCCCTTGCAGGAAAATATTGTGAAGAGTTTGCTGGGCGGGCGGGACACTTGCGTGGTGATGCCTACCGGCGGAGGCAAATCGCTTTGCTATCAATTGCCGGCGGCGATTTTGCAGGAGAAGACGGTCGTTGTGGTGTCGCCATTGATCGCGTTGATGCAGGATCAGGTGGCGCAGCTTGCGCAGATGGGAATTCCGTCGGCATTACTGAACAGCACGCTGGCGGGAGACGTTCAGTCCTTGGTGCAGCACAAGGCGATCGAGGGAGCGTACCGGCTTTTGTATCTTTCGCCGGAAAGGCTTGCGCGGGAAGACACAATTGGGTGGCTGAAGCGCGTTCCGGTTTCGTTTTTTGCGATTGATGAGGCGCATTGCATTTCGGAATGGGGGCACGAATTCCGGCCGGAATACCGGCAATTGAGTTCGCTGCGGAAACATTTTGCGGAGCTGCCAATTGCGGCGTTCACAGCGAGCGCGACGCGGCGCGTGCGGCACGACATCATCGCGCAGCTCGCGCTGCGCGATCCGCACAAGTATATCGCGAGCTTTCACCGGCCGAATTTGCAGTACATCGTGAAGGAATGCGTGGGTAAGACGCAGTCCGAGCTTTTGATTCGAGCGATGCGGAAGTATGCGGATAGCAACGTGATCGTGTATGCGCCGACGATCGCGCGGGTCGAGGAGACGGTGGATTTTTTGGCGGAGCAGGGAATTGCCGCGATTGGTTATCACGGGAAGATGGATAGCGAAACGCGGAGGCAGAATCAAGAGCGCTGGATGTCGGACGAAGTGCGCGTGCTGGTGGGGACGATTGCGTTTGGATTGGGAATCAACAAGGCGGCGGTGCGCGCGGTGATTCATTTGTCGTTGCCGAAATCGATTGAGCAGTATTACCAGGAAGCTGGGCGCGCGGGGCGCGACGGCGAACCGGCGGACTGTATTTTGCTGTGGCAGAAGCGAGATGTGGGATTGCTGACGTATTTCGTGGAGCAGTTGAGCGATCCGGCGGAGAAACAACGCGCCTGGCAGCGGTATCACGAGATTCGGAACTTCGTGGAAGCGAAGGCTTGCCGCCATAATCAGATTTGCTTGCACTTTGGCGAGAATAAAAAATGGAAGTCTTGCGGGGCTTGCGACGTGTGCGTTGGAGAGCCTGACTGGCTCGCCGCGGCTGCGCCTGTGAAAAAAACGGCGAAGCGAAGGGCCGCGACGGTGGCAGGCAACGCGACTGGGGCGGCCGCTTTTCCGGTAAGAGAACCACGACGAGAGCCGACACATATTCCGTTGGTAGATGTGCGGAGGAGTAGCGCTGCTGCCGGGATCGATCCTGAGTTGCGCGAGTACCTACGTGAGTGGCGGCGGGCAACTGCAAAAGAGCGTCGTACTGCTGCGTTCATCGTGATGCATGACACTTCGCTCGATGAACTGTGCCGAGTGCGGCCCGGTTCGCTCAGCGAGCTTCGGGGAGTTTCCGGATTCGGCGATCGGAAGACCGAGATGTACGGCCGGGAGATTTTGGAGGCGCTTGAGGAGTTTGGACGCGGAGCACGGGCTGCCAAGCTCGAGTTGGAAAAAGCGAAGCCTGCTGAGGAGACAAAGCGACTGCTGGCGGAAGGCCGCACGTTTGACGAGATTGCGAAGACCCGCGGGCGGCAGTTTTCCAGCGTCGTCAGCCTAATTGTTGGGCTGATGGAACGCGGAGAATTGGAGTTCCAGCCGAGCTGGGTGGACGCTGATAAGCGAGCACAAATCGAAAAGGCTTGCACGCTTCTCGGATTCGAACGGATTAAACCTTTGAAGGAGGTTCTGCCTCCAGAAATTACTTATGAAGAGATTAGACTTGTTGCCGCACACCTGCGGCTTGAGCGAGATGGACAAGCGCGAGAGCCGGTCGAGGGCTAGCGATCTCTGTCGACCCAGCACCCCAAACCCAGAAAAGCAGATCGCTCGCTACGCTCGGGATGACAACACTGCGAAGGAATTGATGAGTGCGCGGGTATCCGTTTAAGAACCACAGTTATTTACAGAGCCGAGGAAACGGATGTGCCGGCGGCGGCGAAGACGGTGTCCATTTCCGCTTGCGCGAAGGACAAGAAGCACTGCACAACGACAGGATCGAATTGGGTGCCACTGCACTGAATGAGGCGGCGGACGGCTTCTTCATGTGGAAGGCCTTTGCGGTAAGGGCGGGAAGAGACCATGGCATCGAAAGCATCGATCACCGTCACGATGCGAGAGACGATTGGAATTTCGGTTTCCCTTAAGCCTGCTGGATAGCCTTTGCCATCGAAAGATTCGTGATGATGAAGAATATCGAGAGCGGCGCGCTCAAATCCCGGTAGCATTCGCAAAACCGCCCAGCCGTATTCTGGGTGCTTCTTCATCAGGGCGTATTCTTCGTCGTCCAATTTCCCGGGCTTTTTAAGAATGAAGTCCGGGACGCCGACTTTGCCGATGTCGTGAAGAAGAGCGGCGACTTCGAGGTTCTGGAGTTCTGCTTCGTCGAGTCCGAGTTCTTGCCCGACGCGCATACCCCATTCCGCGAGTCGAGTGCTGTGTACGCCGGTATTGAGATCTTTCAAATCAAGGAGCTGGTTGAAAGCGCAGATGACCGAGCTGCGAAGGGCGGAGACTTGTTCTTCGACCTGCTTGATGCGGAGGGATTCCGGCGTCCACGCTGGAGTGGAGGACAGGGTAAACACAGGAATCCGCTCGCTCGACATTCTAATCAACTAGTGGCCACTCGAACTATTCAACCAGGCCGAGATGGCTTGATAGACGTCCAAGCGGCCATGGTTGAGGTCTGGTGTGAGTTGGATCGCATGAGAGAATGCGCTGGCCGCACTCTTTTGGTTGAGGGAAGGCTTGGCGGTCAGGAGCAGGTCGGCCGAGCCAGCAACCAGCGGCGAGCTGAAAGAGGTGCCTGAGGCGGCGGCGTACGTACCGCCGGGGTACGTGCTGATGACGTACTCGCCGGGGGCGGCGATCCAGACGTCGGTGTTGCCATAATTGGAGAAAGTTGAGCGCGTATCGTAATCCGACGTTGAGGCGATACCCATTACGTTGGTGTTGAGGGCAGCGGGGTAGACTGGCGAGCTGGTGTTCTCATTGCCGGCGGAGGCGACAAGGACCAGGCCGGATTGGTTCGCGAAAGCGATGGCCTGAGAAAGAGCTTGCGAGGGCGTCGAGACGTCAAAGCTCATATTGACGACTTTGGCGTTGTGCTGGACGGCGTAATAGAGAGCCGCAACGATGTTGGAGAGATAACCTTGGCCGTTGGCGCTAAATGCTTTAAGGGGAAGGATTTGGGCATTCGGTGCGACCAAGTGGACGAGGCCGGTGGTCATGGTGCCATGGCCAAAATCTGTGTTAGAGCTACCGCCTTGGTCGAGAATGGCGACCGAAGACTGGTCCAAGATGGCAACACTGGATTGCTGGACGAAGGCAGGCTGGCCTGAGCCGCCATTGGTGCTAATGGTCGAGCCCTGCAATTGGGGAACATCGAGCCACTCCGAGGCGCCGGGTTGATTGCGGGTGAAGTCATAGCCCGGGAGTAGAACTGGGACGAGAACCGGGTGGTTGATATCCACGCCTGTATCAATGACGGCGACGATGCCAGAGCCGGCGACGTTGAAGCCGTTCTGAGCGTCACTCAGGCGAATAATCTGCGTGGCGGGTTGAGCGGCGTAGCCATGCGTGACGATGGTCCCGTAATAGTTCACCGGCGCATTGTCGTAGAGACCGGAGGGAATGGTGGTCGCGGACGGCTGAGGGAGGGCCAGGAGTTGGTCTGCCTCAACGCTTTCGATACCCAGCAATTGTTCGAGGAGATTGCCTAGGAAGCCGAGCAGATTCGAGATCAAGTTTCCTGTGGAGGTCACAAGAAAGGTACGGTTAAACGAGCCATCCAAAGATCCTTGGACCTGGCAATTTGCGGACAGGCAGAGTCTCAGGACGGAGGAGAGGCCCCCCGAGGTGCGAACAATGTAGCGGTTCTGAGCGGCTGACGGGGGCGTTCCGACGGAGAAAAGAGCGACTAGAATCACGAAGATGCAAAGGTTGCGTTTCATAGTGTTTGGTCCCTTTCGGGGTCTCCTGCTTCTGAACCAGCCGTGCATCCGCACAAAGGGATACCCGCTAAGTCTTGCGGAATCTTTCTTTTGCGCAAATAGTACGGATGGTTTCGTGGTGCCAATCAAAAGCTACAAGGGATTTTGGTACTTCCGTACCAAAATGGGACTCCCTTGTAAAATGTAGTCCGGCGGCCGAGTTCATGCCTTGCCTCCGGGCAATTTGCCCAAGGCGTTTCGCAAGGAAATGACAATGGGCTGGTCTGCCTCGCCGGGCACGGAAAGCTCCAAGTCGCCCGAGTTTTCGATCTCACCTGAGAACTCGCCAAATTGGTTTGTTGCGGCCAAGACGGTGTTTCCGCGCCGATTTGAGAGGGTCACTTGAATGTCGCGGCCAATGACGCCGGGATGGCTAAGATCAAGCAACTGGCCAGTGATGACGAGGCGATTGCTGCCAAGCTTGGGCTCGATCTGAATGTCGATCTGGTATGGATCTGCCCTATAAAGCATTTGTCTTGTTCCTATTACGACTGAACGGGATCCGGCGACGGCTGGCTGCAGGAAGCTGTCGAAGAGAACCTCGATAAGGCTCTGAGATTCCTTTTGCGGCTGGGCCATGCCAGTTATTGCGAAAGTAGCCTTGGCTAGCCGAACAGTCTCTGCTGAAGGTTGGTAACTGGCCTCCATACCTGCTGTTTTGCTGACCCTTTGCCATAGCGAGACCGTCTCCTTACAGCGTTTGCAGCCAGTTGCGAGGTGCTTCTGCATCGCTTCCTGCTGGCTACTTGAGATAACGTGATTCACGAAATCGACCCACTCCTCTGTCGTAAAGTGTTTCATTTCTCTTCCCCCCTAATCTCCCTCTCTGGCCCTCCGCTCCCCAGCGGCGGCAAGGAATCAACCTCTCCCATTGCATAAGGGAGGGCAGGAGGGCAAAAAATATAGCTCGGCAGAATTTAGTTAAGTTATTTGTTTACTGTGAGTTGGCCGACGAGGACAAAGGGAGCCCAGAAGTAGGGATGGGGGTTCTTCTGGCGGAGGAGTTTCATGGCGGATTGCAGTGAGACGGCCATGTTGCCGGACTCCATGTAGCCCTTGTAGAAAGACTGCATGAGCTCCGCAGTGCTTAAGTCGTGGACGTCCCAGAGAGACAAAAGCAGGGAGGCTGCGCCGGCGCAGAAAAGCCCGCGCTGGAGGCCGAGCAACTCGTCACCGTCAGCGACAAAGTTCATACCGGTGGCACAGCCGCTGAGGGTCACATGGCGGGCGGAGAGACGCATTTGATAGAGGTCGTACAGATTAAGGTAGCCATCGCCGAGGCGGATGCCGGAGAACATGGGGTTGTCCTGGCGGTAGGTGCCGTGCGTGGCGATATGGAGCAGAGCGCTTTGGGACCCTTTTTTTCTGAGGGCGTCAGCGGTGACTTGCGCATCGAGAAAGAGTTCCGCGTGAGGCAGGATTGACGCTACGGATTGGACCTCGGCCAAGATGTGGGGGGCGCGCTCGTCTGGGATGCCCATAACCAGCGAGGCAGACATATCGCTGGGAGGCTTGTCTTGGCAGAGGGCGAAGACCGTGGCGCTAGGGGCGTAGGAAATTGTGTGGGTGTCGCAGAGGTAGGCGTCGCCACTCTTGAGGGCATGAAAGGGAAGAAAGTGAAGTGGGCCGTGGGGTACGAAGATCAAGTGTTTCGTTTGGAGATGAGCGCGCAACGGTGCGATTAACTCGGCGTAGAGGGATTCCAGATGACTCTGTGTAGCTCGAAGTAAAGGTTGTTCGAAGCGCTGTGTGTAGGTTGAGCCCATGCGGAATTTGGAAAGTTGGAAGCGGAGGAGATGCAAGAAATGAAGGACACGGGAGAAAACGGTGATGGGAGCGATTTCGATGGAATTGCGTGTGACCACGGCGGCGACAAGGCGGTCTCCCGTCGAATAGTATTCGATGAGCGCTGTATCGGCGGGGATAGCGGCTTGTAATTTTTCGAGGGAAAAATCCGCCGGAGCTTCGAGAGTGGCGTTTTCGCGTTCGTGGGCTGGCAGTTCCCGCAAGGTGCGCAGGAGTTCGTTTTCGTGGGAGACAGCTTTTTCCTGGAGTTGCTGGAGTCGTTTGGCAGACGTGTCTTCGGGACGGAGCTGCTCGAGCTCGATGCGGTGGTAATACCAATTCAGTTCCTCGCGTAGGTCGCGAATTCTGCGCACGAGTTCGCTTTGGCCTGAGTCTCCCAGCGGCAGGCTCTGGCCGCTCTGAAAAATCATTTCGGTCATGCTGCGGGATTTGGCGGCTTCAATGCAAGAGAAGGCCTCGGCGGCAGAGGCATCGCCGCCGTCGCCGCTGAGGTGCAAATCGACTAATGCCTCGTAGACTTGCAGGCGGTTTTTTACGAAGGAGATTTTTAGTTCTTCGGCGTGCAAGCGGCTGCGCAGTGCTTCCAACGATTTGCGCGCTTCTTGATAGGCCGCGTAGGCAGCGGGACGATCGCCGCAGGTCTGGGCAAGCTGGCCGCGGAGGAAGTGCGTCTGATAGGCGAGGACCGGCGCCTGAAGACCGGAAATCTTTGCTATGGCGGCGTCCGTTTCCGTTTGCGCGGCAGGGAGTTCTCCAACCTGCAAGGCAATGCGTGCGAGGAGAAGATGGGCCAGAGCGGCTTTGCCGGGAAGGGCGGTTTGATCGAAGAAATTGGCAGCGCCTGCGCAG
>Ga0210402_10005445_pt1 | contig 11393 bp, 14 predicted proteins | sample IncBWC7MmetaG_FD_161055 | JGI IMG/M metagenome (GOLD analysis project Ga0210402, IMG submission 161055) | Forest soil microbial communities from Barre Woods Harvard Forest LTER site, Petersham, Massachusetts, United States - Inc-BW-C-7-M | ecosystem: Environmental > Terrestrial > Soil >... | reverse complement strand
TCCTGCGCCGCAATCAGAACTCAACGTTCAGCCAGGACAGATATGCCGCCGCTCTCGCCGGACTCGACGAACTGTTCAAGTGGAGCGTTAGTTGAGAGCGTTGAACTGCCCTGTTCGTCACCGCCATGTTCTAGCACCAGGGCAGCCACGCTCATCAGGTGGGCGATATACGGGATGTTGGTGCCCTTGCGTCGTTGATCCGCATGCAGACAAAGGCAAACGCCGCTGCCTCTGCAAGACGTGCCCAGCGTATACTGTGTTCGATTGTTTCGGTTGTCATCAACCCGTTCTCCTTCGGTGCATGGGTCGCCCACTGGGAACAATTCCGGGCATAATCGCCAGTGCGTTGGTAGGCGCGGTTGCATGCGGACGCATGCGTCACGTCAGGCAGCCGGTGCTGGAGGCGGTATCGAGAGCGGCTGATCCCAGATGGCCTCCGCCCGGTGTGCTACTGGACTGGCTATTGTTCAGGTGGCTGCGTTGGTGCGACTTCCATTTCTGCGATCGGCAAATATGACCTCGCCCTCTCGATGCCGTGCACTATGGCGGCTACGTCCCTTGTAATCTGGGTTTGGCCGGATTCGGTTCGGGACCGAGAGCCGGCCTTAGCCAGTGGTGGACGAAGGGCATCGATCATGGAGCACGCAGGCTGGTCGCCGCGAGCGCAGTCTTGTTCGCTTCGTGCTAGGAATTCTGGGCGATCCGGTGGCCTTTGGCAGGCCGCCGCGATCAACGCGACCAGCAGACTGATCGTGCGGGATACCTGAAAGTTGGTCCTGTGATACATTGGTCGTCGCAACAATCCTGGCGAAGGGGCTCGTCTGCCCATGCGCCGGGTGCCAGGAGAGCCGATGTCGGCCCCTGTGTCATTGACCTATATCAATGTAGGCGCGGGCGATCAGGTGCTCCCTGTGACGGCGCTCGGTCGCCCGTCGATCAAAGGCTGTGCCAGCCCCACCAGTAGTTTTGTCGGTGTCACGGCGCGCATCGATCGGCGCCAGTCGGACACGGGCTGTCAGGCAGCCAGTTTACCAATCCTGGGGTCCAGGGACGCAGGACGGGGGCACGGGCTTGTCGCTGCGATGTATGGCCCAGAACACCACCCCCTCCTTGTAGCCGCCCTTGGGCAGGCTGGTGAACCACCGCTCAGTTCGGATGGTGCCGGTTGTCGCTCCCGGAGATCGGTGTGTCGCAGTCGAGGACGCCGCAACGCAAATCTTGGCGCGAGATTCAGGCTACAGCGCGCCCGGACCGTTCCTGGCCGGCATCTCTGCGCGGCCAGGATATGGCCAGTTGCGAGGATCACGATCAGTCGTAATAGTGCCAACGGTTGTGGTGACGGTCCCAATCCCGGTGATGATACCGGTGGTGGTCCCAGTAGTAATCGGACTGCTGCACTCGTTCGCCGTAGCCGCCGCCCTCATGCCTCTGGGGCGCCATGACCGGGGCGGCGATCGAACTCGCTGAAATGCCAAGTCCCAACATTGCCGCCGCCATCGTGCCCACTATAAGCCGGCGCATATCTCACTCTCCTTCGACATTAGCAGGGATTGATTCCCTGCTGAACGTCCGAGAACCTGGGGCCGCGCGACGGCAGCAACTGGACCTGTTGGTGAAGTTTTGATGGCAACGCATGAAACCTTGGCCACGTGGAGTGCCACCAGTCGTGTCTGCATGGGTCAGTGGGCGCAATTCGGCCGCGTCGTCACCCGCGTCCCGAGATGACGTCCCCACCGGTGTGGTCATAATCAAAGTCGCCACGCCGTTATGCCGACGATCAATTTGACGCCTGCCCCTCGACGGATTCTCGCAACCGTCTGGCCGCAGCGACGAGATTGACCAGCGCCGGTTTAACTTCATCCCAACTCCTGGTCTTCAGGCCACAATCCGGGTTGACCCAGATTTGCCAGTCTTTCAGCCGTTTTCGCGCCAGGGCGAGCAACTCAGCCATCTCGTCCGCATCAGGAACGCGGGGGCTGTGAATATCCCAAATGCCTGGGCCAATCTCGGCCGGGTACGTCGCGCCCTCGATTGCGAATGCGTCCAGTAGGTCCATCCGGCTACGCGTGGTTTCGATAGAGATCGCGTCCGCATCCATTGCCGCGATCGACGGCATGATGTCGTTGAATTCCGAGTAGCACATATGCGTGTGGATGGATGTGTCGTCGCGCACCACCGCAGTTGCCAGCCGGAAACACGACACGGCCCAATCGAAATAGGCGGACCATTCAGCCCGGCGCAGCGGCAGGCCCTCTCGAAACGCTGGCTCATCGACCTGGATGACGGCAATGCCGGTTGCTTCGAGGTCGGCCACCTCATCGCGGATGGCTGCCGCGATATGCCGGCAGACTACGTCACGTGGAAGATCGTCGCGCACGAACGACCATTGCAGCATGGTCACCGGTCCGGTCAGCATGCCTTTCATCGGTCGCTTGGTGAGCGACTGAGCATAGCGTGTCCATCGCACCGTTATTGGTGCCGGGCGTGACACATCGCCCCATATGATCGGCGGCGCCACGCATCGGCTGCCGTACGACTGCACCCAACCGTGCTTGGTGAAGGCGAAGCCCTCCAAATGCTCAGCGAAATATTTTACCATGTCGTTGCGCTCGAACTCGCCATGCACCAGCACGTCGAGGCCGATTTCCTCCTGCCACCGCACGGCGTCGGCGATCCATTTCTCGATTCTACGATCGTGATCTCCCTGATCGATCTCGCCGCGACCAAGCGCCGCCCGGAGGTGACGAACTTCGGATGTTTGCGGGAACGAGCCGATCGTTGTGGTAGGAAACGGCGGAAGGTTCAGTCTGGCCGAATGCGAGGTGCGCCGCTGGCCGTAGGGGCTGGCACGCTGTTCCATATCGGGTGTAACGGAGGCAATCCTGCTAGTAACCTCCTGACGATGCACGCGAGAACTGGTTGTCCTTGAACGCAGCGCCTTATCGCTGTGCGCAAGCTGTACCTCAATCGCGCCGTCACCTTCGTCCAGGCCACGCGCAAGGGTCGCGACCTCGGCCAGTTTCTCGGTCGCGAAGGCCAGCCATTCCTTGATATCCGGGTCGAGCCGATCCTCCTGCGCCAACTCCACCGGGACGTGCAGCAGGCTGCACGAAGGGGCTACCATGAGACGCCGCGTGCCGCGCGTTTCGGCGACTTGACGAAGTGTCGCAAGCGCGGATCGGAGATCGGTGCGCCAGATATTGCGCCCATCTACCACGCCGAGGCTCAGCCATTGATCGGGTCGCGTCGCTGCAAGCACCCCATCGAACTGTCCGGCTCCCCGCACCAAGTCGAGATGCAGGCCGGCAACCGGCAATCGAGCCGCCGTATCGAGATTGTCGCCAAGCGGGCCAAAATAACTGGCCAGCAGAATACTTGGCGCGGGTTTGCTAGCGAAGGTGCCGTACGCAAGCGCCAATGCAAGGCGTGCCTTTTCCGGCAGATCCAGCGCGAGCACCGGCTCATCCATCTGCACCCATGCACAACCGTCTGCGGCCAGTTCGCCGAGAATCTGCTGGTACAACGGCAGCAGCTTGTCCAGCAGATCGAGCGGATCGGACTCGTCATCAGATTTGGCGAGCAGCAGGAAGCTCACCGGTCCCAGCATGACCGGCCGCGTACGGATGGCTTGCGCCAGCGCCTCGCGGAAATTAATCAACGGCCGGTTCTCGGTCAGCGTGAAATGCTGGCCCTGGGCGAGACGCGGAACCAGATAGTGGTAATTGGTGTCGAACCACTTGGTCATTTCCAGCGCGGGCAATCCAGGTGCGATCTCTGCTCTGGCCTCCTCGCTGGAGCCGCGAGACCCGCGTGAGAGCGCGAAATAGGTCGCCAGCGATACAGGGCCTTCGTGCCAACCGTACCCCGCCGAGATCGCGCCCAGCATACAGGCGGTATCCAGCACGTGGTCGTAAAGTGAGGTATCCCCTGAGGGTACATGGCCAACACCGAGCCCAACCTGAAGGCGCCAATGAACTTCGCGCAGCCGGGCCGCCTCGGACAGCAGTGCAGCTTCGTCGAGCGTGCCGGCCCAGAATTGGTCCAGCGCGATTTTCAGTTCGCGCCGCCGCCCGATCCGAGGAAAGCCAAGGTTGCTGACGATAGTCATGCCGCCCTCCAGAAACCAGGGGCGGACGTTGTGTCGATGTTCGATTGGCACTGGGCCGTGCGGCGAAATCCGCCAGCAGGAATGGCAGCCATGGTCGCCTCCCACCGCCAGGGCGCCCCGCCCGGCAGTTGTTGTGAGCGCGACGCCGGCAGGTCTCCTGGCTCGCGGGTCAACACCGCCGGCCCTGTCTTCCCGTGCCCTTGCGGGCTCAGTGACCCGCCCTGATCCAACGGGAGGAGGGCGGACGGGCCGGCGGCTCACCGCTGACAGTTGCGGGGGCAGCCGCCGACTTGCCCCCGGAATGACAATCCAGCCGGGGCGCACGGCGTTCCCTTTTCACCCGCTCGCGCGGGACCGACGACACATAAGCATATCTTTATGAGTGGCCATACCGCAAGCCCCGAACCCCGCGCAGATGCAGAATGTGCAGGGAGGCGTCGGCCATTGGACGGTCTGGTCGAGGATTGCCAAGACCGGGGTCAACTGCGGGCCGGGCTGGGCCACAGGGCGCACAACATCACCAGCAGCGCCGCCACCGTCGTGTTGCTGGCCGCAGTGGCTTCTGGGGCGAATGCCTCCATGAAGGTGATGGGCAGATTTCGACACTGGCCACACCTGTTGACCTACGGGCTAGTTTGCCCGATCCGGTATCGGTTTCCTGACCTCTCGTGAAGGGTTCTGCTATTTGACCTCGGCGATCAGGGCGTTGCCGACCATGACCTCCGGCATCCCCTTGGTGAATTCGAGGACATTGTTCCTTACCCAGTCCGCTGCCTTCTCATTGGACGCAAATGCCTCGTCCGCACTGTCAAACATACTGATGGTGATCAGCACATCCGGCCCGCCATCAAGCAGATAATAGCCCCTAAACCCCTGCATTTGTCGCATCATGGGTACGAAGCCCTCGCGTACACGCCGAGCCAATTCCTCTGCTGACCCGCGTCTCACGTTGTACTTTCTGATGCTGGTGAACATGGTCCTACTTCGCCATTGGCAGGGAGACTGTCCGACGCAGCATAGCACGCCAAATAGCGGTTCTCAGGCTAATCACGCAGCGGTGGCCGCTGTGACCTCCGTGATGGCGGTGCGCCCACCCGGCACATGGCGATACAAGGTCGGGGAACTGCATCCAACCTGTCGGGCGACCTCGGAGGCCGTCATGGTGCCGGATGCCAGCATTGCCCTGCCGCCCTAATCTTGATGGCGTTCAACGCAGGTGGACGACCACCGACACGCCCACGGGCGCGGCTGGCCGCCAGTGCGGTTCGGGTGCGCTCGCGTGACGCTTCGCATTGAGCGGCTGATTCAAATTGCAATCTCTGACCGCCTGCTGGTACAAGTCAGTTGGCAATTATGCCCAGGCCGAGATTTTCAAATGAGCGATTTGAGGATGGTCACTGCGACCATTGCAGCAGGACCGAACGCTGGATGCACGGCGATTTCTCTTGCGGACCTCGGCGCGATCGAGGAACTGACGCACCTGAACCGCACTTCGCGTCGTCAGTTGAAGGCAGCAGGTATCCGCGAGATCAGGGAAGCCACACACAGCACATTCATGTCGGACGAGATTCTCGATGCGCTGACCGGAGCGGCAGCCCTGGTGTCTGACGGCCTTTTCGACACTACCGATTTGGCGGCAGCCAACCTCGTTACCCTCTGTGTGGAAGAACCCGAAGCACAGCCGACACACTAGGCCACAACAGGGCATGGCTGGCTTCGGCCGGTCATGCTTTGTCCCCCGCACCTCGAATGCCTTCGATCTGTAAGGAGCGGGAGTCGTCTAAATTTTCCGAGGTGAACAACTGCAAGAACCCGCGTTACCGTTGAAGGCTCCGATTTGCGTTCGGATTAAGCGCAGCCCCAGTTGCAGGATCAGCACCGGGATGGAACCGTCATGTGGGACGAATTCACCTCTTTATAGGTGTTTTCGTGACACGGGAGATGTCGTGCGCCGACCTCATCCGACATCGCATATCTTGTCGGTGAAATGCAGCAGTCATGTGGGACGAAATCACCTCCTTATAGGTGTTTTTGTCCCACGAGACAATTTAGACGGATCAGCATGATCGGCCTCGTCATGTGCTATGATAACTGGCATAAGAGAGATACGCAGGCCAATTACAAAGGCTTCGACGCAGATGGACTACTTTCAAGGAGTTGTGGCCGAATATCTGCGGGCAGATCGAGCCACTCTGCGAGGTCACATACGCTCAGACGTCATGCTACAACGTCTGGCGAATTGGTCATTGCACCGTCGCGGTTCAGCGTGATACCCACATCTCCGCCGACTGGCTGATCATGATTATTTTGGCACTTGTGTTAGGTGGAATTGCCTTTACCGTTCTCAGAGGCATGGTGTGGTTCATGGCAATCTGCTTCGTCGGCGCGTTCATATGTTATGAGTTGGACATCCAGTTGCCGGACACCACTGGCCGGAATGATGCCATCTGCACGACCCATGAATGCGGTGATCGTGTGGGAGAAGAAATCAATCACCAATGCGACACAACCGCATGCATTCTGGCCATCGTACACCGATCGTGTAATACGGAGAACTGTTTCTACAATATCGGATCTACTGCATGTGTGATACCGCGCCGGACGCGGTATTCAGTTGCAGATGGCAATTTGCATGAACGCCGACTAACGGCCTCGCTTGCCTATGTAGCCGTCAATTTTCGTCTCCCCAGATCGAAGAAATCCAAGGAAGTCTATCTCCCTATATGCGCAGGTCTGGCAAATGCTCAGCAATATCAGGTCGTCACGAATACCACGCTCAGTTGAAGGCCCTTCTATTACGTCGCGGAGCGCGGCAAACGATTTGATCGCATGCTCAGCATTATTATTATTCCAAGGTACGTTGTCGTATTCCAAAAATGTGAATAGCCTCGTCCGATTTTTCTTCAATCTTTCCTGGGTCTTCTGAGCCAGTCCGGAGTCGTATCTCCGACAAAGCAGGGCGTCATAGAACCGCGCTACAGCCATTTTGTGCTTTCGGAGGAAGTGGGTCTTCAAGCCGAAGCGGTCTATCGTATCAATCATGGGCTTCAAAAGCGTTGCGAACCCCTGCACTATTCCCTTTATTTCGTCATTAAAGGGCTCCTTAAGAATATCACTGTTTAAGTCCCGCATCAAATGAATCAGGCATTTCTGCTGAGGACAATTTATTGAACCATAAGCGGAATAGAAATCCGATACCAGTACACCGCCGAAGTCTTTAAGGAAGTTTGCAGCAGTGAACCCTTCGCGCGTTTGCGACCAAATATATACTACGTCCTCCATGCTGGTGAACACCCATACGTATGAATTTGTTCCCTTTACGCTAACATGCGTCTCGTCGGCGTGTATTAACTTGCCTTGCGAGAGCCGCTGCCTGATTTCTTCAAAGGTTTCCTGATATTTATCGGCGGCTCTTCGGACCATACGATGTATTGTTTGCTGCGACAACGGATACGCAAACATTTTTTGGATGATATGGGATAACTTATACTGTGAGATGTGTACTTCAATGATGTTATAGATGATATACGCTACAACGTTAGCTCCATAACGAGATTTATCCAAACGATAATTATCGGATGCGAACCACGAACCACAGCCGCCACATTTATACCAATCGACGATGTACCTGATAACCCATCTTCGCACCCAACCATCGGAAAACCGCATGTCAATGACATTCCGACGGTCTCGCCCGTTCATAGATACGCTGTTTGAATTGCAGATTGGACAGGTATGTGGCCGAGAAGGGTTGACTGTCTTATTAACTCGTAGCGAGTATCTGATGTTCTTGTGTTTTCTTTTTGCGGCTCTCCGGAGGTCTTTATTTGAACGAATATATACTTTGTCGCGCTGATAGTCCCAGTACGCCGCGTCGTTGATCTTCGCAAACTCCGGCAAGGCTCCGACGAATTTGTCCCAGGTGTGTTCGAAACCTACCTCCAGAGAACCAACATCCACTGCGTCGAGGTCGGATGTGCCACCGGCACATATACGCGCCAGTGCATCCGCGACCGTCGCAGCCGCTCGACAGTCGTCCATGTTGTAAGAGATCAATTCTCGCTTAAACCCGTCATCCCCACTGAGTTCCCAGACCCGGCGCAGGAGTGGCGCAGCGGCACCTGAAACAGATGGCGAAGCCCACTCGAAACCGAGATAGCGGCCTACGTTCTTCAGGCTATTCGAATACGTCGGAAAGTAGATTCTGCCGTAGATACAGGCAACTAAATTGACCGACGTTTCGATCATCCGGTCTATAAAATTTAGGTCGTCCGGTGGCAACATGTACCGTCCCCGCATCCGCCTGAGGAACCGAGTCTCGTACGCGCCGTAGCTAATAATCTGCGCATTCCCGATTGCCCTGAGCGTCCGAACGCAGTTCTCCCACATCACGCGCTCGTCATTTACTCCATCTGCCCAGAACGATCGTTCTACCTGCTCGCCGCCGTATTCGAACCGAAGCCCAACGAGGTAGTAGAAATCTCTGTCGGGCATCCCTTCAACATCGAGGAAGACCGGAACGCCGACGAATTCTATCGACGGGACTCCCGCTACATGAATCTGTTTTTTCTTGATGGCCAAGGCCCTAAGTTTGTGATCGTTTCTGGCGGACGAGGCACTAGATTTGGAGAGCTTGGCGGAACGCTCAGCGCCCGATGTATTACGTCTGCGTCGCCGTGGGCGGTAGCCGTACGACAACTGCGCTATCGTGACGACTCCTTTGGCATGGCATTGTATCCGCTCCTTACCGCTCATTGCGCTGAGCAAGCTCAAATCATCGCGTTCGATGGCTAGGTCGCGACACCTCGTTTGGAAGTCGCAGATTGCGCAGTGTCTGTTCAAGACGAGGCTAGGCGGCTCCCGATCGGCAAGAATTGCCCCGATCGCGCCTATAGTCTCACGAGTCCGGGCGAAATGGTCTCCAACCTTAACGGTTCTGTGACGTTGGCCATCGCCGTAGATCAGTGTTCCAATGTCTATCGGTACTCCGGTGGCCTGCAACAACGCGAGTGCGCCGAAAGATATGAGGAGGATATCGGCAGGGTCAGGTTTTTCCGAGGGGGAAAGCAGGACAGGGACATAGGTTCCGGTTGTGGATGAGCCATACGGTTGGCGGCCTTTGGCGCGGAGCGGCGGTGATGGAAAGTTATAAACAGCGGTTTTGCAGTCGAAGTGATGCAGTATGGCCTTTTGGTCGTGATTGTGCGAAAGCTGGTCCCATTCGAGAATTGTCGCTGCCTCGGCCCCGATGGATATAGGCTGCTTCACCGCTGCTTTGTACATAGACGTTATGTGCGTTTCGATGTCGGCGAAGTGGGTAGCCGGTGGGGTCTCGCTAATCGCCAATAGACGCGCTTTCATCGGGCATTTTAAGAACGCCGAGAACACTGCTGCTGTGATCGGATTGCTTGCGTACATGCTAAAAGCTATTAGGCCGAAAACTTGGGGGACGCGATAGGGGAGTGGTGGCATGGTCGGCGGTGATCACACGGCTATGGTGATGATCTTGCACGTGGTGCCGACGACCGATGATCCGTTCATGGTGGAATGGCATGCGCCAATGGACGGCAGGAACGACGTCCAGCCTTGCCATCATCCCGGCGCATTCGCCGGAAGGCTTGCACAATGCTGTTCGGCGGCTCCGGCGCGGTTTGCGCGATGTCCGAGACAGGATGGTGCGGCACAGGAATCGATGGCGCGATGTGTGCTTCGCTGGCATAGCAGATGGTGATCACGTCGCACTGGTGCTGGTCACCCACGAGGGAATCGATCGGCACGAGGTCGAGGATGTGCTGCACCGTCGATGGCCTGACCTCGTGATGAAGAGCTTGGAACGCTAGGAACCAGCCGTGGCGATGTCGCCAGCCGATGCAGCCGCTCTGGGTGAGTGCCGCAGAGGTGTCGAACCGCTGAGGATCGTGATCATGCCCCAGCACGACCGGCAACCGATCACCTCGCCCATCATCGAGCCGATGCCGGTTCTTGTGTGAGGCGCGTCGTCCAGATGACGGTGTGCGACGGCACCACGACCACCCTGTCCAGGCCGACCACCCTGACCGGCTACCCTGACCAGGGTGGTCAGGGCGGTCGCACCGATCCGACCTGTTCACAAATCCCCCTCGCTGACCGTCGCTGAAAGTTGGCTTCCCACCGCCATTTCCACGGTCACGTTTGCCGTACCCAGAACCATCCGTTTTCTGATACAGGGGCTGATCTGGAGGGGATGACCGGGCTGAGGGGCTGGTGTGCCAGGGTGGTCGGGGTGGACGTGGTGGGATCGGCACGGCGAGGTCGGTTAGGTTGGAGCCGCCGGCCGGACGAAAGGCTCGACCGCAGCCCGAAGCCAACCGATTGCCAGTTCCAGTTCGTCTAGCTGGGGTACCTGCTTTGGCCCGATCTTGAGGTAGCGAAACTCGTATGCGGCAGCGAGCGGGTCGAGAACGTCGATCATCGCTTCTATGAACGCATCGTTGACCGGATCGGTGCTGAGACCTTCCTTGGTGCACTCCCGCCAGAGCACGCCGAGCTTGTGTCCGAACTCTCGCGAGGCGAGACACTGTGCCGCATAGCCCTTGGCACGAAGGAAGGCTTTCAGCGCGAGTTCGAGTGCATGGCTGTAGAGGAAGTAGATAGGAGCATCGAAGCGCAGGCGTAGCTCCCCCGTATCGGCGGCTAGTGCCAGATGTCGTGCCGCGTCGAGGAACGATCCAGCGTAGTTGAAGAAGCCGAGCGGCGGTTGGCGATCGATGTCTGCCGGATCAGCCATTGGGGCCTCCCTATCCTCCTACCAGCACACCGCTGCTGCTCCACTCGTATCATAATGCTTGACGGATTGAGGATCCGTGAGAGTCTTTCGTTATGGCAACATCCACCAGACGCGCCGCCCTGTATGTGCGGGTCTCGACCGCCGATCGTGGTCAAACCGTCGAGAACCAACTACAGCCCCTCCAAGAGGCTGCTGGACGGCTTGGCTGGACAATCGTGGCCGTCTTCCGTGACGAGGGCATCTGTGGCTCCCTGGGACGGCAGAGGCGGCCAGGGCTGGATGCGCTGCTAAAGGGTGTCGCCCGGCGAGAGTTCGACATCGTGGCGGCATGGTCAGTCTGCCGGCTGGGACGATCCCTGCCAGACCTGATCGCCTTGCTCGGCGAGCTACAAGCCCGCGACATCGATCTCTATCTGCATCAACAGGCCCTTGATACCTCCACTCCGTCCGGCAGGATGCTGTTCGGCATGCTGTCTGTGTTCAGTGAATTCGAGCGGGCGATGATCCGCGACCGAGTGA
>Ga0210402_10005444_pt1 | contig 11393 bp, 7 predicted proteins | sample IncBWC7MmetaG_FD_161055 | JGI IMG/M metagenome (GOLD analysis project Ga0210402, IMG submission 161055) | Forest soil microbial communities from Barre Woods Harvard Forest LTER site, Petersham, Massachusetts, United States - Inc-BW-C-7-M | ecosystem: Environmental > Terrestrial > Soil >... | reverse complement strand
GAATCCTCGCCATTTTCGACACCATCACCCACCTCCCCGCCCGCACTCGCTGGAGCCGCATGCTCCACACTGTCCATTAACCTCTCTCCATCCAAGCCCCACTCTTTGCAGGTGGGAGCTTGCTCCGCCCTCTTGGGTTGCTCCAACCGTGGGAGCACCCGCAGACGCTCTCTTTCCGCGCCCCGGCTGGAAAGGCAGCTCCACACCTACAATTTCCAATGACCCTGTTTTTTCCCCGCCACTTTTGAGAAACTTCAACCTCATGCCTCGTTTTCGCACTTACGGAAAATGGATCGGCGCTGTCACGATCCTGCTGGTTCTCGCGCAACTAGGACTCCCGTTCCTCCTCCGGACCAGCCGCATGCGCGCCTACCTCCTCACCCACCTCGAACGATCCTTCGGACGCCCCGTCGAAGCCCGCAATTTTTCCATGGATATTCTCCCCTTCCCCCGAGTGGACGTCGAAGGCGTCAGCATCGACGAAAACCCCTCCTTCGGCCACGAATATTTTCTGCGCGCGGACCGTATGACGGCTAATGTCCGCTGGCTCGGCCTCCTCCGCGGCCATTTCGATTTCGGCACTATTTCTCTTTCGCGCCCCAGCCTGATTCTCGTTCGCAACGAACAAGGCCGCTGGAATCTCGAAGGCTGGCTGCCCCCGGCTCAATCAAAAACTACCACCACAACAATTGCCTATGGCCCGCAAAGCCCCTCTGACTCCGGCAACCACCTGCAAAAAATCGAATTTGACGATGGCCGCATCAATTTCAAGACCGGTGAAGAAAAACGGCCCTTCGCCTTCACCAACGTCTCCGGCAGCGTTGAGCAGACCGCCCCCGGCCGATGGCAATTGCGTCTCGAAGCCCAACCCTGGCGCAGCGGCGTCCCGCTCCAGTCCACCGGCACCTTGCAGGTCCGCGGCGAAGTCGCCGGCACTTCCGCCCGCCTGCAACCCGCCGAAATCCAGATCCACTGGGACAAAGTCTCCATCGCCGATCTTTTTCGCATGATCACCGGCAACGATTACAGTGTCCGCGGCGCCTTCGCTCTAGATGGCAACGCCAGTGTCGGCAAGCCGGAACCCGGCGAACGGGTTCCTACCGGTGCCTGGAAATTCTCCCTGCACGCCACCACCGCAAAAATTCATCGCTGGGATCTTACCGAACGCAGCGACAATCCCGGCGTCAGCCTCAATCTGAAAGGCCTTTGGGACGTCGCCGCAGGCGAAGCGCACGCGGATAGCTTGACCCTCGATCTTCCCCACTCTCATTTCGAAGGCGCGGCACGGCTCAAGACCACCGGAATGTCCGATTGGAATCTGCGCATCGAGGATTCCGGCATCCAGGCGCAGGATCTGCTGGCGTGGTACCGCGCGTTTCAACCCGATGTCGCCGAAGCACTCGACGCGAAGCAACTCTTTAAAGCGAGTTTTTCCCTGCGCGGATTTCCGTTGTCCTGGGAAGATGTCCAAATCTCCAGCGCCGCGGGCGAACTTCGCTTGCCGGGCTACGCAAAAGCCCTTCACATCGGCCCGGTGTTAGGCGCGGCCCACAACAATTTCTTCGAATTGCTGCCAGTTCAACTTTCCCTCGAATCTCCCAGAAAAGAAGCTCCCACGAAGCCTGAAAAGCCGGCGGCAAAGGCCACGATTGCCACTGTCGCAACCGATCAACTCGAATTCCGTTTCCGCGACGACTTCATCGCCGGCAAAGGTTCTCTGCGCGTCACCGGAAAATTGGACGACGCCAGCGACTTCTTCAAAGCCGCCGCAGCCTTTGGTCAAACCCTGAATCGTGGCTGGGAAATCGCCGGCGGCGCCTCGGGAAATGTCACCCGCGAATGGGATCACGGCGTCGCCAATGGCCGCTGGAGCGGGTCCCTCACGTTCACAAAAGCTCAGCTGCAAGCCGCCGGCCTGAATCTTCCGTTGAAACTCGACGACGCTCGCCTCGATTGGAAAAACGGCCATCGCAGCGCGACCATCACGCGCGTCGCCGCATTCGGCGCCGCGTGGTCCGGTTCCGTCAGTGACGCGCCCGCTCTCGACCGCTCCGCCGGCAACAACTGGAAATTCCAGCTCCACGCCGATCATCTGGACGCCACCGACCTCGATCTCTGGTTCGGCCCCCGCGCCCGTCCTAACTGGTTGCAGCGCCTCCTTCCTTCGCTTCTCGGGAAATCCGATTCCAGCGCCAAGCCCAGCGAACTCTTGCGCCGCGTCGCCGCCGAAGGCGACCTCGAAGCCGATTCCCTCTCCATCGAAAAGATAAAACTATCCTACGTTCGCGCCCACGTTGCATTCCGCGATTTACACCTCGAAGTTCGCGACGCCGAAGCCGAGTGGGCCGGCGGCACCGCCCGAGGTAGCGTCAGCGCCGTATTTTCCGTTCCACCCAAATATGAAATTGCCGCCGAAGTCGATCGCGCCAACCTTTCCGAGCTTCCATGGTCCACGTACTGGGCCGAATACTGGGGCGGCACCGCTTCCGGAAAGCTGCACCTGACCGCCTCCGGCGTCGGCCGTGACGCCCTCCTTTCACAACTTGCCGCCGACGGCGAGTTACATCTCATGAACCTCGAACTTCGCGGCTGGGACGTCGCCGCCAGCATGGATGCCGGAACTTTGCACACGGGAAATTCACGCTGGGCTTCGGGCGAAGGCGAGTTCACGATTCACGACCGTGCCGTGCAGTTCGATTCCTTCATCCTGGAAAACCCGCATGCCAAAACGCGGTTGGACGGGACTCTGAATTTTTCACAAGACCTTGGCCTCACTTTCGCTCCCGCAACGGCTGAGAAACGCGGTGTGAAATCCGCTGCCGCGTCCCATCTTTTCCGCTTGACCGGCCCCCTGGAAAAACCCGTCGCCACCGTCGAAGCGGCGCCGGTGACCCAGGCAAGAAAACAGCCATGACACTCTGCGATCAACCCCGCATGATTGTTTGCAACTTGCTTCCAGGCGTCTGCGCCAGCATTTGCTTCTTCGATCGGCAGCCCTCATGGCCGCAAAAATGACCTGCCCTTGCGACGCGCAACGCGGTTTCGCGAGCTGGTTCAAGTCCGCGGCAATGCTCGTGGCGCTTGTTCCTCTCTTCTCCCTCGCACTGCAAAGCGATAGTCGCCCCCTTTTGCTCCCACAACTAAAACCCGGCCAGACTTACCTCTACGAACTCCACGGCCGCCTCAATCGCTCCGTAAAAACTGAAAGCCGCGTCTCCAGCCTGTTCGGCCCTCAGCAGCTTCAGGGTGATCTCTCCAATCAAATTCGTCTGTCCGTCCAAAAAACCTCAGCGGCAAAACAGCATCCCACCATCACCGCACAAACGGAGCTCTTGCCTGACTCCTCTGCGCCGGCTAACTCCGTGGCCTCTCCGGCACGTAAACTCTCATTCGACATTCTCGCTAACGGCCAGCTCGGCAATATCAAAGGCCTCGACGAGGTCTCCCCCGAACAGCGCCTCCTCTGGCAATTCTGGGTCGCCCGCTTCGCTTTCGGCTGGACCCTTCCGCCCACCCGCATGAAACCCGGTGAAAAATGGAAATTCGAAGAGCCCGAGCTCAATGACTCCCTGATCGCCGGCCTCGTCTGGGAACGCGAAACCACCTACGCCCGCGACGACCACTGCCCCGTCTTCCCCGCCGAAACATGCGCGGTCTTTCTCACACAATCCACGCTCAAGCAAAAATCCTCCACCAAAGATTCCACGCCTGAATCGTACCGCCTTCACGAACTAAAAACCGCCGGCACCGCCAAGGGCACTAATCAGGCAATCACTTACATCTCGAAAAAATCCGGCCTGGTCCTCCGCGCCAACGAGGACGTCAAGCAATCCATGAACGTAACCGTAATCAAGTCCGACGGCACCAACGGCGTCCACTACACCATCGAAGCCACCAGCCATCTGGAAACCCTATTAGTCCCCCAACCTAGTCCACTTACCCCGGCCCAACCGTAGCGGCCGCCGTCTGCGGCGGGCGCCTTTCTTAATCGCATGAAATCCACGGTGGAGCGGTTTCCCGAAGTCCACGAATCGAAAATTTGCCGCTCGCTGTATAATGGGAGTTTCCGCCGTGCCCGGAAAACCCGCAGGAGACCTCGACGATGAATTTCAAGCTGCGCAGCAACTATCAGCCTCGTGGCGACCAGCCCGCCGCCATCGATCAGCTCTCCCGCGGCCTCGAAGCCGGCGACAAGCACCAGGTTCTCCTTGGCGTCACCGGCTCCGGAAAAACCTTCGCCATGGCCAAAGTGATCGAGTTGGCCAATCGCCCCGCGCTCGTCCTCGCCCACAACAAAACCCTCGCCGCGCAGCTTTATCACGAATTCAAAGGCTTCTTCCCCGAAAACGCGGTCGAATATTTCGTCAGCTATTACGATTTCTACCAGCCGGAAGCCTATGTTCCCGCTGCCGACATCTACATCGAAAAAGAAGCCACTATCAACGATGAACTCGATAAGCTGCGCATGAGTGCCACTCGCTCGCTCTTCGAACGTCAGGACGTCATCGTCGTCGCCAGCGTCTCCTGCATTTACGGCATCGGCTCGCCCGACGCCTACTTCGGTATGCTTGTCATGCTCGAAAAGGGCTACCAGACTTCGCGCGAGGCCCTCCTGCGCCGTTTCGTGGACGTTCAGTACGAGCGCAGCGAAGATCTCCGCCGTGGCACCTTCCGCGTCCGCGGCGACATCCTCGAAATCTATCCGACCTACGAGGACAACGCTTACCGCATCGAAATGTGGGGCGACCAGATCGACAAGCTTCGCCAGATTGATCCCCTGACCGGCGAAATTCGCGCCGGCCACGAAGATCTCGCTCGCGTTACGATTTATCCGAAAACTCACTATGTCATGCAACCGGAACAACGCGACCGCGCCATCATCAGCATCCAGGACGAACTCGACTGGTGGAAAAAGGAATTGGAAAAACAGGGAAAATTCGTCGAAGCCCAGCGCGTCGTCCAGCGCACCATGTTCGACATGGAGATGATGCGCACTATCGGCTACTGCCACGGCGTCGAAAATTATTCACGCCACCTCAGCGGCCGCCTTCCCGGCGAAGCCCCGCCGACGCTGCTCGACTACGTCCCGCAGGATTACCTCCTCTTCATCGACGAGTCTCATGTCACGGTCCCGCAGGTCCGGGGCATGTTTAACGGCGACCGCGCCCGCAAGCAGACCCTCGTCGATTACGGCTTCCGCATGCCTTCCGCGCTCGACAACCGCCCGCTCACCTTCGAGGAGTTCGAGCACCGCGTGAATCAGGCCATCTATGTTTCGGCAACGCCCGGCCCTTATGAACTCACGAAGTCCGGCGGCGTTTTCGTCGAACAGGTTATTCGCCCCACGGGTCTCGTCGATCCGGAAGTCGAAATTCGCCCCGTAAAGGGCCAGGTGGACGATCTACTCGAAGAAATCCGCATCCGCGCCGCGAAAAACGAACGCGTGCTCGTCACCACACTCACAAAACGTATGGCCGAAGACCTCAGCGAATATTTTTCGGAAATTGGCGTGCGATGCCGCTATCTTCACTCGGAAGTGGAAACGCTCGACCGCATCAAAATCCTTCGCGACCTTCGCCGCGGCGAATTCGACGTCTTAATCGGCATCAACTTGCTCCGCGAAGGCTTGGATCTGCCTGAGGTCTCGTTAGTCGCGATTCTCGATGCCGACAAGGAAGGTTTTCTCCGCAGCACTACGTCGCTAATTCAAACCATCGGCCGCTGCGCCCGCCACATTGAAGGCCGCGCCATCCTCTACGCCGACCGCCGCACCGACTCCATGAATCAGGCCGTTAGTGAAACCAATCGCCGCCGCGCCAAGCAGGTCGCCTACAACAAGGAAAACAACATCACCCCGCAATCCATCATCAAGGGCGTGGACATGGAACTCGCGCACATCGTCGAAGCCGACTACGTCACCGTCCCGCTCGACACCGTCGGGCTCGACGCCGCCGTCTCCAACGTCAAATCCGAAGCCCAGCTAGCCGAACTCCTCCAACAACTCGAAGGCCAAATGCGCGAAGCCGCCAAGAAATTCGAATTCGAAAAAGCCGCCCAACTCCGCGACCGCATCCGCTCCCTGAAACAACAAGACCTAGCCGGCCTCTTCGGTAAAGAAACCGCAGAGGGCGCAGCCGCCGCTTCCTAGCATTGTCCTATCGAATTTTTGCCCACACCATGTAGCGCTGACTTTCTTGCCAGCGCTCTTCGATTTAACGGATCTCCGGGGCCAACGGGGAGACGGCGCAACTCACACCAACCCTCGCCGCAAATCCTCCAACCTATAAAACGTCTCCCGCCAATAAATGCCGCCTTGCCGCAACGTAATCACGGTGGATCGCAACAATATGTACGCGAACAATGCGGCCCCTAACGGCAGCGTCAGGCAATACAACGGCGAAACCCGCATCACGATGTCCCCACCCATGTGAAAGGAAAGCGCGACCAGCACAGAAATTCCCGCCAACAACCGAACCCACCCTTCGCCAAATGCCAAACCAAAAAACGGCGCCACGTTGAACAACAACATGCTCACAATCTGCAGCGCCACCATCCTCACGTTGAATCCCGCCGCCGCAAAAAAATTCTTCTCCAACCCTCGAACCAGATTCTCCAATCCAAGATGCCATTCCACGGAAACCGCGTCCTGCGCCACCGCGACACCCGATCGAAACCCCGCCTGCTTCACCAACTTCCCCAGCTTCATATCGTCAATCACTTCCATCGCCAGCCCCACGTGCGTCCCGCACGCCTCGTAAGCGCTGCGCTTCAACATCTGAAACGCACCGACGCCCACATACGCCCGCGAATTCGGATTGCTCACCGCATGCAGATCCGCCGCCAGTTGAAATCCCATCATAAAAAACGAAATCACCACCGTATCCCAAAACCCGCTGCGCACCACGTCCCCTACCAATGTGAGGTGATCCCATCCCCGCGCGTGGGCGAGCGCTATCACTCGCCGCAATGCATCCGCCCGGAACTTCACATCCGCATCCGTAAACACCAGCCATTCGCCACTTGAAGCCTCATACGCCTTCTGCAGCGCGTGCGGCTTCCCCAGCCAACCCTCCGGCAATTCACGCACATGGACCACGCGAAGCTGTGGATGATTCGCTGCAAACTCATCCAAAATCCGCCTCGTTGCATCCGTGGATCGATCATCCACCGCCACAATTTCCAGATTCGGATAATCCAGCGCCACCAGCGTCGCCAGCGCCCCCGGCAACTTTTTCTCCTCATCCCGCGCCGCAAACAGCACGGAAATCCGCGGGCAATCCGCTTCCGCCGCCGGGACGCAGTCCTTCAACCACGGCAGCCGCACCGCGCCATACGCCACTTTCAGTCCATAAGTCATCCAGAAGATCGCGATCAGTCCGAAGAGAACAAGCCAGAAGAGATGCATGTGGATTGGAGTCGAATGCCAGCCTCAGGGTATCCTAGCATGGATGCCGAAGACCCTGGCCATTCTCGGTGCCGGCCGCGTAGGACGCGCGCTCGGCCGGTTACTCCACGAACGCGGCTGGCGCATTCTCGTTGTTGCCGCGCGCTCCGAAACCACCGCTCGCAAAGCAGCAAAATTTGTCCGGGCTGGTCAACCATCTGCGGGCATCCCGCCCCAGGCCCTCGCCGCCAAAACGATTCTACTCGGCGTGCCCGATGACGCCATTCCCGACGTCGCCTCCCGGCTAGCCCGCATCGGCGGACAGCAACTGCGCGGAAAAATTGTTCTCCATACCAGCGGTGCTCGCGACGCTGGCGTTCTGGAACCCGTGCGCGCCTTCGGAGCATTCGCCGCTTCCATGCACCCGCTGCAAACGTTCAATGGCGTCAGCGCCCCGCCTCTCGAAGGCAAAATTTTCGCCATCGAAGGCGACGCCCCCGCTGTCCGCGTCGCCCGCTCCATCGCGCGTTCCCTCGGCGGCGTGCCTCTGAACATCTCCGCCGAAAAAAAGCCGCTTTACCACGCCGCGGGAGCTTTCGCCGCCGGACTGGTTCTCGCTCTCGAAGAGGCAGGCGTGCAGATGCTCAAAACCTCCGGACTGCCGCAACGCGAAGCACTCCAAGCCCTTCTCTCGTTGTCGCGCCAGGTCCTCGAGCACTATGAAAAGCTCGGGCCCCACAAAGCATGGACTGGCCCGCTCTCCCGCGGCGATTACGGCGTCGTAGCCGCGAACGAAGAAGCCATCGCGAATTACCATCCCGAATTTTTGGAAGCCTACGTCGCTCTCAGCCGCCTCTCAGGCCACGTTCTCGCCACTGATCCCGCCGCTGTCCTCGGCAGTCTCGAAACGCTTCCGCGCCATTCTCCGCTGCTTGCGAAATCCAAAGGGGGCTCCGCTTGAGTTCATTGCAAATTCCCATCCAGCACACCACTCTGAAAAATGGCTTGCGCGTGGTTATCGCGCCAGACGCGACCGCGCCCGTCGTCACCGTCGGCGTCTACTACAAGATCGGCTTCCGACTAGAACCCCAGGGCCGCAGCGGCTTCGCCCATCTCTTCGAACACATGATGTTCCAGGGCTCCGAAAACGCGCCCAAAATGCAGCACATCAAGCTCATCAATTCCAGCGGCGGCGTCCTGAACGGCTCCACGATGTACGACGTCACCAACTATTACGAAGCAGTTCCCTCCAATGGCCTCGAGCGTGTCCTCTGGCTCGAAGCCGACCGCATGCGCGCCCTCAAAGTGGACGACGAAAATCTCCGCAACCAGCGCGACGTCGTCAAGGAAGAAGTCCGCGTCAACGTTCTCAACCAGCCCTACGGCGGGTTCCCCTGGCTCGACATGCCACCCGTCGCCTTCCGCAATTGGGCCAACGCTCACAATTTTTACGGCGACTTCCACGATCTCGACGCCGCCGACCTCGCCGACGTGCAAAAATTCTTCAAAACTTATTACGTGCCAAACAACGCTGTTCTCCTGATGTTGGGCGACGTCACTCCGAAAGACGGCTTGGCCTTCGCCGAGAAATATTTCGGCTCAATCCCCACCGGTGCCATACCCCCCTTCGCCGATTCGACCGAACCACCGCAAACCGAAGAACGCCGTGGCCGCGTCGAAGAAAAATTCGGAACTCTTCCAGCTATCGCCGTCGCCTACGTCATTCCCACCCGCCGCACTCCCGACTGGTACGCCGTGGCCCTGCTCGATCAGGCCCTTCACGGAGGCCGCGCAGGACGCATCCATCGCGAACTCGTCGTCGAAAAACAAATCGCCGTCGAAGCGGATGGTGGTGTAGACGACATTTTTGGCTTCAACGGACCCGCGCAAATGACGACTCGCATTCTGCACAAGCCGGAATATTCCGACACGGCCACGCTCGAAGCGTTCGACGCCATCCTCCGCGAAGTCCAGCAAAACGGCATCCCCGAGGACGAACTTCAACATCTCAAGGTCAAATGGCGCTCCGACTATTACTCCACCCTCGAGGGCGGCCGCGGCGGCTACATGCCGCGCTACGGTCTGATGCATCTCCTCGCCTGCTTCACGCTCTTCGACAACGAACCCGAACTCGTCAATTCCATCCTCGAGGGTTTCCTCGCCGTGAAGCGCGAAGACATCCAGCGCGTCGCGAAAAAATATCTCGTCGCCGAAAATCGCGCCATCGTTTTCAGAACGCCCGTCAACGCGGGCAAGAAGGAGGCAGCATAATGGCTTCCCGCGCCCCGGAATATTCCGCCGCCGTTCCCGCGCTCACCGCCGAACGCCCCGTCACCTGGCCCAATCGCGCTCGCGCGCGCCTCGCCAACGGCCTCGAAATCGTCCTCGCCGAAGCGCACTCCATTCCCAAATTTCACGGTGAACTCTACTTCCGCGCCGGCAATGCGCTCGTCTCGAGCCGTTCCACGGGCCTAGCCGAAATGACCGCCACGCTCGTGCGAACTGGCACTTCCAAGCGCGCCAGCCGCCAGATCGAAGAAGACCTCCGCCGCCTCGGCGCCGATCTCGGCAGCAGTGCCGGTCAGGACACCAGCGCCATCGGCTTCGCCGGCCTCAGCGAATTTGCCGAGCCGCTTCTGCAGCTCGTGAACGAATTGGCCCGCGAGGCATCTTTTCCTGAAAACGAATTCGAGCGCGAGCGCCGCCAGAAACTCGAAGAAGTGAAACTCGAGCGCACTTCGCCCGGCTTCCTCGGCAGCGAACGCCTGCGCAAAATTCTTTTCGGCGCGCATCCCTACGCGCTCGTCTCGCCTACCGAAGCGCAAGTCACGGCCTACAAACGCAACGACCTGCAAACTGTCTATCGCGAAATCTACACCCCCGAAAACGCGTTGCTGATGCTGGTTGGGGATTTCGATCCGCAATTGATGCTGAAAAGGATCGAAAAAACTTTCGGCGACTGGTCCGGCAAAAAGCCCGCGGCAATGGAATTCCCTGCCCCACCCAAGCCGTCGGGCCGCCGCGTCTATCTCGTTCACAATCCCGGCTCGGTGCAAGCCCAAATTCTCGTCGGCTGCCACGCCATCACCCGCAACCATCCCGACTGGATTAGACTCGGCCTCACCAACAGCCTCTATGGCGGCGCCTTCAATTCCCGCCTGGTGATGAACATCCGCGAAGACAAAGGCTACACCTACAGTCCGCGCAGCAGTGTTCATCCTCTGCACCAGCACGGCTTTTTCTCTGTCTCCGCAGCCGTGCGCAACGACGTCGTAGCCGCCTCGCTAACTGAAATCTTCTATGAACTCGACAAACTCCGCTCCCTGCCCGTTCCCGACGCTGAACTCGCCGACGCACAAAATTACCTGACCGGCGTCTTTTCCATGGGCCTCGCCACGCAAGAAGGCCTGCTGTCGCAATTCTCCACCGTCGAGCTGAACCAACTCCCTGCCGACTATCTCGAAACCTATCGCGACAAGGTCCGCGCCATCCCCCCCGTCGACCTGATGGCCACCGCCCGAAAATATTTCGACTCCGCCAACATGCAAATCGTACTTGTAGGCGACCGAGCCCAAATCGAAGACCAGGCCGCCCTGTTCGGCGACCTCACCCTCTTCGACAGCCACGGCAATCAACTCACGGCCTAATCTCAATCCCTTTGTACGACCCGCCGGCCGTGGCAGGCCGTCCCCGGGAACGCCAATCTCCGATTGGCGCGTCTGCTCAAGCCGGGCCGGGCAAGCCCGGCCCCTACAAAGCTGTGGAGGGAATCGCTCCCCTATTATTGCTTTAGCTACGTCATTCTGGAATTATCACCGCATGCTCCGGCGTCAGTATCACTATACGCATTTCTTCGGCATTCTCGCGCTGGCGTTATCCCTAGTCCCCGCCGCGCTAGCTAAAAAGAAACCTCTCGCCCACCCGATCAACATCAACACCGCCAACTCGTCCGACCTCCAGCAGGTCCCCGGCATCGGCCCTTCCATTGCCCAAAAAATCCTCGACACCC
>Ga0210402_10005443_pt1 | contig 11394 bp, 5 predicted proteins | sample IncBWC7MmetaG_FD_161055 | JGI IMG/M metagenome (GOLD analysis project Ga0210402, IMG submission 161055) | Forest soil microbial communities from Barre Woods Harvard Forest LTER site, Petersham, Massachusetts, United States - Inc-BW-C-7-M | ecosystem: Environmental > Terrestrial > Soil >... | reverse complement strand
CGCGGGCGTGAAGCCGGACGGGCGTGGCAAGCTGACCGTGAATGAGACCTTCCAAACCAGCGTCGATCATATTTATGCGGCCGGAGATGTGATCGGTTTTCCCGCGCTCGCCAGCACTTCCATGGAGCAAGGCCGGCTCGCCAGTTGCCACATGTTTGGCAAGCCGGGGAAAATGCAGCAGAATCTCATTCCCTATGGCATCTACACGATTCCTGAAATTTCCATGGTGGGCTTCACCGAAGAACAACTGACGAAGGAGAAGATTCCTTACGAAGTCGGCCTGGCGCGCTACGCTGAGTTGGCAAAGGGACAGATGCTGGGGGACGATCAGGGTTTGTTGAAACTTCTCTTCGACCCTGACACTCTGAAGCTTCTAGGCGTGCATGTGATTGGCGACCGGGCGGCCGAGATTGTGCATATTGGTCAGGTCGTGCTCACCATGGGCGGCACTCTGGAGTATTTTCGCGATACGGTTTTCAACTATCCGACCCTGGCCGAGGCATATAAGGTTGCCGCTTTGGACGGACTGAACAAGCTCTGACGCCCCGGACAATTGCTTCTTCTATGACGAACGAGGAGATCAGACTCTCCGAAGCCCGCGACCGCAAGCGGCATTGGAAGCGCTGGGGACCCTATCTGGCCGAACGGGCCTGGGGCACTGTCCGGGAAGACTACAGTTCTGATGGCAATGCCTGGGACTACTTTCCGCACGATCACGCCCGGTCCCGGGCTTACCGCTGGAACGAAGATGGCATTGCAGGCATCTGCGATCGCCGCCAGTTGATCTGTTTTGCTTTGGCGCTGTGGAACGAGCGAGATCCAATCCTCAAGGAACGGCTCTTTGGCCTCACGGGCAAGGAGGGCAATCACGGCGAGGATGTAAAGGAGTGCTACTTCTACCTCGACAGCACTCCCACGCACTCCTACATGAAGTATCTGTACAAGTATCCTCACGCCGCGTTCCCGTACGCGCAACTGATCGAGGAGAATCGCCGCCGAGGCAAGGGCGATCCCGAGTACGAACTGTTGGATACTGGAGTGTTCGACGAAGGTCGCTACTTTGATGTCGTGGTCGAGTACGCGAAAGGGGATGTCGAAGACATCCTTATCAAGATCACGGTTACGAACTGCGGACCGGAATCGGCGCGCCTGCGCCTGCTCCCAACAGTTTGGTTCCGCAACACCTGGTCGTGGGACAACACCATGGTTCGACCCAACCTGCGTCAAGTGCTGCGCGCGGCCGGACTGAACGCAATCGAACTAAATCATTCCGCCTGCGGGAAGCACTGGTTGTACTGCGAGGGTTCCCCGGAGCTGCTGTTCACAGAAAATGAAACCAACACTTATCGGATCTTCAAAGCAGCCCAGAGCGGATTCGGAAAGAAAGACGGGATCAACGACTACATCGTACGCGGGATAAAAGAGGCGGTCTCGGCTGAACCCACGGGCACCAAGGCATCTGCTGATTACGCGATGGAGATTGCTGCTGGAAAAACGGAAAGCATCCGGCTGCGGCTCACGAATGTCGAGTTCAAGGAGCCAACCGCGGCGTTCGACAATTTCGGTGCCCTCTTTGCGGCGCGCAAACGTGATGCGGATGAATTTTACGCCACGGTTATTCCAAGGGATCTCTCGCTCGACGCGCAGAGTGTAATGAGGCAGGGCTTCGCGGGCCTGTTATGGTCCAAACAGTTCTATCACTACGTCGTCAAAGAATGGTTGAAGGGGGATCCCGGCGCACCGCCTCCGCCGGCAGAACGGACCAGAGGACGAAACAGTGATTGGCCGCATCTCTACAATGCCGATGTAATCTCCATGCCGGACAAATGGGAATATCCCTGGTATGCGGCGTGGGATTTAGCGTTTCACTGCGTTTCGCTGGCGCTGGTCGACCCTGACTTCGCAAAAGAGCAACTCGTGCTCCTGCTGCGTGAGTGGTACATGCATCCCAACGGACAGTTCCCGGCTTATGAATGGGCTCTGGGAGATGTGAATCCTCCGGTTCACGCCTGGGCGGCGTGGCGCGTCTACAAGATTGACAAGAAGCGGAATGGCCAGGGGGACCGGGGGTTTCTGAAGCGCGTGTTCCATAAACTGATGTTGAATTTCACCTGGTGGGTAAACCGCAAAGATGCCGAAGGAATGAACATTTTCCAGGGCGGCTTCCTGGGGCTCGACAACATCGGAGTATTCAACCGCAGCGATCCCCTGCCGACCGGCGGCCACATCGAGCAATCCGACGGGACCAGTTGGATGGCCATGTACACCCTGAACCTGCTGGCCATTGCCATGGAGTTGGCCACGCAGGACCCAGCGTACGAAGACGTCGCCAGCAAGTTCTGGGAGCACTTCATCTACATTGCCTACGCTATGAATCATCGCGGGCAGGATGGCATGGGGCTGTGGGATGAGGAGGACGGGTTCTTCTACGACGTGCTGAAGTTTCCTGACGGTGGGCATTTCCCCGTAAAGATTCGTTCCATGGTGGGGTTAATCCCATTGTTCGCCGTCGAAACGTTGGAGCCGGGACTGCTCGATCATCTCCCCGGTTTCAAGCGCCGCATGGAGTGGTTCATCGATAACCGTCCGGACCTCACCGCGAACGTCGCGTCTATGCGGACGTCCGGCATGGCGGAAAGAAGGCTGCTCTCGATCGTCAATGCTGACCAACTCCGGCGCATGCTGCAAATCATGCTGGACGAGCAGGAATTTCTCTCTCCCCATGGCATTCGCGCACTTTCTCTTCATCACCGCGATCATCCATTCATCCTCGATTTCGACGGCAGGGAACATCGCGTTGACTATGAACCGGGCGAGTCCACGAGCGGACTGTTTGGGGGTAATTCGAATTGGCGCGGGCCGGTGTGGTTTCCGGTAAATTATTTGTTAATCGAGTCTCTGCAGAAGTTTCATCACTATTTTGGTGACGATTTCAAACTGGAGTTTCCGTCGCGCTCTGGCAAGATGCTCACGCTTTCTGAAGTTGCGGCGGAACTCTCACGGCGACTGACGGGCATCTTCCTGCGGGACGAACAAGGACGCCGTCCGGTGTATCACGGCACGCCGATGTTTAGCGCTGATCCTAACTGGAGCGACCTGATTCTCTTCTACGAGTATTTCCACGGTGACACCGGCCAGGGCCTCGGGGCGAGTCACCAGACGGGATGGACGGCCTTGGTGACTAAGCTCATTCAGCAGAGTGGCGACGCCCGCAAGTCGGAGAAGGGAAGCCGGTGAAGATCCAGTCGTCCCTCCTGAAAGTCCAAAGCGCCGTTAGCGATTCTTGGAATGGCCCCGGACATCGGACACGAGCTTATGGATATTGCTACCAGTAACTTCGCGGCGCTGACTTAGAGTATCGTCAGGAACTACCACGGCAACCCATGGCGTCTGCGGCGAGATTACATGCGCGTGCCAGGCGGTCTCGCGGACAACTCCAGTGGTCAGGTCAACGTCTTGCTTGCCTGGTTCGCTTAACGTGAGGTTGTCGATGCGCAACGCGAAGGCGTGCCGGCCCGCGCCGCTGGCCGAGACTCGCAATATGACCTCATCGTGACCGAGATCCTGAGATGTCACTTTGAAATCGAGAACGCGATCAGACCTCAGATCGACATCGTAGAATCCGCCCGGAAGCACCGTAACGCTCGTGTGCGCCGAGCCCTGGCGTACATCGTAGTGGCCTTCCGGCAAATGAATGTTGAATTTGCCGTCAGGACTCGGAGTCGCGGTCGTTAACCGACCACTTTTCTGCTCTTGAAACTCGATTGGCTCGTGGCTCGCATTACTAGATGTGCCTCTGACCGTGGCAGGCACACTGATGTCATCCATCAACCAGATCCACTGCCCGACAGGTTGGGTCCACACTTCTTTATAGGTCCAGCAAATCTGCGTGGGCCAGTAAGGGGCGTCGGCGAAACCCTTGGTTTCAATCCCGACAGGAAGCGCGCCAACCATTTGACCGGAACGGACACTATACAGCGGGGTCCAATCGTAGCCCTCGCCGTACATGACGCTGGCAGCGAAGGGATTGCGGCCGACCAACCATTGTGCCTGTTTCTGCGCCAGATCCTCGGCTTCCAGATCGCCTCGCAATCGCCCCGCCGCCGACAACGCTTTGGCTTCCGAGAGCAGAACGCTGGAGTTGCCGCGAAAATCAAACCACACCGGGAATCTGCGCAGATAGTTTTCGCCACCCAACGGAATTCCGCGTCGCACTTCTTCCAGATAGGCGTCGCGATCCGCCGCCCGAAGCGGAGTCCAATTCTTGGATTCGGGAATGAGCCGGGCTTCACTCTCGCGATACACGGCCGCCGGCAAGACTGCATACGGCTCATCGACCACCGAGGCTGGCTTCAAATAGTACTGCGAGTGCAAGACCACCGCGGAGTACCACTTCATCCACTTTTCATGATCCGGGAAGGCTTCGCATAGAAGCGTGAGAGCGATGATCGGTTCTTGCTCCTGTCCGAGATGAAAGCGATGAAAGAGGTTTTCGCGTTTTGGCCCGGTGTAGAAATATCCAGTCAGCGGAATCGTCCAGGGTTGCAGAGCACGCTCCTGAGAAGCGAGTACCTGATCCCCCAGCACAACGGCTTCCTGAGCGTAACGATCGTCGCCCGTCGCCCGATAAAGCTCGACCGATGCGACCACCCCGAACGAGATTCGTTCCAACTCATCCTGTGCGCCGTAGACTTCCGCAAGTGGAGGCGCAGTCCTCAGACCTTCCATCGCATACTTCCAGTCTTCCTCCGCAATCACCAGACTGCGGTTCGCAAGTTCGGGGTCGCTGGTTTTTAATACGCGCGCCGCCAGTGCCTCGACCCCGCTTACCCGGAAGTTCCATTCAGGATTGTTGACGGCTTGCCCGAATCGATCGTCGGCTGTGCCCATTATTCCGTCGGTCCAGTAACTCACCAGTTGGCCGGTGCTGCGATAGCCGTCGCCAAATCGTGTTTTGAGCACCCAGTTCAAACCCCAACGCGCTTCCTCCAGCAGGCGATTGGAGAGAACCGGATTCTCATCCTGCTGCTTCAGACTGTCGGCGAGCGACAGCATGGCATACACCATTCCGGGCGTGTTTCCCGTAGCGGTGAGGTCCCCAGCGTCGTGGTATCCGCCATTGACGACAATTCGTTTGTCGTCATGCACGGTGTAGATATCCTGATGGCATCTGCCGTGAATCCCCGGGATTTCGGTTCCGCAGCGTTCGCTGTACATGAAGTTGATCGCCTTCCAGATGCTGTCGAGCCAGGCGTCATCTCCAATTCGGAAAGACCGGGTCTGTGCGTCTCCGGCTCGGATCGTGTAAGAGCCGGGCTTGCGGAGCTCGGAAAAATCCAGCACTTGATACTTGCCCAGCGCGGTGCTGGTTTGCTCCACCAGCTTCGTCAGAACGATGTTGCCGGACGGCTGCTCAATTACCGAGAACTCGTGGGCGGTAAGATCACTGGCGATTGCGGATTTCGAAGACCCGATGCTGTATCCACTGTTGCTGAAGGCAATTTTTCCGGGCGCAACGTCCCAACCCTCAACGTGATCGGCCACCACGCGCTGCAATTCCAGCTGATCGAGGTCGAGGATCGTCTGGTCGCCTGGCTCAGGAAATTTCTTGGGGAGGCTGTAAGCGAATTCCAGCGCCGTGACACGGTCGCGGTCGAGAGGAGCGATTTCCCAAACAACATGGTTCCACATGTGGTTCTTGAGAATGATCGACTCGTGACGGCCTTCGTTATAGGAGTCCGGTAACTTGTGGGCGCCGTCGTTGTGCAGGACCAGCGAACAGGAGATGGCGGGCGCACCGATCACATCCGGATAGACCCAAAGTGAGATCCGGTTGTAGCGGCTCCAGTCTTCGCCGGTAAATTTCCGCGTCGCGATCAGGTCTTCCCACTCCCCGCTGCCGTCCACCTGGGCAACGCCAGTAGTGGAGCGGATGCGCAGGGAATGCTGGCCATCTTTGGCGTGGACGCCGGTTAGAGTCATTTCTCCCGCGCCAGCGAATGTCCAGCTGGAGAGTTCTTCCATGCTGTCCAGGACGCGCGAATCGAGGACCTTCTTGTTAAGCCAGCGAAACTCGGCGCCGTCTTCATCCTTCACGTGCATGGGCATCGCGGGCGCAGTTTGCTGCGCTGCGAGAGACAGCCTCAGACAAAAGATGTACAGAATGGCGGGAATTGCGAACCGGCGCGCCTTTCTGGTCCAACTGGACTTCATTTCCATGATCGGGCCTTTGTGCCTTCATACAAGTAACCATACGACCGATTGATCCGCAACACGGTTGGTCAAGCGGATTCCCATGATACATTGCATGGCTGTATGTCACCCGTTGTATAAACCAGGAAGCCATTCCGGAGACACCATCGTTCAAGGTTTGCGGAGCTCTCCCGGCGACCTTGCGGCAGGAGGCTTGAGGCATGAGACAGAATCGAGCGGTTTCATACTCGGTATTGGTATTCGGATTCGCCCTTGCGATAGATTTTCTTTGCGGGGCGCAGCCTCTTGGCGCGCAGGCCGCGCCGGGGTTGACGCCCATCGACATCGTCATCCAGCACGATGTCGCGATGAAGACGCGCGACGGAGTTACGCTGTACGCCGATATTTATCGCCCCAGGTCTCCCGATAAGTTTCCCGTGATCCTGATGCGCACGCCCTACGATAAAAGCGTCAACTGGGCGGTCTCTCCCGTCTTTCAGCTGGTTCCGCGGGGCTACGTAGTCATCATTCAGGATGTTCGCGGCCGTTATACGTCGGAAGGGGAATGGTATCCATTCAGACACGAGCAGGCGGACGGCTTCGATACCGTCGAATGGGCCGCCGCGCTCCCTTATTCCGATGGCAAAGTCGGCATGATGGGCGCTTCTTATGTCGGCGCGACGCAGATGCTTGCGGCCATTGCACAGCCCCCACATCTCGTGGCCATCGCTCCCAACGTGACGGCCAGCAACTATCACGATGGCTGGACGTACCAGGGAGGCGCATTCGAACAATGGTTCGATCAGAACTGGACGTCTCAGCTGGCGCAGAACTCGCTCCAACGCCTGATCGAGCAAAACACAAATGCGCGCGTGGGCACGCCTACGCTTCCCATCGCCAACTATCCTGTTTTCAATTTTGGCCAGTTGCCGGCTGACGCACAGCTCACGGCTGCGGTTGCGCCGTACTATCTCGACTGGCTGGCGCACCCCGATTACGACGATTACTGGAAGCAGTGGTCGATCGAGGAGAATTTTTCGAAGATTGCCGTTCCCATGCTCCAGGTCGGCGGCTGGTACGACATTTTCAGTGCTGGCACTCTGCGCAACTATATGGGCGCAAAAGCCCACGGCTCCACGGACGCGGCGCGAACACAGCAACATCTGCTGATCGAGATCGGTGGCCACGCCGGATTTGGCCGCCACATCGGAGACGTTGACTTCGGTCCCCATGCCACCGAAAACGGCTATACCAGCGTAATTCTGGATTGGTACGATTTTCTCTTGAAGGGAATCAAGAACGAGTTCGCCACGGACAAGCCCGTGAAATTGTTCGTCATGGGCGCCAACGAGTACCGCCAGGAAGACGACTGGCCGCCGCCACAAGCGCACGCAACAAAATATTTTCTGCACTCCGCAGGCAAGGCGAACTCGCTTCGAGGCGACGGCTCTCTCTCTACGACTGCGCCCAAGTCCGAAACGCCAGACGCCTACGTGTACGATCCCGCGAATCCCGTACCCACTTTCGGCGGCCCGCTTTGCTGCGACGCCGAACACATGGAGCCTGGCCCGCGCGACCAGCGTTCCGTGGAAAATCGCGATGACGTTTTGGTTTACTCGACCGGTCCGCTGCCACACGACTTGGAAGTCACCGGTCCGGTCACGGCCGACCTCTTCGTCAAATCCTCCGCGGTGGATACCGACTTCACCGCGAAGCTGGTCGACGTCGCGCCCGACGGCTTCGCGCAGGATCTTACCGAAGGTATCCTTAGAATGCGTTACCGTGCTTCTCAGGAGCACGCTGCCCTGATGAACCCGGGACAGATCTACGAAATATCCCTCGATCTTTGGGCCACGAGCAACGTGTTTCTGCGCGGTCACTTGCTGCGCCTTGAGATTGCCAGTAGCAACTTCCCGCGCTTTGACCGCAATCTCAACAACGGTGAGGAAATCAAATTCGCGCACAACTTTGTTGCGGCCAGCAACACAATCCTTCACGATGCAGAACATCCTTCTGCGCTGGTTCTTCCAGTGATGCCGTCGAAATAGTCGAAAATGTCAGTCCAGGGTGAGGGTCGGTGGACTAAGATCTTGGCGGCAGAGGGCGAAGTTTTCTATAAGGGAGTAACCAAACCACCGGCGAAAAAGAATGACCCCAATCCCACCTAGAGGTCAGCTCCATCGACCCTCCCCCACCGGGAAACGTTTCGTCCGAACGCTCCTGCTTGTCTTGGTATTCAGCACTTCAAACATCATCCTCGAGCTCGACGCACAAGACGCGCGGCCGGGTCCGATCCAGTTCACAAATGTAACTGCTGCGGCGGGCATCAAGTTCGTACACTTCAAAGGGAATAAGGGGATCTCAATTAATCGTGAAGAATTTGGCCCAGGAGTTTGCGTTGCGGATTTCGATGGGGACGGCTGGCAGGACATTTATTTCGTCAATGGACGCGATCTCTATGATCGAGGGATTTCCGTTAGCAATGCGCTGTATCGCAACAACGGCGACGGCACCTTCACCGACGTTACTGAAAAAGCGGGCGTGCCGGGAACCGGCTACGGGCTCGGTTGCGTGTGGGGAGACTTCAACAACGACGGCTTTCCTGACCTCTTTGTGACCCAGTACGGCCGAAACGTTTTGTATCGCAACAACGGAAATGGAACATTTACCGACGTGACGGATAAAGCGGGGGTTGCCGGCACTGAATCGGGCGCGTTTCATTCTGGAGCCACATTCTTTGATTACGATCGCGATGGCTGGCTTGACCTTTATGTCGGGAGTTACGTCACGCTCGGGGACAAACGTTACTGCCAATTGGGCGAGATGCTGAGCAGTTGCGCTCCCAGCGAGTATCGGGGTAGCGCCGACGCTCTGTATCACAACAACCACGACGGCACTTTCACCAACGTGACCGCGGCTGCGAAAATCTACCAGCCCGAAGGCAAGAATCTTTCGGTAGCGGCAGCCGACTACGACGACGACGGATGGCCCGACTTGTTTGTCGCGAACGACGGGTTGAATGCTTATCTCTACCACAATGAACGGAACGGCACCTTCAAGGAGACTGGACTGGCGAGCGGTATGGCCGTGACCGGACAAGGGAGGATCATGGCCGCGATGTGTATCTCGCTTGGAGATTATGACAACGACGGCCGGCTCGACCTTTACATCTCAGATTTTCAGCGGTCTTCAGACCACCTCTGGCACAACGAAGGCAAAGGATTTTTTGACGAGGTGAGCGAACAGTCCGGAGTCACACGCATGACGCGCGATGTGCTCAGCTTTGGCGGCGGCTTCTTTGATTACGACAATGACGGTTGGCTGGATCTTTTTATCGCCAACGGTCATGTTTATCCCGAGGTGGAGCAGGCCACACCGGGGACTCACTATCGTCAAATCAACTCTCTGTTCCACAACGAAGGAAACGGCCGGTTTACCGATGTGGGCAAGGCGTCCGGTAACGCCTTTGCCACTCCGTACGTCGGCAGAGGAGTTGCGTTTGCCGATTTCGATAACGACGGATTTATGGATGTGGTGGTCGCCAACAACGGAGATGTACCGCTCCTGATGCACAATAGCGGCGGCAACGGCAACCACTTCCTCAATTTCAGGCTCACCGGGACCAAGAGTAATCCGGACGCGATGGGAGCCCGCATCCGAGTTGTTGCTGGAACGATGTCGCAGATTCGCGAGATTGCCGGCGGAGGAAGTTATCTGTCACAAAGTGACCTGCGGGCAAACTTCGGATTGGGCGCAGCAAAGCGTGCCGAAATCGTCGAGGTGAATTGGCCCAGCGGACAACGGCAGGTTTTCCACAACGTCGAGGCCGATAAGTTCTACTGGATTGAAGAAGGAAAAGATCAGCTGCAGCTACAGCAATTCACGCGCAAGGCAGCCGCCTCCAAATGATTCTCTGCTAGCGGAACCTGCGGATCAAGAGGGTGTGGCGATCCGAGCGGTAGAGACCCAACACATAGAGCGCCGTCTTGCCTTTTGTGGAGTAGATGACCTGGCGAATCCGAAGGACTGGCGCCCCGTGCGGGATGCCTAGAAGCTTCGCGGTATGAGGGTCGGCGGTGGTGGCATCGATTTCTTCGTCCGCGTGCGCTATTTCGAGCCCGTAATCGTGTTCCAGAATCGAAAACAGCGAAACTCGGTCCAATGGGGCTTCCGTCAGGCCGGCAAAGTCCTCGGCTGACAGGTAACAAGTCTCGATGGCAAACGGTTCACTTGCGCCCAGGCGCAGGCGTTCCACTTTAACCAGCCGGCTGGTGGCGGGCAATGCAAGGCGGGCCGCAATTTCCTGCTCGGTGTCGATGATCCCGAGTGACAGCAATTTCGAAGCAACGGACAAGCTTCGGCCGGACATCTGTTCCGTGTAGCTCATCAATTTGTTGAAATGGATTTTTGGGGGGGCGACGAACGTACCCGCTCCGGGACGCCGCACGACCATCCCCTCGCGCTCCAGTCCGGCCAACGCGTGGCGGGCGGTCATGAGGCTAACGCTATGGATCTTCGCCAGTTCCCGTTCAGAGTTGACGGCATCGCCAGGCTTCAATTGCCCAGTTTCGAGCCGTTTCAGGATTGTTCCCTGAATTCTCTTGTACGCTGGCAACCCGTTTCGGGGGGTTTGTCGCATGAATGCTCCACTGAGGGCACGTGCACCATACTACAGGAGTGCTACATAGCTCAATATGAAATTACAGAGAATTCCTTTCCAGAGCAAGTGTCCGGGTAGGCCCATTCGTAACAGGAGGACTCGACCGGAAACGTTTCCGGTCAACCGCTAACATACAAACCTCCAGGATCGAAACTGCCTCGAAGTATCGAATTCCTTAATGTTTACCAGCAAATTATTGAATGCTGCCGGGCAAGTGTGGCTGAAATTGTGCTCTGCGTTCCGCCGCCACTGACCATCGAAGAATTGAATTCGTCCCCCGCCCCCGGCCAAGAGGAAAAGAAATTTACGCTCGTCCGCATTTTTTTCTTGACCTTGAGGAGCGATGTGCTATATAGCATGACCCCACGAAGTTTTCTGGGGCAAAGTGTACGAGCGTACGGAGGAGGTTCTGTGATGACGGGACGACGGTCAATTGTGTTCTGCTGCATACTGTTTCTTTTGGTGGCGCTTGTGGGCGCCGTTCAACCTGCCTGGAGCCAAGACGTAACGGCCGCCATCGTAGGAACAGTCACGGATCCCAG
>Ga0210402_10005442_pt1 | contig 11394 bp, 11 predicted proteins | sample IncBWC7MmetaG_FD_161055 | JGI IMG/M metagenome (GOLD analysis project Ga0210402, IMG submission 161055) | Forest soil microbial communities from Barre Woods Harvard Forest LTER site, Petersham, Massachusetts, United States - Inc-BW-C-7-M | ecosystem: Environmental > Terrestrial > Soil >... | reverse complement strand
CGCAATTTGCGCAAGAGGTTTTGCGAGCAGCGCCGGATTGACCTGCCAGCGCCGCGCCGGGCGGCCGGGGCCGGGATACTCGTCCTCGTCGTCGTCCTTGATCTCACGCAGGACGCCCGCCTGCTCGAGGGCCAGGATCACCTCGTCGGCGCCGGCGGCCCTCACCCTCTGGCTGAGCGCCTCGCGCCGCACGTCCTCGCGCGAGACCTTGGTCGCGCCGCGGGCGCGGAGCCAGCCGATCACCTGCCTCACCTGGCGGTCGCGCTCCGAGGGCCCGGCGCGGTCGAACACCGCCTTGGCATGCGGCCGGTAGTAGCGCTGCCACAGATCCCAGGCGGCATGCAGATGCTGCGCCGTGATGATGGTGGGCGACGGCGCATTGCTCGGCCGGTTCGCCGTCCAGTCGAGCAACGCCAGCACGGCGGCCAGCCGCGCCACCGTGCCCCGTCCCTTGCCCAGCCAACCGGCCAAAAGGCCTTGCGCCTTCAGCGTCTCGCCGTGCAGTTGTTCCAGACAGCCATCGAAGACCGTCACCGCCCGATCCTCCAAGGCGAGCACCAGCGGCTTCTCCGGCGTGCCCACCGCGCGGGCGATGCGCTGCAGCGCGTTCACCGCCTCGTCCTCGCGCACCGGCTTCAAGGTGCGCAGCGAGCGGTAGGGTGCGGGGCCGGGCCAGACATAAAGGAAGCGCGCGGCCAGGCCGTCGCCGGTGCCCTCCAGCGCCTGCTCCAGCCGCTCCGGATCGAGCGAGCCCACGATGCTGACCGCAGTGCTGATTGCACTCTTGTCGCGGCTCCACGGGAAGCCGATCGCGCCCCAGGTGTCGAGGAAGGGCCCGCGCCGGCTCTCGTCGCGCCGGCTCTTGCGCCCCAGCCCGGCCAGCCAGGCGGTCGGCTCGTCCCTCCACAGCAGCACGCCCTGCCGCCGCTTGGCCACGGCCTTCTCGAGCGCTGGCAGCGAAGCATCGGAGACCACCACGGGCGCCCCGCCCTCGCGCGCCAGCACGCGCTCGACCGTGCCGAGCGGACGGCGCAGCCAGTCGAGCGCCGGCGTCTTGCCGCTGGACGGGCCGCCGACCAGCGCCTGCCACAGGATCACCGGCTCGCTCCAGGCCTCGGTGATGCGCGCCGACACGCCCTGGCCGCACAGGCCGGCGACGGACGCCAGCAGGGCCTGCGCGATGTAATCCTCCGTCGAGCCCGCCCAGTGCGCGGCGTCGCTCACCCACTCCTGCCACTGGCGCGGGAAGACTTTCAGGGGGAAGGCGGGCAGCTTGACCCGACCCTCCTCCACGAGGCCGGGGTCGATCGCGGGCCACGGCGGCGGCGGGGGCGCCGCCGCGCGCCGGGCGTCGCGCTCCGTCCAGAAGTTGCGGTAGATGGGCTTGGGGCTGGTGACGTCAATTTCAGTGAGGGGCATGGCCGCTCCTTTCGGTTGGAACGGCCGACATAGGCCACAACATTGCTCAGTTTAGTCAAGTGATTCTTATGGACCGGCTTAAGTTCGCAAGATTGTTGCGGATGCTTGGGCTTACCTGCGTCACGATGCGAGCCGAGACTGATCCGACAGCCGCCCTCTAGTCACCTCCCTTGCCGATCTTTGGGAGTTTCTTCATAGCTCCGGCAATACTGCCGCCACCCGCCAAGGCCGCGCTGAGATAGGCAGCCTCTTTCGGCGGTACGCCCAACTGAGCACAAAGCGCCGTTCCAAGAACAAATAGACTCATGCCAAACGAAGTGGAAAGAATCGCGTTGTGCCTTTGCTTCCACCAATCCTCGACGCCAGCCCGCCCTTAGCAATTAGCGTCATCTTATGGAATTACTCAGCCCGGAATCATTGGCAATCGTCCCGCTCACCATCGGTCTCGTCGCCGTCATAAAGAGCCTTGGTACGCTAGCTCAGTACGCGCCTGTCGCCTCTGTTCTCACAGGCGCAGCCCTGGCCTGCTTTGTCGCAGAGACGATTCCCAAAATCGTCTTAGGTGGCACTGCCATCGGCCTCATGGCTTTTGGTCTGTATTCAGGCACCAAGGCAGTGTTCGCCGGGTAATCCCCGCGATTCTCAGCAACTGCATTAGGAGCCCCGACAAGGGGCTCTTATGGTGTGAGCGCCCAAGGGATCGCCCAATGCCCAAGATCGTCCCCATCTCGAAAGCCAAACATCTCATCTCTGCTAACCTTCACGCGGCCGACGTTCACGAACGCCACGGCTCCGCTGAGATAACGATGGCCGCAGTCGCAAGACTTTCCGGCGAGCTATCAGCACCCAAGATCTTGCATGTCGTCCACCGGCTCTTTGCGCTCTTCCACTTCCTCGACCAGCCCGAAGCAAAAGGCTGGATCATGGAAGTTACGGGCCAGGATTACCTCATGCTTCACGAAGCGCTCTTCCGCGCAGCCGCGCGCGCGCCGCTCGAAGAAGCCGAATACACCAAGGACTACGCCTTCACCAAAGACACCTTCCTGCCGATCGTGCTTGAGGAGGCCAACGCCGAAGGCAATGCATGATCTTCGCTATGCGGCCGTTTCATCGGCCTTGGGGCGCGTCTATCGCAAATGGGTGCTCAAGTCGGTGCTGATGGCGCGATAGTTTCGCAAACCTCTCACTCATTCCGTCGCAATAGACTGCACCTGACCTTCGCCCATATCCCCTCCGAATCCCCCAACCCGGACGTCCCATTGAGTTATGTCGATGGTTATTTTTCCATCGGTCGCCAACACCTTGAGCTCGCAGGTGTGATAGGCGTCGCCAAGAGGAATCAGCACCCTGTCACCGACAACCAGCGCTACGCCTCGAAAGGGACCCAGGCGGTCGCCGCCGACCGCGTCTCGCGCCTTGGGATCGGCCACAACGACTCGACTCTTCGGTCCCGAATGATAGATCGTCAAAATTCGCGTCGCGCTGAAGTAGACATTCACACCCACCGGGGTTCGTTCGACATGATCTATCGTGCAAAGGTTGGCGGCGGCACCGGGGGCGTGCGCAGCGACCAGCGCCACAAGGCACATAAGGGTCAGTCGCCAAACAGACAAAATTCTTCCTTCGATCGAAACCTGAAATGCCGAAGGCTTTCGCTCAAGCGTGCCCCGTTTGGCCTTCGACAGATGGCGGCCGTCAGCTCGGATTGTCGAGGCTGAACACGCCGGTCGCCTCGTCATAGGCGAAGGATTCGCCGTAGCGTCCCCATGAGGTGATCGAGCGCAGGGTCTGGTCGGCGAACTGCTCGGACATGTGGTCTTCGAGCTCGTCGCGGAAGCGGCTGGCCGGCGCGCGATGGGCGGGGCGCTCGTCGAGCACGCGTCTGATGTGGCTGGCGAGCGGCACGTAGGCCAGAAGATGCTGGGCGAACAGCCGCTTGCGGCCGTCGGGATCGAGATCGACGAAGCGGCGGCCGGCGTCGGTGAGCCTGAGATCGCCTTCGGCCAGCTCGGCGAAGCGCAGGAGCTGCAGGGTCTCGGCCACCGGGAACAGGTCGTCGATCTCCATGTGCAGCGGCCCCGCCAGGGCCGGCAGGTCGGCGTGGCCGTTGTAGGGCGCCGCCGCCACTGTCTCCATCAGGCCCGCCATAATGTTAGGCGACACACGCGGCAGCTGCATCGAGATGCCGGTGCCCGGGAAGGCGCCCTGAGTCTGCTTGCCGGCGGGTCTGGCCGTCATCAGGGCGTAGATGTCGTCGACCATCTGGCGGAACGCCGGATCCAGCCGGTTGCGCGGCGCCGGCAGGGTGACCGGGATCTCGGCAACGACGCGGCCGGGGTTGGAGGAGAAGACGAGGATGCGGTCGGACATCAACACCGCCTCCTCGATGTTGTGCGTCACCAGCAGGATGGAGGAAATCGGCATGCGCCCTTCGCACCACAGATCGAGCAGGTCGGTGCGCAGCGTCTCGGCGGTCAGCACGTCGAGCGCCGAGAATGGCTCGTCCATCAGCAGCACCTTGGGGTGGACGACCAGCGCGCGGGCGAGTCCGACCCTCTGGCGCATGCCGCCCGACAGTTCCTTGGGATAGGCGCTTTCGTAGCCGTCGAGCCCGATCAGGTCGATGGCGGCCAGAGCGCGCTTGTGGCGTTCGGCCGAATCGATGCGCAGCGCCTCGAGGCCGATCTCGACGTTCTCGAGCACCGTCAACCAGGGAAACAGCGCGAAGGTCTGGAAGACCATGGCGACTTCCTGGGCCGGCCCCGCCACGTCGCGTCCGCCGATCGCCACCTTGCCTTCGCTGGCCGGCATGAGACCGGCGATGATACGCAGCAGCGAGGACTTGCCGCAGCCCGAGCGGCCGAGCAGCGACACGATCTCGTTGTTGCGCAGCTTCAAGGTGACGTCGTCGAGAACCAGCAGGTGCTCGCCACTGCCCTTGGGGTAGAGCTGGCGCACATGATCGACTTCGACCAACGCGGGAGCGGCGGCATTCATGGCGGACCTCCTCAGTCCAGACGGAAGCGACGTTCGGCCAGGCGGTAGAGCGGCCGCCAGATCAGGCGATTGCAGGTCACGACCATCACCGACATGACGACGATACCGAGGACGACGCGCGGATAGTCGCCGGCGGCGCTCGCATCGGCAATATAGGAACCCAAGCCGGCGGCCCGGAGCTTCGTGTCGCCCCAGCTCGCGACCTCGGCCACGATGCTGGCGTTCCACGAGCCGCCCGACGCGGTGAGCGCGCCCGTGACGTAGTACGGCAGGATTCCGGGCAGGATGACCTCGCGCCACCACTGCCAGGAGCGCAGGCGAAACAAGGTGGAGACCTCGCGCAGGTCGGTCGGGAAGGCGCTGGCGCCGGCAATGACGTTGAACAATATGTACCACTGCGTGCCCAGCACCATCAGCGGGCTGAGCCAGATGTCGGGATCGAGATGCTCGCGCACGATGACCACGACCGCCATGGGGAACAGCACGTTGGCCGGAAACGCCGCCAGGAACTGCGCCACCGGCTGCACACGCGTGGCGATGCCGGGACGCAGCCCGATCCAGACGCCGATCGGCACCCAGATGACGCTGGCCAGCGCAATCAAGACAGCAACGCGCAGCAAGGTCAGCAGGCCGAGGCCGATCGCGGTCAGCAGATCCCGCGCGCTGAGCGAGGCACGCGTGAACAGCACGACGTGCCACAGCGCATAGGCGACGACGGCGAGCACCGCCAGCAGCCACAGGCGATCGAGCCAAGAGCCCGCCACGGGCTTGTGCAGGGTCTTGACCGGCCGCGTGAAGCCCAGCGGCAGCTTCGAGACGAGCGCGGCAGCCCAGCCGATGGCCGGCGACACGCGGCGCACCACCTTGCCGCGCCGCCACAGATCGTAGACCCAGGAGCGCGGACGCTGGGCCGCGGCGGTCTGCTCGAAGCGGAACTTGTCGGCCCACGCCACGATCGGCCGGAACAGCAGCTGGTCGTAGGCCAGGATCACCGCCGCCATCACCAGCACGGCCAGGATCACGGCATGGATGTCCTTGGCGTCGATCGCGACCGCGAGCCACGAGCCGATGCCCGGCAGCTTTATCGTGGTGTCGCCCACCGTGATCGCCTCCGAGGCGACGACGAAGAACCAGCCGCCCGACATCGACATCATGGTGTTCCAGATCAGGCCGGGCGCGGCGAACGGCGCCTCGAGCCGCCAGAAGCGCAGCCAGTGCGAAAGCTGGAAGTGCCGGCTGACCTCGTCGAGGTCGCGCGGCACGGTGCGCAGCGACTGGTAGAAGCTGAACGCCATGTTCCAGGCCTGGCTGGTGAAGATGGCGAAGATCGCCGCGCACTCGGCGCCGAACTCGCTGCCCGGGAACAGGCGGAGGAAGAACACGACGGTGAAGGTGAGGAAACCCAGCACCGGCACCGACTGCAGGATGTCGAGCGCCGGCACGATTACCAGCTCGGCCTTGCGGTTCTTGGCGGCGAGCGTGGCCACCACGAAGGTGAACAGCAGCGAGGCGATGATGGCCGCGAACATGCGGAGCGTCGTGCGCAGGGCGTATTCCGGCAGGTTGGCGGGATCGAGCGTCACGGGCTCGCTGGCCAGCCGCACGTCAGACGCCGTCATCTCGTGGGCGCCGTGGGCGATCAACACGAAGACGCCCGCGACCAACACGAAGATCGCGAGATCGTAGAGATTGGGGAGGAGCCCTTCGCCGCCCAACCCGAGGGGCTCGGCGACCGGGCGGCCTTTGCGGATCATCGCCATCCGCGCTTCCTTTGTGTCAGTTCGGTTGCACCGACCGGGAAGCGCGAGCGAGAGCGCCTAAGCCAGGCGTGCCCTCGGGATCTCGTTCTCCCGGGCAAGTGGCCCGACCATCGTCTCAGTCGAGCTGCGACTGCGACAATCGGCCGAGGCATTGCTAGGTCGCGGGTTCATCGAGTCCCTTGTAGTGATCGACGCGCGGGCGAATACGCTGCCAATGGGAATCCGTCAAGCAGCTCATGCGAGTCGTCGCATAAAGCCGATCAACAGAGGCGAGGCTGCGTGTGGGAGGGCTGGCCTCCGTGCGCGCGGCGAAGCGGTCCGCGATTTGGTTGCGGCTCGCCCCTCCAGCCCTTCGGCTTTGCTCAGGACAGGCGCGGCGCGCCACCTCCCCATCCGATAGGGGAGGATTGAGTTTCCGCAATTCGCGCTAATATCATTTTGGCCAGTCCGTCTGCGCAGGAGCAGGAACGCGAGGGAGTCCGTCGGCCTGATGCGTCACCTCACTCTCCCCGCGCCCTTCGGCTGCGCTCAGGGCAGCCAAGCGCGGGGCCCCTCCAATGACAAGGTCGCAGGCCCGGTCGGCGAGGCGCTGATCCGCTGGCGCCCACATCGGTGGCCACCATCGAGGCGGCATGACGATGTCTGTTTCCCTTGCGGCTTGGACGCGTATCAAGATGCAGGAGCACTAAACGACAGGAATGCCGCAAAAGTAGCAAGCCTCAGCAAGTGATGCTTGCTCAGTGAGCTGAGATATCCCGGTGGCTACAAGGAGAACTGACATGCGCACCCCATCGATCCTCATAAGTCTGGCGCTGCTCCTGGTCGTGGGAAGCGTTAGCGCCTATGCCCATGCCAAGCTCGATCATGCCGAGCCGCAGGTCGGCAGCACCGTAAATGCCGCGCCGCGCGAAGTTTTGCTCACGTTCACTGAGAACCTCGAACCTGCCTTCAGCACGATGGAGGTCACCGGCCCTTCCGGTCAGCGGGTGGACGAAGGCAAGCCGCGCATCAACGGCAAAGTGATGCGCGCGCCGTTGCGGGCCGATCAACCGGGCACCTACCAAGTGAAGTGGCATGTCCTCTCGGTCGACACGCACACGACGGAAGGCGCTTTCAGCTTCAAGGTGAGCGAATAGGTCCTCTCCCGGTAGCGCGAGTCCAGTAATGATCGCTCTGCTCGCAGCGGCGCGTGCCGTTCACTTCGCCTCCACGGCGATGGTGATGGGGGCGGCGCTTTTTCAACACCTCGTTGCCGAACCGGCGTTTCGAACGGCCGCAATCGGCGGCTCGGCGAGCGCGCGGGCCTATCGGGCCAGGCTGGCGACCATTCTAAGGATCGGCTTCGCGCTCGCGGTCCTCTCGGGCACGGCTTGGCTCCTGGCTCTGGCCGCGAAGATCGGCAGCAGTCTGCCGGTCGTCGTTTCCGACGGAGTGGCCTGGGTCCTGCTCACCGAGACCCAGTTCGGGCACGTCTGGATCGCGCGGGCGTTCCTGGCAGGCTTGCTATTCTGCGCCCTGTGGCTCGGCAAAGCAGGCGATGCCGGAACGCGTTTCAGGCAAAGGCTGACGACCGTCACAGCGATGTGCCTGATGGGTTCTTTGGCATGGTCGGGACATGCGGCTGGTTCGCCGGGAGTCATCGGCGACATCCATCTGATCGCAGACGTCCTTCATCTCGTCGCCGCCGGGGCCTGGCTGGGCGGGCTGCTGCCGTTGTCGTTGCTGTTCGTGCTGGCCAGCCGGCCGACAGATCCCTCGCTTGCTTCGACCCTGAAAATCGCGACGCGGCGGTTTTCGACGCTCGGCCTGCTGAGCGTGGGAACGCTGCTCGCGACCGGCCTCGTCAACACCTGGATACTCGCCGGCAGCGTGCCCGCCTTGCTGGAGACGGACTATGGAAGGCTGCTGCTGCTGAAGATCTGGCTTTTCGCTGCCATGGTGGCAATCGCGAGCATCAACCGCCTCCGGCTGACGCCGCGGCTGCCAAAGACAGAAGCCGTGCACCGTCTCGATCGCAATACGCGTGTCGAGTTGGCCCTGGGTCTCGCGATCATTGCCATTGTGAGCGTGCTTGGAGTGCTTCCGCCCGCCGTACATATGGATATGCAAATGCACTAACGAGTAGATGAGGAAGACCGCGTAACGCTCCAGTCACGCCAAACTTGCAAGGATCAGGGGCAGTCGGAGGCGCACTCGGCGCCGAACTCGCTGCCCGGGAACAGGCGGAGGAAGAACACGACGGTGAAGGTGAGGAAACCCAGCACCGGCACCGACTGCAGGATGTCGAGCGCCGGCACGATTACCAGCTCGGCCTTGCGGTTCTTGGCGGCGAGCGTGGCCACCACGAAGGTGAACAGCAGCGAGGCGATGATGGCCGCGAACATGCGGAGCGTCGTGCGCAGGGCGTATTCCGGCAGGTTGGCGGGATCGAGCGTCACGGGCTCGCTGGCCAGCCGCACATCAGCGGCCTTTGCGGATCATCGCCATCCGCGCTTCCTTTGTGTCAGTTCGGTCGCACCGACCGGGAAGCGCGAGCGAGAGCGCCTAAGCCAGGCATGCCCTCGGGATCTCGTTCTCCCCGGCGAGAGACCCGACCATCGCCGCAGTCGCACTGAGACTGTGACCATCGGCCGGGCTGTTGCTAGATCGCGGGTTCATCGAGTCCCTTGTGGTGGCGTTGCGCAGGCGCATATCCTTGGACGAAGAAGCCGTCAAGCGCCGTACGCCGCGAAGGCTTGAAGACCATGGCCAACCCTGGCGACCTGCCGCGTTACCGCTCCAATCTCCAGGGCGAGATCGACGGCGCAGCCGTCTATGCAGCGCTGGCCGAAAGCGAGTCCGATCCGCAGCTCGCCGAGGTGTTCCGCCGGCTCGCCGCCGTCGAACAGGCGCACGGCGATTTCTGGCGAAAGCAGATCGAGGCCGAAGGCGCGCGCTTCGCGCCTGCGCCATCGCGCCGCGCCCGTATCCTGGCCTGGCTGGCGCGGCGCTTCGGCCCGGCGTTCGTGTTGCCGACGCTCGCGGGCAACGAGACGCGCGACAGTGCGGCCTATGACAGCCAACCCGAGGCGCGCAAGGCCGGGCTGCCATCCGATGAACGATCGCATGCCCGGCTGATGAGGGCCGTGGCGGGTGGGGAGGGCCTTGCCGGACCCACACTGGCGATGCTCGAAGGACGCCATCGCGGCGGCGGCAATACGCTCAGGGCCGCGGTGCTCGGCGCCAATGACGGGCTCGTCTCCAATCTCAGCCTGGTCATGGGCGTGGCCGGGGCGGCCGTGGCGGAAAACACGATCGTACTCACGGGCCTGGCCGGGCTCGTGGCCGGCGCCTGCTCGATGGCGATGGGAGAATGGCTGTCGGTGACAAGCTCGCGCGAACTCTATCAAAGCCAGATCGCGACCGAAGCGGAGGAACTTCGCGAAGTTCCGGAGGAAGAAAAGGAGGAGCTCGTGCTCATCTACCGGGCCAAGGGAATCGAGGAGGCGCAGGCGCGCGCCCTGGCCGACCGGCTGCTGAGCGACAAAGCGACCGCGCTGGACACGCTGGCGCGCGAGGAGCTTGGCATCGATCCCAACGAACTCGGCGGTTCGGCCTGGCAGGCGGCGGCCTGGTCTTTCTTCCTGTTCGCCGCGGGCGCGATCGTGCCGCTTGGCCCCTTCCTGCTGCTCCCGGGCCGGGCAGCCCTGATGGCAAGCCTGGGCGCAAGCGGATTGGCGCTTGCGCTGATCGGAGCCGGGACAAGTCTCTTCACCGGCCGGGGCGCCGTCTTCTCGGCGCTGCGCCAACTGGCCATCGGCCTTGCCGCCGCCGGCGTCACCTATGGCGCAGGAGCCATCGTTGGCGTGTCGCTGGGCTGACGATCAATGGTTCGGGCAGGCCACCAGCTCGATCGTGACGTGGCTCAATCCGGGCAAATCGGCAAGCCGTGCCTTGTAGGCGACCAGCGAGGCCGGTGCGTCGGATACGATGGACACGACGGCGGCAAAGTGGCCGGGCCCGACCCTCCAGAGATGCAGATCGGCAACGCGATCGCTGCCGCTTTCGAGGCGCGAGCGCACCTCGCTTGCAAGCGTCTCATCCGGCAGCAGGTCAAGCAGGGTGGCTCCCGCGGCGCGGATCAAGCCCCACGACCAGTTGGCGATCACGCAGGCGCCGACGATGCCCATCACCGGGTCCATCCAGATCCAGCCCAGTTCGCGGCCGGCCAGCAGGCCGACGATGGCGAGAATCGAGACCGCGGCGTCGGCCAGGACGTGCACGTAGGCGGCTCGGAGATTGAGGTCGCGGTGATGGTCCCTGGCATGATCGGCGTGGTCATGCTCTTCATGAGGGGACGCGTGCTGATGGCCGTGGTCGTGCCCGTGATGGTGATGGTGATGGTCATGGTCATCGCGCAGCAGCCAGGCGCTCGCCAAATTCACGCCCAAGCCAAGGACGGCAACGGCTATCGCCTCGTCGAAGGCGATCGACACGGGATGCAGCAGCCGTACGACGCTCTCCCCGGCGATCAGCAGCGCGATCATCGCCAGGACGATCGCCGAGGTGAAGGCCGCCAGGTCGCCCAGCTTGCCGGTGCCGAAAGTGAAGCGCCGGTCGTGGGCATGGCGCCGCGCGTAGGTGTAGGCGAAGGCCGCGATGAGCAGGGCGCCGGCGTGCGTGCTCATGTGCAGGCCGTCGGCCATCAGGGCCATCGAGCCGAACAGCGCGCCGCCGACGATCTCCGCGACCATCATGGCGCCGCAGAGCGCGATGACGGTCCAGGTCTTGCGCTCGTTGCGCGCATGGTCGGCGCCGAGAAACAGATGCTCGTGGCGGAAGTCGTCGATGGAATGGCTGTGCATGTCGTGGAGCCTCAAGTCAGATAAGAATGGATGATCTCAACCAGTTCTTCCGCCGCCTGCGAGCGGGCGTCGCCCTGCTTGGCCGACGGATCGACCAGGTGCTCCATGATGTGGTCCTCGATCACCTCGGCGATGAAGCCGTCCAGCGCCCCCCGGCAGGCGGTCGCCTGTTGCAGGATGGCAGCGCAACTCGACTCCTCTTCGATGCGGCGCTCGACGGCGTCGAGCTGGCCGCGGATGCGCCTCAGTCTCATCAGCAGCTTGCGCTTCTCTTTTTCCTGCGTCGTATGCGACATTGGACTTGATCCTATCCTGGAGGGGGGTATATAGCGCCCGGCGTGCCGGCTGTCGAACGCGTTCGGCGCCGACGCGCC
>Ga0210402_10005441_pt1 | contig 11397 bp, 11 predicted proteins | sample IncBWC7MmetaG_FD_161055 | JGI IMG/M metagenome (GOLD analysis project Ga0210402, IMG submission 161055) | Forest soil microbial communities from Barre Woods Harvard Forest LTER site, Petersham, Massachusetts, United States - Inc-BW-C-7-M | ecosystem: Environmental > Terrestrial > Soil >... | reverse complement strand
ACGACAAGGTAGTCGATCGCGAAGAAGACGAAGTATGCGATCGACAGCGGCGTGGTCCATCGCTCAGAAATCACAAAACTGCGGCGCTTGGCCAGCAAGTATCCGCGAAGAGCCAAGGCAATCGCTACCAAGATGATTGAAGGAAGATCAAGTCCGCCTGTTCCTGCGAGTGTGCCAAATCCAGTCAAGACAAGTAGATACAGGGCGAGTTCGAAGTAGTTGTCGATCGCTCGCTGAACCGAAATCACGCCGGAATTTGTGGAAGGCGACGACATTGGGGATCGTTCAGCGGTGGAAACTCTATTGTTCGATAGATCGATCAAAAAAGGGAAGGGTCAGAGAAGGAATTCTTGCACCGAAAGTCACGTGGCGAGTGGGAGAACTCGCGAAGTCTATCAAGGTTCTGAGTTGTTCCAATTTGGGACTTGGAGAGTATTCAGGGTATACCCCCTCTCCCTGGTCTATTGGAATCATGGATTTAGCAGGCAATCTCGAACGAAATCTTGGGGCTCAACGAGTTAGGGGCAAAATCTTGAGCCGCAAGGAGTTACGGTGCGATTCTTTGCGTTCCAGAATCGCAATGATTGGAACCATCATCAGCGAACGGGAACTTGGGGTCAAGGAATTCAGGCTGGAAATTTACGGTGCGCTCCTGAAATGGGAAAATGCGTTCGTTGCCCAACCGGGCCTGGAATGGGAGACGTAGCCGCTGACCGCGGCTTCAGGCTGCGGACGACGCCGTCTGGCTCCCCGCTTGATAAAGTTCCATCAGTTGAGTGAGAACGTTTCGTCTGAATTTTTCCTCGTCTCCGATCCATTGTTTTTTCGTTTCGTCAGTCGAGCCCGGACTGAAAGCGGTCACATGCTCTGTCCAGCCCTGTGTTAAGCGATCCAACCTGCCACGCGCAACCTCCTTAGCCCGGCTGAGAGCGGAGTGGACGCTACTCACGTAGGTCGTCAAGGCCCCGGCCTCACTATTGGACGGCGCAGATTCTAGAAGGCGTAGAGGCTTTGTGAGTTGAGCAACATCTCGAATCGCATCTATGAAAAGGCTACCTTGAGACGACGTCGTTGCTTCGCCGGCATAGATGTATTCATCCAGAATCGGAATGTTTAGTAGGCTTTCCCCCGGATTGGAAGGACTCACGTAGGTCAGAAAGGAGTCGGGAACACCCGCCAACGTTGGATCAAGGTCCGTAATGGCAGTGTTTTCCCCGTTGAGCTGCCGGCGAACTGCATCCGTAAAAACTTCCCGGTAGCTCAAGATCGCACGACGTACAATTTCCCAGTCCCTGCGGAACGCTACGGTCTGCAACGCGAGAACGACGTCTTTATTCAGGTGCTGCTTAATCTTGATGACGAGGGTATAAGCATTCAGGTATCGCTTAAGTTCGCGGGGATTCACTCCGGACTCAGCCAATACATATCGAAGATGGCGCGATACGATGTTTCGGAGTTCCTGAACCTGATCTGGAGGCAGTGCAGCCTCAGAATATACGGCGTCAAGGAACTCTTGAAGCTGGGTGAAGGCGACAGGAGCCACCCCATAAGGCAACTGAAAGATTTTCTTGATGTAGTCTGATCCTCGTATCTGATAAGCGCCCTTTTCGGCCTCCCCGGGGGTTCCGTCAGCTCGATATTTGAGGTCGATACTTCGCTCTACGACCGCCTGGTCAAGTCCCACGACGAAGACGAAACCCTCTAGATCGAAAAACAGCTTCATCGCTTCGAGGACTTCGAGCGCTCCTTGAGGTAAACATCGGTCCAAATCATCCACAAAGACAACGATCCGTCGTCCTGAGGTCGGTCCTACAAATTCGGAGAATGTTTCCTGCAATGCTTTGAAGGTGGCGTGATAGAAGGAACGCGATGTCCGAGCAGCTTTTTCCTCGTCAGAAAACTTCTTCGCTTGATCCAACGCCTCATTGGCATCAAAGGATAGTTCCAGGGCGTTCGGCACTCCCAGTTTGAAGCTCACCCCGGCCAGCAGCGAGTACATTGCTTTCCCCACTGTCACGGCCGTCTTCATCGCGCTCTGCTCGAAAGTTTTGTTCTTCTCCGCCCAAGTGATCAGCGCTTCTCTGACGGTATCCAGCAACGGGACGATCAGTTGGGGCTCTCTCTCGTATCGCCAAGCGCTGAACTGCACCGATATAGTCCTGGTTGGATCCAGGCGCGCCTCGATAGCCCGCATCAGGGTAGTTTTGCCTGAACCCCATGTGCCAAAAATCCCGATCGCGAATTGAGGGCGACTACCCTCAATGATTCCTTTCAAAGCCTCCGCGACTTGTCCAAATCCCAAGGCTGGATTTTTCGATGGAGCATCCAGAATGATCTTGTAGTCCACGATGGGCATGTTTGGCGCCTCCAATCTACCTCACGATTTCCCAGAGCCTGGTTAAGTTGAATGGGCCAGCAGCTACCTCAAAAAATCCGCGTCAGGTGTGAATTGGGAAATGCCAAAAATAATGGCGGCACCAAACCGCAAAGGTTTCTACAGGGAAGGCCGCGAGTATACCACACTCTTGATGGCACACTGTGTTGTGGCTGTTAGAGACGCTGGCCCATTCAGAGCCATCTCGCGTAAAACCGATTAGTCTATTGGGAAGAAATGAATTGGCTGGCGCATCTCTATTTGTCGGAGCCCAACGCGGAGTTTCGGGTGGGAAATCTCTTGCCGGATCTGACGTCCGCGCCCCATCTCAAGTTTCTTCCTGAACCTTATCAGCGGGGGATACGCTGCCATCGGCGGATCGATGTTTTCACCGATGCACATCCCCGGGTGCGGTCCTGCGTGCGGCGTTTTCCAGCGCCCTACCGGCGCTTCGGCGGCATCTTAACGGACGTGTATTTCGATTATTTTCTTGCTCGCGACTGGGGCGAGCATTCCGCGGTGCCTCTCGCCGAATTCATCGGCGAATTTTATGACGACATTGAAACTTGTTCTGCCATGATCCCCGCCGAAGCGAAACAACGGCTGCAACGAATGCGGGAGGAGGACTGGCTTGGGCGCTACCACCACCTCGAGGGTGTCACCGAGATCTTGCGGCGAATCGGTCGCCGCTTCCGGCGGCCCTTGGATCTGACAGATTCGCTGCCGATATTTCAGGAACATGAAACCGCGTTTCTCGACGACTTCCAAAGCTTTTTCCCGGAGTTGAAAAGAGCACCTTCGATAGGCGAGGGATTGCGGATGTCGAAGCGCATCGGGTGATCGTTCGTTTCTGATTCCGAATGCTAGAATGATTCAGGTCAGGTATCGGTCTCACGCGACGTACTCTCGCCAACCCCGCCAGGTCCGGAAGGAAGCAACGGTAACGGGCTCTTACGTGTGCAGTGAGTCCCCGGTACCTGACTTAATGTTTTCCACGGCAACCTCTCAAAGTTCCCCAACCTCTGATTACCGGGTTTTACATTCCTTTACCACTCTTTTTGCAGGAAATGCCTTTTCGGGACATCTATAGAAGTGAGAAGTTGAGATCGACAGGCCCGAGGAGGATTATGGAACGTCGCAATACTACCCCCGATTATCACGTCACCATTCGAGTATCCGGACAGCTGTTTCAAGGTCACTTGGAGTATCTGGATCAACTTGTTCGTTCTGCGATCGAGTGCCATCTGTGGCCTCTGTTGAGCCTTTCGCAGCTGGAGGAGCTGGACCGCGACGCGGTCTTCTACTTGATCAACGGCGAGAACCGGGAATTCGGAATTACCTCCTGCCCTCACTTCATTCGCGAATGGATGGATCACGAAAGGGAGAGTGCGGCGGCTTGACTCCGGAAGCCTGCTTACAACTGCGGCCTTCGCGCGTCTAGACTCTGAATCGATTCCTGGAGGGCGGGGCATGGTCCATCTGCGTTACGTCTTGTCGGTTATCGCTCTGAGCCTACTGTCGAATGCCGCGGCAGGGCAGAGCTCCAATGTAAACACACTGCTCGACATGACGGAATTTGTTCATGACTGGCAGATTTCGAAGCAGTTCACAATCGATGTTGCCGACGCGATGCCTGCCGAGTTCTATGGCTTCAAGCCCAATCCCGACGAAATGACGTTCGGCGAGCAAATGCTCCATATCGCTGTGTCGAATGTTTACCGGTTCCAGCAAATTACCGGGATACAGCCGCCGTTCCAAGTCGATCTCAGCAAGCCGCTAAGCCCGGATAAGGCGAACGTTCTGAAGGTGCTGGGGCAATCGTTTGATTATGTGATTGAGGCCCTTCCGCGCATCACGCCTGAGCAGCTTCAGCGCACCTGGCATATCCCATCATGGAAGGGGCGAAACGATCCAGACGGGCGAGCGATGATCCTGAACATGTTCGTTCACACTGCCCATCATCGGGCGCAATGCGAGGTTTATTTGAGGGCCAAGGGGATCAAGCCGCCTGACTACACGTTCTGATCCAGCTGTGGAAAGCGCTGCTTGATGGATTCAGGTTAGACATTCTGCGCGGCATCCTGCAAAATACTCGGTTTCTTATTTTCCAGGAGCCCTGATTGACTACTACGCGCGCCAAAATCACCGCGTTGGGGACCTATGTTCCTCCACGGATTCTCACCAACGCTGATCTGGAAAAGATGGTTGATACCACGAACGAATGGATCCTGGAACGCGTCGGGATCCGCGAGCGGCATATTGCTGACAAGGGCGTGGCGGCCAGCGATCTGGCGGTCGCCGCGGTGCGGAATTTGATCGAGTCTCATCCGTTTGATTTGCAGGAAGTGGATCTTATCCTGGTCGGCACCGTTACGCCTGACATGATGTATCCGTCGACGGCTTGCCTGGTGCAGCACAAGCTTGGGATCGAAAACACATGGGGGTTCGACGTTTCGGCGGGATGCTCCGGCTTTGTTTATGCCCTGAACACCGGCGTGAAGTTTGTGGAGTCAGGACAGTACAAGAAGGTGCTGGTGATTGGGTCGGACGTCAACTCTTCGATGACTGACTATACGGATCGGGCCGTGTGCATCATTTTCGGAGACGGGGCAGGCGCGGTTCTGCTTGAGCCGTGCGCCGATGGTGAGGGCGTCATCGATCACGTGGCGCAGGTGGAGGGCATGGGCGGGCAGTATCTTTTTATGCCAGGGGGAGGGAGTCTGAATCCTGCGAGCCATCAGACTGTCGACCAGAAGATGCATTACATCCATCAGGATGGGAAGAATGTCTTCAAGTATGCGGTGAAGAAGATGGCGGAGATGACGGAGCGAGTGCTAGAGCGGAACAAGCTTACGGGACAAGATGTGGATTGTTTCATTGCGCATCAGGCGAATCGCAGGATTATCACCGCGACGGCCGACCGACTGGGGATGCCGCTGGAAAAAGTTGTCATCAATATCGATTGCTTCGGAAACACGACGGCGGGCACGATTCCGATTGCCATGCGGACCGCGATTGACGAAGGCAAATTGAGGAAGGGCGACATGCTGTTGATCGCGTCGGTGGGGGCTGGGTTTACTTCGGGAGCGACGCTGATGCGGTGGGCGTTTTGACCTGGCGCCATCGGCGTCCGTTGATCGGGGGCTTGCCTCCACGATCGTTAGACAATCTTTCCTCGATCCTTCACAATAAGTCATCTCTTTCAGGGGTTCTATTTGAACAAACCGATCCGCGCCAAGATCAGTGCTCTGGGCACGTATGTGCCGCCTCGTCTACTAACCAACGCCGACCTCGAGCGAATGGTCGATACCAACAACGAATGGATCATGACACGCGTCGGCATCCGCGAACGTCACATCGCAGAGAAGGGTGTGGCGAGCAGCGATCTGGCAGTGGAGGCATCTCGGAAGGCGCTGGCTCAACGCGGTATGGAACCCAGCCAGATTGAAGTGATTGTCCTCGGCACGGTGACGCCTGACATGTTTTTTCCCTCGACTGCGTGTGTGGTACAGAACAAACTCGGCGCAAAGGGAGCATGGGGGTTTGATCTCTCCGCGGCGTGTTCTGCTTTTCTCTATTCGTTGCAGGTGGGGGCACAGTTTATTGCCAGCGGGGCGCACAAACGCGTGCTCGCGATCGGTGCAGACGTGATGTCGTCGATCATCGACTATACCGACCGTGCAACCTGCGTGATCTTCGGGGACGGAGCCGGCGCGGCGATTCTCGAACCGGCGGAGAATGATTCGGAAGGGCTCATCGATTTCATCCACGAAGTGGACGGCTCGGGCGGGCAATATCTATACATGCCCGGCGGAGGCAGCTTGCATCCGACGAGCAAGGATACGATCGCGAAGAAGATGCACTACGTTCATCAGGATGGGCAACAGGTGTTCAAGTTTGCGGTGCGAAAACAGACCGAACTCTGTCTGAGACTGCTGGAGAGGAATGGGCTGAAGGGCTCCGACATCGATGTGTTCATTCCGCACCAGGCCAATCTGCGGATTATCAACGCTACAGCCGAGCGGCTCGGGCTGCGTCCGGAGAGCGTGATCGTCAATATCGACCGCTATGGCAACACCACTGCAGGCACCATACCGTTGGCTATGGGCACGGCAATAGAAGAGGGCAGACTGAAGAAGGGAAGTCTGGTGCTGTTGGCATCGGTGGGGGCGGGATTCACGATAGGGGCGACGTTGCTGCGGTGGGCTTACTGAGAGAATCATCCTTAGCATCACGCGGTACTTTGTGCGCTCGGTGTAATTCTTTGAAAGAAAATGACTTGTACGAACGCCTGAGGTTGCTCGGTTGCCGTGACGTTCGTAACTCTCCAAAGTGTATTTTTGTAGTATCGCGCCGATTTCCACTGATATTGTCGTCGAACGTTCGCCTGCACGTTGGGATGCCGGTGGCGTGTACGCGCATGATCCGCACCATCTCTTATTGCCTTCTGTTAGCCTTCAGCGCGGTCAGTCTGGCTGCGCAACAGGCTGATCCTCGCGAGAGCAAGCTCATGGTTCTTGAGCGCCTGTGGAATGAAGCCCAGGTCAATCGCGACTCAGCTGCTCTCGATGCCCTGGTTTCGAGCCGCTTCGTCAACACGGAATGGGACGGAGAGCTCAGCGACAAGCAGCGATTCCTTGCCGACATCAAAGATCCCCGCTTCAAGCCAACCATGGCAAACATCCAGGACGTCAAAATGAATTTCTTCGGGGAAACGGCAGTGGTCACGGGCATCTACCACACCCAAGGCATGTATCAGGGCAAGTCCTACGATCACGTCGGGCGGTTTACCGACACGTGGGTCTTCGACCAGGGCAGATGGCAGTGCGTTGCAAGCCATACCAGCCTGCTGAAGAAGTAATCGCAACGGGCTGCTTCGGTTCCATGTTTTAGAGCGTTTCGTCTTATACCCCCATAAATTCTTTTTATGCAGTGAGTCCGCGTCCGAGCGGAAGAGCGGTGATCTAATCAGGCTGAAGCAAACGCTTTGCGGGATTGATCATGGAAGCTGCCTCTGCTCCTCGCGCGTGGAAATTGCTGCTTGCGTTCGCCATCATCTACCTGGTGTGGGGATCGACGTTCCTCGCGATCCGGGTTGGCGTGCGCGAGGTTCCACCCTTCCTGCTTGCCGGGCTCCGGTTTTTGATCGCGGGATTGATTCTGTTTGCGTGGATGCGCGCTAAGGGTACAGTCTCGCCCACCACCCGAGAATGGTTCTCTGCGACGCTGCTGGCTGTGCTGATCTTTGTTCTCGATTACGGGTTGCTCTTCTGGGCTGAACGCCGCGTGCCATCGGGGATCGCAGCGGTGATGATGGCAACGATTCCGGTGTTCATGACGTTGTCTGAAATCCTATTTCTGAAGACACAACGCCTCACTCCTCGCCTGGGGGCCGCGCTTCTAGTTGGCATCGGTGGGGTGCTGGTACTGGTCAGCCGGAGCATCAGCTTCGGGGACTCCCCTATCGATACGATCGGGGCCGTCGCGCTGATCGTTGCAGCAATCGGCTGGTCGGTGGGATCCGCGTTGACGCGCAAGCTTCCGCTGCCTTCGTCAAAAGCCATGAGTTCCGGTGCACAGATGTTGATGGGGGGAGTGTTGCTGACCCTGACATCCTGGCTCCTGGGGGAATTTCATGGATTCCGTGTGCAGGCGGTTTCTCTGAAGGCGTGGCTTGCATTGGCATATCTGATCGTGGCGGGATCGATTGTCGCGTTCACGGCCTATGTCTGGCTGATTCATCATGAATCGCCGACCAAGGTTGGGACTTACGCGTATGTGAATCCTGTGGTGGCGGTGGTGCTGGGATACTTCCTTGGGGGAGAGGGACTTTCTTTGCGTACGATCTTAGGGACAATCCTGGTGATGGTAAGCGTGGTGGTGATTACGACTACGCCTAAGAAGCAGGTCAGCGATTTACCAGGCGTGCGCGAAGCGACTGAAGCGGTGAATACTTAGATTGCGTGACTGAAGCCGCGGCCAGATTGCCGACAGACCATTTCTTTGGGACTCGCCCCGTTAGGGCTGGATCAGTTCGCACGTGTACCCACGGCTTACGCCGTGGGCTGTATTCTTTCGCCGCTTTGCGGCTAGAAACCGGTGGCCTTGTTCCACCCTGAATCTGCAGAACGAGATCTCACGCACACACTGGAAGCCGCGCCCTTTCAAATCATATGCTTCAGCAAACTCTTTGGAGCCGCTAGTCGCGAAGTTGGAACCTCTACGGATGCGTCATCCTCTCCGGCTTCATCAGTTGATCGAACTCTTCGCCCGTTAGATATCCGAGCTTGAGCGCGGCTTCGCGCAGGCTTGAATGCTCGACGTGTGCGCTGTGCGCGATTTGTGCCGCCTTGTCATAGCCGACTCTCGGAGCCAGGGCAGTGACCAGCATCAGCGAATTCTTCACGTACCAGTCGACCTTGGCGCGGTCGACCTCGATGCCTTTGATCATGTATTCGACGTATCCGTGGCAGGCATCGGTGATCAGCGTGACTGAGTGGAGGAAGTTGTAGATGATCACCGGCTTGAAGACGTTGAGTTCGAAGTTGCCCTGGGATCCGCCAAACCCAACAGCGGCGGTTGCGCCGTGCACCTGCACGCATACCATGGTCATGGCCTCGCACTGGGTCGGATTCACCTTGCCAGGCATGATCGAAGAGCCCGGTTCATTTTCTGGAATCGATAACTCGCCCAATCCGCAACGCGGGCCGGAGGCTAGCCAGCGAATGTCGTTGGAAATCTTCATGAACGAAGCGGCCAGGGTCTCCATCGCGCCTTGTGCGAACACGATCTCATCATGGGCCGAGAGCGCGGCAAACTTATTGCCGTGCGAGCGGAAGGGAAGTCCGGTGAGTTCGGCGATCTTTTTGGCCGCACGCTCGGCGAACTCGGGATGCGTATTGAGACCGGTTCCTACAGCGGTTCCGCCGATTGCCAGATCGTAAAGACCCTCAAGGGTCTGCTCCAGGCGCTTGATGTCGCGCTCCAGCAGGCTGGCCCAGCCGCCGAATTCCTGGCCGATGGTCAAAGGCACAGCGTCCTGCAAATGGGTGCGGCCAATTTTAACGATATCGTGAAATTCCTTCGCCTTGGCAGCGATGGCATCGTGAACGCTCTTGACCGCGGGAATCAGTGCGTTCCTCACTCGCTCCGCCGCCGCAATGTGCATCGCTGCGGGGAAGGTATCGTTCGATGACTGCGACATGTTGACGTGGTCGTTGGGATGGATCGGTTTCTTCGACCCGAGTTCACCGCCCGCAATTTCAATGGCGCGGTTCGAGATGACCTCGTTCACGTTCATGTTGGTCTGCGTCCCACTGCCGGTTTGCCATATACGGAGGGGGAACTGATCGTTGAGTTTTCCGGAAATGACTTCGTCCGCCGCTTGTGCGATCAGCTTTGCCTTGTCGGCCGGCAGTTTTCCAAGGTCCTGATTCACCAGAGCGCAGGCTTTCTTCAGAATCCCGAAGGCGCGAATCAATTCGGGCGGCATGGTGTCGCGGCCGATGTTGAAGTGCAGCAAGGATCGCTGCGTCTGCGCTCCCCAGTAAACATTTGCAGGGACATCGATCTTGCCCATGCTGTCGGACTCAATGCGAGTCTTGGTGGCGGGTTCGGTGACGGTAGACATGAGGGCTCCTGAACCGAGCGGAGATATGAAGGTAACCGCAAATTATAGCGCGGAGTCTGGGTTATAAGAGGCTCGCAAAGGACGCGTCAGCGCCGCATGCTAGAATCAAAAGTTTCCGACTGCGCTCGAACCCTCGTCGACTCGAGCTGTCCGCCCCGACTCCATGCCTGAATTCTTCGCCGCCGAAGATATCGACACACTGCCGAAAGCTAAGACGAAGCCTCGCGCAGAGATGCGGACTGACATCATTGTGATCGGAGCCGGACCGACGGGGTTGGCTTGCGCGATCGAGGCGCAGAAGATCGGACTGAGGGTCATCGTTCTCGACAAAGGGTGCCTGGTCAACTCGCTGTTCCACTATCCTGCGAACATGGTGTTCTTCACCACGCCGGAGTTGCTCGAAATCGGCGACATCCCATTCACCACCGCGCAGCAGAAGCCCACACGAGAGGAAGCGCTCGAGTACTACCGCAAGGTTGCCGAGCACTATCATGTTGACGTTCGCCAGTATGAGTGGGTCAAGACCGTCATGGGAGAAGACGGAAATTTCAGCATTACCGCGACGGATCGGGCTGGCCGTCCGCATGACTATCTTGCGAGGAAAGTGATCGTGTCGACTGGTTATTACGATCTGGCGAACCAGTTGAATATCCCGGGCGAGGAGCTGCCGAAAGTGTCGCACTATTATGGCGAACCTCATCCCTATTACGACACGGACGTGCTGGTCATTGGGGGCAAGAATTCGGCAGCGATTGCGGCGCTCGATCTTTGGCGTCATGGGGCGCGCGTTTCCCTTGTGCACCGGGAGGCGCAGCTCCACCATCACGTCAAGTACTGGATCAAGCCTGACCTTGAGAACCGCATCAAAGCGGGAGAGATTGAGGCTTACTTTAACAGCTACGTGCAGGAAATTGGGATTGACCACGTCGTGGTGGTTACGCCCAGAGGACCCATACGCCTGAAGAATGATTTCGTGCTGGCCCTCGTCGGGTATCATCCCGACTACGATTTCCTGCGGAGTATGGGGATCGAATTGTCAGAGCAGCAGTGCCGGCCGGTGTGCGACCCGGTGTCGTTGGAAAGCAACGTCCGCGGAATCTATGTTGCGGGAGTGATCGTGGCAGGCTCGCGCACCAATGAGATTTTCATCGAGAATGGGCGCTTTCACGGCAAGCAGATTGCCGAAGACTTAAAGAGGAAGCTGCACTGCTGAGAATCAACTCGCGGGATGCGCGGAGCTAACCCTTAGGGGATGCTTTTGTTTTCCCATCCTTCGTCACTTTTCGCCGCACCACACTGGCCAAACCCACCAAGCCGGTTCCGAGGAGAGTCAGAGAGGCAGGCTCCGGTGTAGTGGTCGTGCTTCCGCCCAATATCCCAGCCTCCGAGTTCG
>Ga0210402_10005440_pt1 | contig 11397 bp, 9 predicted proteins | sample IncBWC7MmetaG_FD_161055 | JGI IMG/M metagenome (GOLD analysis project Ga0210402, IMG submission 161055) | Forest soil microbial communities from Barre Woods Harvard Forest LTER site, Petersham, Massachusetts, United States - Inc-BW-C-7-M | ecosystem: Environmental > Terrestrial > Soil >... | reverse complement strand
AAGCTTAATTGGAATGTTCGCGGCAGCGGAAAGATTGCTGAAATGAGAAGTACACCGTGGCCGCGCTACCTATTCTAGAGCGGCGCGAGCCCAGTGCACAAGCGAACAGAGCGCGGGCCAACACTTTTTTTTGCAGAAAGTGCGCTTGCCATGCTGAGATGATGCTTGCTGTGGCCGTCACAACTCTTCCGAACTCCGCTCGTGGATAGTTTCCGAGTAGCCAACAAACCGGCCAGAACATTGGACGGCGTTGACTTGGGATGGCCTGCTTTCTATCATGGCCCGGTGATGCCAGATTCCCAGTCAAGCCTGGACCAAGCGATTTGCCAACTACCACATCCTGTAAAAGCTCGGTGGCGGCGGCATGGGTATGTGCGAACGCTAGAAATCGTGAAACGTAATTATTAGCCGAGCGTCATACTGGCATGAAATTCAGTGGCTGGCTGCATTCTCTCGCGCAGGACCTTCGCTACGGCCTCAGGCTACTGCGCCTCAATCCCGGCTTCACCGCTATTGTGGTGCTTTCCCTCGCGCTGGGCACCGGGGCGAACACCGCCATCTTTCAATTGATCGATTCGCTGCGCTTGCGAACGCTGCCGGTCGCACACCCCGAGCAACTCGCCAATGTGCGCATCCTGGACACCTCCTGGAGGCACGGCCGCGTCCATGGCCGCTACCCCGACATCACCAACGCGCAATGGGAGCAGATCCGCGACCACCAGCGAGTTTTTTCCAGCATGCTTGCATGGGCGACCGAAGGAGGATTCAACCTGGCCCCCAGCGGCGAAGCACGCTACGCCTCGGGCATCTGGGTCAGCGGCGATTTTTTCAAGACGCTGGAAGTCCGCGCACTGCGCGGCCGCACCTTGACCGCGGAGGATGACCGCCGCGGCTGCGGCTCCCCGCCCGCGGTGATCAGCTACGCGTTTTGGCAGCGGGAATACGGCGGCGGCCCAGACGCTGTGGGTCGGATGATCTCACTCGACGGCCATTCGTTTGAGATCGTCGGCATCACTCCGCCCAGTTTCGCGGGCATTGACGTTGGACGTCAATTCGACGTGGCCGTGCCACTGTGCTCGGAAGCGCTCATGCACGGCGAATCGTCCCTGATGGACCTGCGAAATGGCTATTGGCTCGCCGCCGTGGGACGCCTGAAGGCCGGCGTGACTATCGAGCAAGCCAACGCGGAAATGGCAGCGCTTTCGACCGGCATCCTGGAAGCGACCACACCCCCGCAATACGATGCGGAGGGGCAAAAGCACTACCTGCAGTACAAGTTCGGCGCATTTCCGGCGGCTACGGGATTCTCGAATCTGCGGCGGAGCTACGAGACACCCTTGTGGACGCTATTGGCCATCGCCGCGCTAGTCTTGCTGATTGCCTGTGCCAATATCGGCAATTTGCTGCTGGCGCGCGCCAGCGCGCGGGAGCGCGAAATCACCGTGCGCCTTTCGCTCGGCGCGTCGCGCGGGCGTCTGGTCCGCCAATTGTTCTTGGAAAGCCTGCTGCTTGGCTCGGCCGGCGCGGTTCTCGGCGCGGTGCTGGCGCAATGGATCAGCCGTTTCTTGGTGGCGTTCATCGGCACGAGCACGCCCGACATCTTCGTTGACTTCAGGCCGGATTGGCGAGTGCTCGCCTTTACCATGGTGATCGCGCTGCTGACCACGATTCTTTTCGGAATGGCTCCCGCCTTCCGCGCCACTAACGTCGCTCCAGCGGCGGCGCTCAAGTCGGCCGGCAGGAATCTGGCGGGAGGCCGCGAGCGTTTCAGCCTCCGCCGCGGTTTGGTTGTCTCGCAGGTGGCGTTCTCGCTGGTGTTGCTGGTGGGAGCGATGCTCTTCGTACGCAGCCTGAAGAACATCCTCTCCGTGGACGCCGGCTTCCAGACGGCCGGCATCATGGAAGCCGATCTGGATTTTAGCCAACTGAAAATTCCCGCGCCGCAACGCCAGACTTACAAGCTGAATCTGATTGACCGCTTGCGCGCGCTTCCCGGCGTCGAGGGAGTGGCGGACGCAAGTGTGGTGCCGCTCAGCGGCTTTGGCTGGAGCAACAACGTCATCTTGGCCGGCGCCACAAAACCCGCCGACGTGAGCTCTTCTTTCACGCAAGTCAGCCCGGACTTTTTCAGCACCATGGAGATGCCCATCGTGGCCGGCCGCGCGTTCAACGAGGGGGATAGGGCCAACTCGCCGAAGGTGGCAGTGGTGAACCAGAGTTTCGTGAAGAAAATCCTCAACGGCGGCAATCCCATTGGCGCGCGCTTTCAAATTGAGGAGGAGGTGGGCCGGGCGCGGCCGGTCTACGAGATCGTGGGATTGGTTCGCGACACGAAGTATTACGACTTGCGCGATGAATTCGCGCCGGAGGCCTACGTGACCACGGCGCAGGACGATCAGCCCGACGAGGGCGCCCAATTGTTGGTGCGCTCCAGCCTTCCCGCCGGAACATTGACGCAGGAGCTGAAAAGCGCGCTGTCCGATGCTAGTCCCGAGATCGGCACGGAATTCCACGTGATGGAGACAAACATCCTGAATTCGCTGCTGCGCGAAAGGCTAATGGCCATGCTTTCCGGATTTTTCGGCGCGCTGGCCACGTTACTGGCCATGATGGGGCTGTTCGGCGTGATGTCCAATTCCGTCGCGCGCCGCACGGGAGAAATCGGGTTGCGCATAGCGCTGGGGGCGCAACGGCGAAATATTTTGGGTATGGTGCTGGGCGAAGCCGGCACCATGCTGGTGATCGGCCTGGCCGTCGGCGTCGCGCTGGCGCTGGCCTTGGGGAAAACCGCGGGCGCGATGCTTTTTGGCCTCAAGCCTTACGACCCGCTGACGATTTCGCTCTGTGCCATTGCTCTCGCCGCCGTGGCCATTCTCTCCAGCTATCTGCCGGCGCACCGCGCGGCGCGGCTCGATCCCATGGTTGCCCTCCGCGACGAATAAAATCCTTCGGCTGGCCGGTGCGCGATTCCAAGCATCTGACAGCGTGGCACCTGATTCGGGGTGGATGCGGGCAACCCTTCCATGACTCAGTAAAGGAAGAGTAGCCGACAAACCGGGTGTTACCGCGTAGGTGGCTTGAAATTATGATGGCGGCCACTTCCAGGGAGGGGCTTATTCCCTCGGTTTTGGGAAACCCTGGCGTGGGCCGGAAATGTGATTATTAGTGCAGCGCTCAGCTATCCTTCTGCTCGATACCCAAATAACAGAGGAAGGTACGCAACAGCTCGCGCTTAAGTGACTGGTCATCCTTGGGAATGGCGGCCTGCCAGTACTTCAAATCGTGATCGGCCAGGATTAGTTCGACGAGAGTACTGGTGAGCGTCATCAGGGCGAAGGATAAGGCGAGCGGCGGGTCGGGGTGCTTGACCTCATTCCGATGCAGCAAGAACAACTCCACGAGGTGCTGGATGCCGCGCATCTCCAGTTTGGCGGCTCGCTTGCAAAACGGCGTGTGAAAGCGCCCCTGCGAGAACTGCCGGAGCGCACGCAACAGGCCGGCGTTTGCGCGGTAGCTGACGAGCATACTGCTGACAAGCTGCTCGGCAAACACGGCCAGAGGAATCTGGCGGACCATGTCGGGCGTAAGCGCCATGCGCAACCTCTGTTCTTGCCGCTCCAGTATGCCGATGACCACAGCCTCTAGCAGCGCGTCCTTGTCCGGGAAACGACGATAGACGGCCCCCGGGGTCAACCCGGCGTGCTGGGCGATGCGCGGAATGGTGGTGCCCTCAACCCCGTGTTGTCCGAGCACTTCCGCGGCGGCCTTCAAAAGCTTACGCGTGGATTCCCTGCTGCGCGCCTGTTGTGGTTCGAGTGTCTTCTTGGCCATCGGCTTCCTCCTGGAGCTGAGTAAAATACTGCTTGACAGCAATGTAAATGTAAATTTACATTTACATTCGAGAGATTCCATCTGACCTGGAGTGCCTGCGCCGCCGGCCATCCTTCAAGGAGATTTCTTCATGGCTTCTAACACGGTTTCTGCAAACCCCGTTTCCACTACACCCGTGGAGCATCCGCTGCGCAACCCGAATTATCGCCTCTGGCTGATCGGCGGCACGATTTCGCTGCTGGGCGACCAGTTCTATTTTGTCGCCTTGCCCTGGCTTGTCTTGCAGCAGACCGGCTCCGCTGTGGCCATGGGCGCAATCATGATGGCAGGTGCTATTCCGCGCGCTCTGCTCATGCTCATGGGCGGCGCCGTCAGCGATCGCATGTCCGCGCGCAAGATCATGATTGCCATGGCGATGGCACGCACTATCTGGGTCACGGTGATCGGTGTTCTGGTCTGGCTGCGCGTCCTGCGGACCTGGGAGCTATACGCTCTGGCCGTTGCTTTTGGCGTGTCTGATGCATTTGCCGCTCCTGCACAAACGGCCTTTATGCCCTCGCTGTTGAAGCGCGAACAACTGGTCGCGGCATCTTCAGTCAGCCAAAGCACGGCGCAGATGACCACCATTGTCGGCCCAGTTCCAGCCGGTTTTGTGATCAAAACGCTGGGTGTGGCGTGGGCCTTTTTCGTGGATGCGATCAGTTTCTTGTTTATTATTGGCGCGCTGTGGAAGCTGCCGGACCCACCTAAGACTCAGACTGCCCGGAAAGCGATGTTGCACTCGATCGGCGAGGGAATCGCCTACGTGGGAAAAGATGTGCCGCTGCGCTCGCTGATGCTGCTGGCCACGATCCTGAACTTCTGCATTGCCGGGCCGGTTTCGATTGGTCTGGCGTACATGACAAAGACGAGATTCGGTTCGCCTGCCGTGTACGGCATTGTGATCTCGGCGGTTGCCATGGGAAGTTTGCTAGGCGCGCTACTGGCAGGTGTCTGGAAGATTCGCCAGCGCGGCGTGATGATTCTTCTGGTGTCGTTGGCGTTGGGCGTCTGCCTGGGATCCATCGGACTGCTGGGGAAAGTGTGGAGCATCGCCGGCGTGCTGCTGATCATGGGCACAGCGGCGGGAATGGTCAACATCCACATCAGCGCCTGGATCATGCAGCGGATCGATGCCGCGGTGCGCGGGCGGGTTGCGAGCGTGCTCATGCTTGCTTCCTACGGAATAACCCCCATCTCCCTCGCGGTTGCAGGATTCTTGGTTGCGTGGAGCTTGAAACTCATGTTTCTGCTCGCTGGCGGACTAATGGTGCTGACCGCCGCTGGAGCTTCGTTCCAGAAGCCAGTGCGGGAGATTGAGTAAGCATGAGTAAGCATCGGGAGCTTACCGCTGTGCGAAATGGGAGTCCCGTTGGCGAGTGGCGCCGATTTCGGACGAATGACGGGCAACCCGGAAGTTGGGACGGATGGGCATGGTGGAGCTACAATGATCTTGCCGGGCGAAACGGAAGGTGGCTCTGCGCGGACGCAACCATGCCGAGGGATAGCCTGATGGTCGTAACGATGCCTTGCAAATCCCCGCCGGACGGGTGGAATACTCAGTAACGGAGAGCGCCCTCTTTCCATTTCAGGCTGAACCAACACAATCGCTACTTCAGCACTACAGTTGCGCTTACTTCTTGCGAATGGTTAGGGAGCGGTATAGCCTCTAGCGATAGCACTACAGGAACCCCCATCAGAATGTGGCAGCGGTTTAACCGATGCCTAGCGGAGACTCCAATGCCCCTTCGCGGCAGCCTGCGTTCTACAACCAATATCCTATTGGTGGCCGGACTGACTTGGATCGCCTGGCTTCAGGCCAGGGCGGACGAACCGAAGCCAAAGCCGGAAAACACGATCAGCATTCAGCTCGGAGAGCCAGTCCCACCGCAAAAGTTTGAGCATCCGCCAAAATTCTGGATCGCGAGTGTGACTGATCGTTCGGGGAATCCACAGCCAATGATGGTTATGAAAGAGCGAGGCGGCGTCTTCCTGGATAAACAGCCGGCAGCGATTGTGAAGGAAGGGATCGAGCAATCACTGAAAGTAGCGAACTTGCTGGCCCCTGATGCAGGATCAGCGGACCTGGTGTTGCGCGTGTACCTGTTTCACTTCGGTTTGGCCGCCGGGTCGGGGCTCGACTTTTTCGGCAAAGTGGAATTTTCGACGATGGTCAAAAACGCCAAGACTGGAGAATCGCAAGAAGTGAAAGCGGCTGGAACCTCCATCGCCAAGGGCGCTGTGCGTAAGAAGACCATGCAAAAAAATGTGGAAGAGAATATTGAGGAAGCGCTGCATGACGCCATCCGGAATTTCGTGCGTGGGACTCAACTGAAAGAAGCGGTGGCGGCGTTGTCGAAGGGAACGGATGTAGTACCCGGGGCAGCCCCGAGCGCCACCGATACGCCGAAGCCATTGTCGAGATAAGGGTTCCGATTCTCAGAGGCTGAACGAAATCAGCAGGGAACGGGAAGGGAGACGCATGCGTGTATTGATGGTAGCGCTAGTGGCAGGGTTTTTCGCGATGGGCGCCGTGGCCAAACCCAAGGATGAAACTCCGCAGTACAAGACGGCTGAAGCCAAACATTTCACGACCGCGGAAGGAGTCGAGCTGACTCCCGCCTTTGTGGACTATTTTTATGCTGAGCTGCGAAGCGAACTGACTAAGGCCAAGCTGGTGAATGAAGTGGTCGGGGAAGGGGAAGCGGTGGACGACGCGGACGCGCCAAAATCGCTGGTGATTAGCGGAACAATTACGGAATACAAGAAGGGAAACGTGGTGAAAAGCGCCCTCATCGGGTTCGGCGCAGGGATGCGCAGCCTTAAGATGGACGCCGACGTGGTGAGGCGAAGTGATAAGCAAAACCTGTGCGTGTTGCACGTGCACGTCAAGATTGACCCGAGGTGGAACGAAAAAATCATGGCGAAAGGGGCAGCGCACCAGATGGTGAAAGAAATGAAAAAGGCGCTGGCCGAGACTTCAAAGCCCTCGTGAAGAGCTGCAGGAAACATCTCGCATTGCATACCTTTCTGCGCTGCGCTGTAGCGTGCGGATTGGCACTCGTCTTATGTCTCGCCTTTTCGCCTATTACAGAAACGGCCGCGGCGGTCACAAAGATGAAGCTCCGCGGCTACATTACCGGGCGAGCCGATGCCAGCACCCCTCTAATTCTGGACGACCGAATTGAGCTGACTCCCGCAAGTCGCGTCCTAAGCAAAGACGCCGCGGGCGAGCACCCCTTCAATCCCGAGGAGTTGTCTCCCGGAATGTTGGTGGAAGCTGAAGGACAGTGGCTCGACAAACACCGCTTTTTTGCGGAGAAGCTCATGGTCGAGCTTCGAGAGGACGACAAGAAGATTCATGGCTCCGCGTATCTGCAGGAAGAGCCGATGGACACCGCAAGAATTGCGGCTGGTGAATCGAGCGAGCTGAAGCTGGATGGCTATTGGCTGGATTTGGACAACGCTACAAAGCGCGCTTGGAACCCCGCGAAAGCTGGCGAAAGCCTGGCTACCAAAACTTCTGGGCAAAATGCCGCGCTCGCTGGGTATCACGTCAGGTATTCGGGCACGCGGCGCAAAGACGGACGGATCAAGGCCGAAGAACTTGAGCTGGGCCCTCCCGCTCCGCCTGACGACTATAAGATGCCACACAACCTGGAAGTCGTCCGTGCAAACGACCCTCAAACGGGAATTGATGTCCTGGAATTTCGCCAGGGAAACAAGATCCACGGCCGAATGAAGCTGCTGGCGGAGCGAAGCGTTCAAGAATATGTCTCTCATTTGGGCGATTCATTGATTCCGGAGGGAGCGAAAGGGGCGAGGCAGCCCATTGAGTTCCGTTTTTTTGTCGTAGAAGATCCGGAAATTAATGCGGCGTCTCTGCCGGACGGCACACTGCTGATCAATACCGGTTTACTGGGTGTGCTCGAAAACGAAGCGCAGCTCGCCTTCGTGTTGAGCCACGAGATGGCTCATGTGCTGCAGGTGCACTATCGCCGTGAAATCGAGGAGACGCGTGGGTCCCGCATCGGACTGACGATCGCCGGAGTCGCCGCGGGAGCGTTTATCGGAAACGCCGGAATCTTCATGGCACAAATTGGAATTGCGTCCGTGGTGAACGGCCACCAACGGGACCTTGAGAATCAGGCGGACCGGCTGGGACTCCAGAACGTGATCGAACACGGATACGATCCGCGCGAGGCGCCAAACTTTACACGAATCATCATCAATCGTTACGGCGACCGCTCCACAAGCAAGCTGTGGTCGAATCATGAATCCAGCGTGATCCGCGGAAGTTTTCTGACCGTGCAGTTGATGCGCGAATATCCGGAAAGCCACTGGGACCAAGCGAAAAAAAACACTGCCGCCTTTCAGACAATGAAAGACGACCTGGGACCTGTAAAAACCGCGTAATCCATTCTATTCCAGGACTCGATAACGCTTCTGATAAGGGACACGTATCCCATCTTCGGCGCGAACGGCAACACGTAATCAGCGAATCCCAGTTCCCATCTCAGGCGATCTTGTTCAGGGATTTCACAGCAGAAAGCGCACAAATAAGACCACTCACGAACGCCGGGTTTACCGCGCAGATTCGGAAGGGGCAATCCGCGATTGTGGTCGGATGACGGGCTACTAGGAAACGATTCCGGGCCAGAGGTCTGGTTCCGGCGATTCGCTATGGCCGGGACGGAGTGCTGGGAGCTAACCGCCGGCGATGGCTCCGAGGATCAAGAGGGGCTCGGCTCCAGAGGCGATGGCGTCTGGCAGAGGAGCGTCGGGCTGCTCGTGAGAGAGATCCTCGCCGCAGGCGAAGAAGCGCAAGAAAGGGCGGCGCTGTTGCGTGACGTGATCGCGGATCGTGCCGCTGAGCATCGGGTAACGGGCTTCGAGCGCGTCGAGAACGGAGCGCTGCGTGACCTGCCCAGCGACCTCGAGCTCGACTTCACCGTTGACGTGCGCCAGTCCTCGCAAATGTGGCGGGAGGATGACTCGGATCATGCGAACGTTTGGACCTCGACCGAAAGCACGGGAGGAAGGTCGCGAACGATCGGGGCCCAGTTGTCTCCGGCATCCGCCGATGCGTAGACCTGTCCGCCGGTGGTGCCGAAATAGACGCCGCATTTATCGAGGGAGTCGACAGCCATCGCGTCGCGCAGCACGTTGACGTAGCAATCGCGCTCCGGCAGACCCTTCGAGAGCTCTTGCCACTCGTTGCCGCCAGAGCGGCTGCGATAGACGCGCAACTTCCCATCGAGAGGAAAGTGCTCCCCGTCGCTCTTGATGGGGACGACGTAGACAGTTTCCGGCTCGTGAGCGTGTACGTCGATGACGAAACCGAAGTCCGTAGGCAAGTTGCCGCTGATTTTTTGCCAGGAGTCGCCGGCGTTGTCGGTGCGCATAACGTCCCAATGCTTTTGCATGAAAAGAACATCGGGACGCGAGGGGTGCAAGGCGATGCGGTGAACGCAATGGCCTACTTCGGCAGTAGGCTCGGGAATGTACTTGGAGTAGAGCCCCTGGTTGATGGGGCGCCAGGTCGCGCCATCGTCATCCGTGCGGAAAGCGCCAGCGGCGGAAATGGCGACGAAAATTCGTTTGGGATTTTTCGGATCCAAAATGATCGTGTGGAGGCACATCCCGCCGGCGCCTGGCTGCCAGCGGGGCCCTGTGCCGTGCCCCCGCAGCCCAGCAAGTTCCTGCCAGCTCTTGCCTGCGTCGGTGGAGCGGAATATCGCAGCGTCCTCAACTCCGGCGTAAACGGTTTCTGGATCGGTGAGCGATGGTTCGAGATGCCACACGCGTTTGAACTCCCAGGGATGCTGGGTTCCGTCGTAGAACTGATGGGTGGTGAGCGGTTTGCCCGTTTCCTTGGAGTCGTCATAGACAAACTTGTTGCTCTCGCCCTTGGGCGCTCCGCCGGGCCCGGTTGTCGATTCGCCAGGCGGCGTGCCGGGCTGAATCCAAGTCTTGCCGCCATCATCGGAGCGTTGAATGACCTGCCCGAACCAGCCACTAGTCTGGGAGGCGAAAATGCGATTGGGGTCGGCGGTTGATCCCTTGACGTGGTAAATCTCCCAGCCGGCAAAGTGCGGGCCGGAGACGTCCCAGTTGTTGCGCTTTCCGTCGGAAGTGAGTATGAAAGCGCCTTTGCGGGTGCCGACGAGAACTCGAACTTTGCTCATGGCTTGCTCCTTTAGGATGGGACGCGCTGCCTATTCAAAAACAAGAAAATAGTGTCCACACATTACTTGCAAAGTGCAAGTAATAAAATGGCACGGCCGAACTGCGGCCAAAAACAAGACTACCTCAATGATAATGGGTATGTCCTCCTGGCGTGCGCTGGTTGGCTGGGAGAAAGGGTGGAGACGGACGAAGGAATGAGATGGGAGAAAATTTTCCGATGCGAGGAAGGAACCGAGAGGCTGTTAGCTCGGAGGCTTTGTGATTCGCAAACGCGTTGCGGTTGCTTGTGGGGAACACCTGTCCCGAGGGCCAGTGGACGATGTTTCCCGAAGCATTCGATGATGGCGGTATGAATGAAACGACCTCTCCAACACACAGGCGCAGCGGGCGCGCATTCCACAAGATGCGCGTGCAGGCACAAGGCCGGGCGCACAACGGAAAAAAATTCAAAGAGGCCTGCGAGACCGTAGTGGTAAACGCGCATGGCGGACTGTTGCTTTTGAAGCACGAAATTGACAACGGCGAAATGATTGTGCTGACGAATCCGGAAACCCTGGAAGAGCAGGAGTGCCGCGTGGTTTTTCAGGGAGAACCCTGCGATAGAGGGCAGAGGATCGGCGTGGAGTTTTTGACGCCTGCGCCGCGCTTCTGGGGTCTGGAATTCGGCGAATTGTCTACGCCGGGCGGCGGAGAAGAATCCGCTGTTCATTAACCTGAGCTCACTCGCCTTCCATCAAACTTCGCTCACTAGCTATTCGTGGGAGCGCGCTGCGTTTTTGCGGCGGCGGTGATAGAGCGGCCGCGGCGAATCAGCCAATCTCCCAAACGCCACAGCAAGAGGACTGCCACAATCGCCCCGTAGGTGAGCGGCCGCGAGACGGCGGACTTCACCAGCCAGTAGTAGTGAATCACGCCACAAATCGCGCTGATGTAGATCAAACGATGAAGCATTTGCCAGCGGCGCCCACCGAGGCGGCGAATCGATGCGGCTGTGGAAGTGAGCGCGAGCGGAATCAGCAGCACGAATGCGGTAAAACCCACAGTGATGAAGGGGCGTTTGTAAACGTCTTTCGACATGGCCGCTAAACTGAAATTTTGGTCGGGACCAAGGTACGTCAGGAAATGGAGGCAAGCATAAAAAAAAGCGAAGAGGCCGAGCATGCGGCGAAAGCGAATCAGCTCGGGGAGCCTGAGGAGCTTGCGAAGCGGGGTAATGCACAGGGTGAGGATGAGGAAGCGCAGGATCCAATCACCGGTGGTGTGTTGGAGAGTCTCGACAGGATTTGGGCCGAGGTTGCCGGTGAGCGCTCGCCATACGAGAAGGCCGAACGGCAGGAG
>Ga0210402_10005439_pt1 | contig 11399 bp, 9 predicted proteins | sample IncBWC7MmetaG_FD_161055 | JGI IMG/M metagenome (GOLD analysis project Ga0210402, IMG submission 161055) | Forest soil microbial communities from Barre Woods Harvard Forest LTER site, Petersham, Massachusetts, United States - Inc-BW-C-7-M | ecosystem: Environmental > Terrestrial > Soil >... | reverse complement strand
GAGGAGTCGTCTCGTCGCTTATAGTGGCAATGGCTGCGCTGATCACGATTGGCGGGCTGGCGGGGCTGGTTCCGGCTCGAAGGGCGGCATCGATCGACCCGGCAAAGACGCTGCGCAGCGAGTGAGTGAGATGGTTGCGTCAGTGGAGGAAAACGGATTCTTCGCTACGGTCAGGATGACAGCTCTTATTTTTTGGTGGATAGCAGAACTATAGATTCGTTTACGCCGTAAGGAGAGTTCATGCAGGCAATTCTTGAAGACATTCGGTACGCGCTGCGGCAGTTTCGCAAGGTGCCCGGATTTACCGCGACGGCGGTTTTGACACTCGCACTGGGTATTGGCGCGACGACGGCCATCTTTACGCTGGTGCACGCGGTGCTGCTGAAGTCGCTGCCGGTCGTGAATCCGGATGAACTGTGGCGCGTTGGCGATAACGAAAACTGCTGCATCAACGGCGGCATGCAGGACAACTGGTCGCTCTTCTCCTATGACCAGTACAAGATGTTTCGGGACAACAATCCCGAGTTCGAGCAGATGGCAGGGTTTCAAGCCGGAGCTGATCAGATCAGCGTGCGCCGTCAGGGGAGCGATCATCCCGCGGAAAGCTTTATCAGTCAGTTTGTTTCCGGCAACGCATTCGACACCTTTGGCATAAACGCATTTGCCGGACGGCTGCTGCAACCTGCCGATGACCAGATGGGCGCTGCTCCTGTCGTGGTGATGAGCTACAGGACCTGGCAGCAGAAGTTCGGTCAGGATCCATCTGTCATTGGAGCGAGTTTCATTATCAATGGACGGCCGTATATGGTGATCGGAGTCACTCCGCCGGGTTATTACGGAGAGCGCCTGACGGCCGAGCCGCCATCGTTCTGGTTCCCCATATCAAGCGAGCCGCCGATTGATGGTGTGATGGCGGTGAAAGACCGGCCCGATCTGCAGTGGGTAAACATTATCGGCAGAGTGAAGCCGGGCGCCAATATCAAGCAGATGGAAGCCAGGATGCAGGTACAGTTGCGCCAGTGGCTGTTGAGCCCGGCGAGCAAGGTGGAGGAGAGATCCAAATCTCTTGTGCCAAAGCAGACCCTACATCTTGCTCCGGGTGGGGGTGGCGTGCAACGGTTGCGCGATGAATATCAGGACGGGCTGCATCTTCTGATGTGGATCTCATCGTTCGTGCTGCTGATTGCCTGCGCCAACCTGGCTAATCTGATGCTGGTGCGCGCCACAACGCGGAAACTACAGACTTCAGTACGAGCTGCGCTGGGAGCGCCTCGCAGCAGATTAGTGCGGCAGGCATTAACGGAAAGCGTAGTGCTCGCTGTCATCGGCGGAGCCGTGAGTCTGGCATTTGCGTATGGCGGCACGAAACTCATTCTGCATCTCGCGTTTCAACAGACCTACGTGCCGATTCATGCAACGCCATCTGTCCCTGTGCTGGCATTTGCTTTTGGAGTTGCTCTGCTGACAGGCGTTTTGTTCGGCGTAGCTCCGGCGTGGCTGACTGCCCATGCGAATCCGATTGACGCTTTACGCGGAGCCAATCGCTCAACGGGGCAGGGCAGCTCAATTACGCAGAAAACGCTCGTGGTGGCGCAGGCGACGATCTCTCTGGTGTTGCTGTGTGCGGCTGGATTGTTGACACAGAGTCTGCGGAATCTGCAGCATCAGAATTTCGGCTTTGATATGAAGAATCGCTATATCCTGCACATCGATCCGCAGATGGCTGGGTATAAGCCAGAGCAGATGGATGCGTTTTATCGTCAGTTGCACGATCTACTGGCCGGAATTCCGGGGATGAAGGGTGTTGCGTATTCACTCTATAGCCCCATGGAAGGCGACAACTGGGGAACAAGTGTTTACTTTGAAGGCCAGGCGCCGCCGCAACCGGGCAGCAACGAGAACGGTGCGTCGTGGGTAAGAGCAAGTGCCGGCTACTTCGACACGATCGGAACGAAGGTCATTCAGGGACGTGAATTTAGAGAGCAGGATACATCGGCAACACGGCCGGTAGCGGTTGTGAACAAGACTTTCGCGAAGAAATATTTCAAAGATGGCAATGCCATCGGCAAGCATTTCGGTTTGGACGATCAGAAATACTCGTCGACGTATGAAATTGCGGGCGTAACCGAAGACACGCAGTACTGGGAGCCAACGAGCAAGATTCGGCCCATGTTTTTTCTTGCGGCTTCCCAATGGGTGAAGTACGACGACCCGGACATGTCCTCGTTCGAAAATGTTTCCCATACCAAGCTGAATGCTATCGAGTTGCACACAGTGGGTTATGTGCCGGGGCTGGAATCGCAGGTGCGGCATGCGATCGCGCAGGTGAATCCTGACTTGACAGTGATTGATTTCCGGACCTTTACCGAGCAGGTGGAGGGCAACTTCAACCAGCCAGCGATGATTGTGCAGCTCACCTCGCTCTTTGGGTTGCTGGCGCTGGTGCTGGCATCGATTGGACTCTACGGCGTTACAGCCTACTCAGTGGAGCGGCGCACGAGCGAGATTGGCATTCGCATGGCGCTGGGGGCGGACCGCACGGCGGTTTTGAAGCTGGTGCTGGCGGGCGCGTTTCTGCAGGTTGTTATCGGGCTCGCCATCGGTATTCCGGCGACAATTCTGGGTGGACGAGCCATGGCGAACTTTCTTTATGGCATCAAGCCGTACGATCCACTGGTGTTGGTGGTTACGACGTTGGTGTTGCTGGCTGCCGCGTTTGTCGCAGCGGTTGTGCCGGCGCGCAGGGCAGCGAATACCGAGCCGATGCATGCGCTGCGGACGGAATAGCCGAATCTCTCATGGAGCCAGCCTCGGTTTCAGCGCGAGCATGCGGCTTTCGTAGAACTTCCACGAGAGAGATGAAATTAGCAGGCTGATTGAAACGGCAAGGGCTGCTGCTATCCATTCACCCATCTGTACATGACGGGCCAGGTCAAGCCTGGCCTGCAGGTGGTGGCTTTGGAGAAAAAGAAACACGTAAGGTTGGATAAGGTACAGACCGTAGCTGATTTGCCGATGTACCGGAGAAATGGGTTTGTAAAAACAGGGCGCAGCCAACCGTTCAACGCCATTCCCACCAGCCCGAAAAACATAATCGCGAGCGCAGAGAAGCAGAATGAGTAAACGATCTCGCTCTTTTCAAAGATGAGGCAGAAAACGGTTGCCGCCAGTCCGAAAAGAAACGCTCCGGCAAAGAGAAGAAAATGCCAGGTGAGGGAAGACAGCTTTTCCTATAGAAGGCAGAGAAGGCAACCGGTTGCGATAGCGTGCAGAAGGACGATCTTTTCTGTTGCTAGTATGCCCGATTCGCCGACCAGCGCCTAACCAGCAGCCTTCTTTTCACGTGCGCGCACTTTGAACCATATCGGCGAGCCTTCAAAACCAAAGGCTTGTCGTATCTGGTTTTCAAGGAAGCGCTCGAAGGAAAAATGCAGCTCTACATGCCGGTTCGTGAAGAGAACGAATGTGGGGGGCGCCACTGCGGCCTGCGTCATGTAGAAGATGCGGACCTTCTTCGCCATGGGAACGCTGGCGCGCTGGAAGTCGACTCGCTCGAGGAAGCGGTTCATCTGTCCGGTGGAAACGCGCTTACGGCGCTCTGCAGCTACGCGGATAACGGCTTCGAGAACGCGATGAACGTTTGTGCCTTCAACGGCGGAAATGAAGAGCACTGGCGCGTAGCTCAGATACTTCAAAGTGTTGCGAAGCTGTTCTTCAAAGATTGCGCGGTCAGCTGGCGGCTTGCCGTCGGTGCGTTTCGAAGTCACCAAATCCCACTTGTTGACCACGATAATGACGGAGCGACCGCTCTCGTGCGCGTAGCCTCCGATGGTTGCGTCTGACGCGGTGACGCCTTCCGTCGCATCGATGAGGAGGATTGCCACGTCGGCGGCTTCGAGATGCTTGCGGGCCATGACTACAGATAATTTTTCGGCCATCAGGTGCGTCTTGCCTTTGCGTCGAATGCCGGCTGTATCGACGATACGAAGCTGCTGGCCCGCGTGCTCGATGACTTCGTCGACGGCGTCGCGCGTGGTGCCCGCGATGGGCGATACGATAGCGCGCGAGGATCCGGTCATGGCATTCAGAAGCGTGGATTTGCCGACATTGGGGCGTCCGATGATAGCGACACGCGTCTCGTGCTGCTGAAATTCGCCATGGGTGCGGTGCGGTGCGTCTTTTTCGGTTTCATCCGATGGCTCTTCAGGAGCTTGAACGGATTCTTCCTCTGCTTCGGGGAAAGTGAGTACGGCGAAGACTTCGTCGAGCAGGTCTCCGATGTTGTGGCCATGCTCGGCTGAGACTGCGACGAGATTCTTGATTCCGAGGCGGCGGAAGTTTTCGGCTCCCGCCTCGAGGGCTTCGGTGTCGACCTTGTTAACGGCAAGAAAGAGCGGCTTGCCGGTTTTTTGCAGCAGGCGCGCGAGATCGGTATCGGGCGAGGCCAGTTCGGTCCGGCCATCGACGACCATGACGATGGCTTGAGCCTCATCGAACGCGACGCGTGCCTGGCGGAAGATTTCGGCCGGGATCAGGGCTTCGTCGTCGGGGATGATGCCGCCGGTATCGACGAGCCGGGCAATATGGCCATTCCATTCGACTTCGCCGTAGATGCGGTCGCGGGTGATTCCCGGCTCATCGCCTACGATGGATCGGCGCGAGCCCGTGAGGCGATTGAAAAGAGTGGACTTGCCGACATTGGGTCGGCCTACGATGGCGAAAACTGGAGCGTCGCCGTTCGCCGTTGTGGATTTTGCCTTGCGCGTCGCACGTTTCTTGGCATTCAAAGTCTTTCTCCTCGGTGACGCGCTGGAAAGGCGAACACTTGTCTATTATAGAAACCAGACTTCGCCGTAATTTCGCCTTATGTTATCTGTAGCCCAAACTGTGCCTTCGCTGCCCTCGCTCTATGATTTCTTTGCACCGGGAGGGGTGCTGTCGCGTTCGAGCCTGCCCTATGAGTTTCGCAAGGGCCAGCTAGAGATGGCGCAGGCTGTAGAGCGCGCTCTGAAGGAGCACAAGCACCTGATCGTTGAAGCCGGTACCGGGACCGGCAAGACACTGGCGTATCTGCTGCCTGCGCTGCGCACGGGGCAGCGGGTGATTATCTCAACTGGGACGAAGAATCTGCAGGAGCAGCTCTTCTTCAAGGATGTTCCATTTCTTGAATCGCTGCTGGGGCCGCTGCGCGTTTGCTACATGAAGGGGCGTGCGAATTATCTGTGTCGCCATAAGCTCTATGCGCTGCGCGACCAGCCGATTCTGAATGGTCTGGAGGAGATCGAGCAGTATCGCGCCATTGCCGAGTGGGAGAAGACGACCGAGACCGGCGATCGCGCTGAGATCGATTCGCTTCCGGAAACGAGCGCTGTATGGGCGAAGCTCGATGCGCGCAGCGATGCTTGCCTCGGGCAAAGCTGCCCGAATTACGAGCGCTGCTTCATTACGGAGATGCGGCGCAAGGCGGCAGAGAGCGATGTCGTTATCGTCAATCATCACCTCTTCTTTGCCGATCTGGCGATCAAGCAGCAGGCGAAGGCCGCTCCTGATGCAGGTGTGTTGCCGGAGGCTGCGGCTGTGATCTTTGACGAAGCTCATGAGCTGGAAGATGTGGCGTCGAGTTATTTCGGCATCAGCCTGAGCAATGTTCGCTTTGAAGAACTGGCGCGCGATCTGGAGACGATGCTGCGAGCGAAGCAGGCGTTGAGTAGCGGCCTTCAGTCTGCGTCACAGCTACTCCGCGAGCGGGCACGTATGTTCTTTGGCGCGCTGCCGATGGGCGCGAGCGGCGAAGGGCGCATGCAGTTTGGCAATCGCGAAGAATTTCTGGAGACGCAGGGCGATCTGTATATTGCGTTGCTCAACGCGCTGCATCGACTGGAAGGTGAACTCGAGCAAGTGCGCGGCGTGGAAGAGGCGCCGGGGTTGAAGAAGCGCACTACGGATATTCGCGAGCACATCAAGTTTCTGATGGAAGCCGATGACCGCAACACTGTCTTCTGGCTGGAGCGGCGTAATGCCGGGCGCGTGCGGGAAGCGGGGCGGAATACGTATCTGCAGGCGACGCCGATTGATGTGTCACAGCTGTTGCATGAGCTGCTGTTTGAGAATTTTCCCAGCGTGATTCTGACCTCGGCGACGCTGACGGTGCAGGCAGGATTCGAGCACATCCGCAAGCGTGTTGGCATGACGGACGCGCGGGAGCTAGTGGTGCCGTCGCACTTCAAGTATGGCGATCAGGCTCTGCTGTATCTGCCGCCGGATATGCCCGACCCTCGCGACGCCAATTTCCAGGATCAGGCAACGAAGCAGATTTGCCGGGTGCTGGAGCTTTCCGAGGGGCGCGCTTTTTGCCTTTTTACCAGCTATCAGCAGATGCGCGATATGTACGAGCGGCTTTTGATGGAGCTGCCGTATCCGCTGCTGCTGCAAGGCAACGCGCCACGCAAGGCTTTGCTGGAAGAATTTCGCAATACGCCGAATGCGGTGCTGTTTGGCACTTCGAGTTTCTGGCAGGGTGTGGATGTGCAGGGTGAAGCGCTGAGCTGCGTCATTATCGATCGTCTTCCGTTTGCAGTGCCCACCGATCCTGTGGTGCAGGCGCGTATGCGCGCGATTGAAGAAGGCGGTGGCAGTCCGTTCTTTGAATATCAGGTGCCGTCTGCCGTGATTACCCTGAAGCAGGGGTTCGGGCGGTTGATCCGCTCACTCGAAGATCGCGGCGTGCTGATGTTGTTGGACCCCCGCATCCAGCGGCAAAGATATGGGCGAGTGTTTCTCGAGAGCCTGCCCCCGTATCGCGTGACGCAGGAAATTGCCATGGTTAGCGATTTCTTTCATCGAAAATGATTCCCGCTTGACCGCCGGTGATGCTTGCTTCAAAGTTGGTTTGACTTTCTAAACTGCTTGAAACAGAGGCCGCTCGATGCAACTCATTTGCAAGTTGATGGCAGGATTTTTCGTTCTTGCCAGCGCCTGCACTGCGCAGACACCAGCGCCGTCGAATCCGCTAAAAACCTATATCAAAGAAGATGCGCCGGTCATCGTGCTGAACAATGTGCGGCTGATCGATGGCACGGGCGCGCCGGTGCGGGAGCGGATGCGGATCGATTTTGATCATGGCAAGATCGTGAATGTGCAAAGCGCCATGCTGCGCAATGCGTTCCCGCCGGGCGCGAAGGTGATCGATCTCGAAGGGAAGACGGTCTTTCCGGGAATGGTGGGGATGCACGAGCACCTGTACTATGCAACGCCGCTTGAGCCGAAGGATGGCGTTGTCTTTTTTGGCGAGGCTCCGGATTCCGCGCCTCGGCTATATCTTGCGGCAGGCGTTACAACGGCGCGCACGGCCGGCAGCGTGGAGCCGTATGCGGACATTCAGTTGAAGAAATCCATCGATGCAGGTGAGTTGCCGGGGCCGAAGCTGCGCTTTACTGCGCCATATCTGGAAGGCAAGCCGACGCTTGGGCCGCAGCTTTATGAGCTGAAAGATGCCGCGGATGCGGGTCGTATGGTCGACTACTGGGCTGACGAGGGCGCCACATCGTTCAAGGCGTATATGCACATCACGCCGGATGAGTTGAAGGCGGCGATTGACCATGCGCACGCGAAGGGGCTGAAAATTACGGGACACCTTTGCTCGATCGGATTTACTGAGGCGGCGGACATGGGCATTGACAATCTGGAACACGGACTTGTCGTCGATACCGAGTTTTTCTTGGAGAAGAAGCCGGGCGTGTGTCCGGGACAGCGTGGGCCGATGATGGAGATGGCGAAGAATCTCGAGATTGAGAGCGCGCCGGTGCAGAAGATGATTCAGGACCTGGTGGCGCGGCATGTGGCGGTCACGTCGACGCTGGCGATTTTCGAAAGCTTCATCGGGACGCGTGCGCCGTTGGAATTTGAGATGGAGCAGAAGCAGTCTATGTCGGGCGAATCGTGGAGCCACGTGCTGGAGACGCGCGCGGGCCTCGCAGAACGTGCGGACAAGTCACCTTGGGGCGCGCTGCTGAAGAAAGAGATGGAATTTGAGCGCAGCTTTGTGAAGGCTGGAGGAATGCTCATGGCCGGGTGCGATCCGACGGGCTTTGGCGGTATCCTCGCAGGCTTTGGCGATCAGCGCGAACTGGAACTGCTGGTGGAAGCCGGATTCACGCCGCTGGAGGCGATTCATATTGCAACGGAGAACGGCGCGAAGTGGCTGGGCGAGGATGCGAGCGAGGGGACGATTGCGGCTGGCAAGGCTGCTGACATTGTGATTATTGACGGCAATCCGGCGGAGAAAATCAGTGACGTCGAAAAAGTCGAGACAGTTTTTAAAGACGGCGTTGGCTATGACCCGGTGAAGCTGCGCGCGTCCGTGCAGGGGCTGGCTGGAATCCGTTAGCATAAAAGCGGAGCTATGGCCCGCAATCTCTACATTCTGGCTGGAACGCTGCTGCTGTTCGCGCTGATCTCGTGCGGCATGACGTATGTCGGCAATATGCAGTCAGGGCTTCCGGGCAACGGATCGCTTTGGAAGACGACCTCGCTTTTTCTAACGCTAGCAGGGCTGGTCATTGCGCTTTTTGGCGTGATGACGGCGATGTTTGAGCAGGTGGACCGTCGCGCCGAGGAACGTCGCTATCAGGAGCGGCTCGGGGAGCGCGGGCGCAAGCCTCGCCGCTGAGAAAAAGTTACAATGGATAAGGGCCAATCGGCCCTGAGAGAGCAAGCAACGACATGTATGAAGTGACTGTGGAGCGCGGGTTTTCCTCCGGACATTACCTGCGCAATTACAAGGGCAAGTGCGAGAATCCGCACGGCCACAATTACAAGGTGCGCATCACGCTGCGCGGCGAACGGCTGGACCATGCGGGCCTTCTGCTTGATTTCAAAGACCTGAAGCACGTGATGCGTCCGGTGATCGATCGCATCGACCACCAGATGCTGAATGATCTGGAGCCGTTCACGGAGATCAATCCGTCTGCCGAGAACCTGGCGCGATATTTCTACGATGAGACGAACAAGCAGCTTGCCGAGATGACGGACGGTCGCGTGCATGTGAAGGATTGCACCATTTACGAGACCGATACCACAACGGCGACGTACTACGAGTAGCGCGCCTGTGTATCTAATCGAAATTTACAAATCTGTTCAGGGGGAATCGAGCTTTGCCGGACGCCCCTGTATCTTTGTGCGCCTTGCGGGCTGCAATCTGCGCTGCTCGTGGTGCGACTCGGAGTACACCTTTAAGGGCGGCTATAAGCTGTCAGACGATGAGATTGTGTCTGAGATCGAAAAGCTGGCTCCGGTGAAGTTGATTGAGTTCACCGGCGGCGAACCCCTGCTGCAGGAGCGCGAGTTGGTTCCGCTGATGGAGCGCTTGCTGGCGTCTGGATATGAGCTGATGATCGAGACCAGCGGCGAGCGGTCATTGGATCGCGTGCCTGCCGCTGTGCATAAGATCGTCGACGTGAAGTGCCCTGGTTCGGGTGAAGGGGGCAGCTTTCGCATGAGCAATCTTGAATATTTGACGAAGGGTGACGAGGTCAAGTTCGTCATTACGGATCGCGGCGACTATGAGTTTGCTCGCGATTTCATTCGTCAGCAGGCCCTCGAATCTCGTGCTGGTTCTGTGCTCTTGTCTCCTGCCTTCAACAAGACGCCTTCCATCGTCCGCAGCACAGACAATTGCATGCTCGATCCGCGAGATATGGTGGAGTGGATGCTTGCCGATGGGCTTGACGCGCGGCTAAGCCTGCAGATTCACAAGTACATTTGGGAGCCGCAGAAGAAGGGTGTTTAAAAGGTAAGTGAAGGAACTATTTCGGATAGCTATTTCACTCCTTTTCGCCGGATTGTGCATGCAGTCTCAGGCTCAGAGTTTGCATCCGACTTCGAACACAGCCTTATTACAGGAAGGTCTATCTTGCCTTTCTACTCAGCCATGGGTGCAGGATGTACTTGAAGAGTTGGGTGTTGCCGTCGGTCAGGAAGTAACCGTTCGCTATCGAGACGGCTCAATTCCGGGAACCTCTCCGGTATCTTCGCAACGAATCAACGTCATCGTGTATTCCAAAGACGGAAAAGCAGCTTGGATGTTCTTCTTTGATAAAAGGGGCGGCGATAAAATTTCGGCTGTCGATAACGCCTATCGCCTGACTCTCGATAACAGGATATGGAGTGCTAGTGAGGGGAATGGCGGTATCGCGACGTACCAAGCAATCAGTCGCTTCGCAACAATTCTCTCAAAGGAGTCAGCTCATCAAATAATGCTGCAATCCGCCGGTTCTTCATGCGCGGAGTTAGAGTTGCGATAGCAGAAGTCTATGAATCGACGCCTTACTGTGGCTGCGTCTGCAGATACTTGTCGAAGGGAATCTCGAAGTAGAACAGCTCTTTGCCGTCGGCGTCTTTCACCTGGCGGAAGATCAATTTCGCGCTGTGAAGTGGGGCTGAGCCTAATCCCTGCATGTCGTAGAAAAGAAATCCGGCGCGCGTCGTGTGTGGTTCGACAACGAGGGCGCCGTATTCAAACTCTGAAAAATCCTGCTCGACTTTACCGTTGGGGTTCTTAGGTTTGGTGTGGATGTGAATTGGGCCGACGGGGATATTCGTTCCTTCTTTGTCCCGAAGTGAGATGCGGCGTTCCACATCGTCAGGCTCCGCTGCAGGTATTCTGTCGCCGTGCGCGCTGATGAAGTTGATGCGCGCGTCGTTGAGGGAAATAGGCCGTTCGCCGCTGTTGGTGATGATGATGCGGATGGGAAGGAACTGGTGTTCGAGGTAGTTGACGCGGAAGATTTTCACCTTTTCTTCCGTGTTCCAGGGCTCGGCGGCGATGGCGACGTGCTCTTCCAGATGGATGTCGACGGCCGGATAGTTGACCGCGTCCTTTGCGGGCGGTGGCCCGTGTTCAAACGCTGATGATTGTCCAATGCAGCAGGCAGCAAGCAGTGCCAGGGAAAGAAGAGAACGAAAGCGCATCATCCTATGGACGATTATCATCATCGCTTAAGACTTCAGTAAAGTGAGATTGGTAAGCGGATGCTGCTTTTCTACAGCCTGGCCCTCGCTCTTGTGCTCGTTCTGGGCGCGCCGTATTGGCTCTTCCGCATGGCAACCAGTGGAAAATACCGCGAGGGGCTGGGGGAACGGCTGGGGTTTGTTCCGAAACGCCTGCTGGAGAACGTGAACGAACCAGTAATCTGGGTGCATGCAGTCTCGGTAGGCGAATTGCTGGCTGCTGCGCGACTGATTGAAGATCTGCGGAAGGAGCTTACGGGATGGCATGTTGTTGTGTCGACGACTACGCGGACAGGGCAGGCGCTGGCGCGGCAACGCTTCGGGGTGGAGAATGTCTTTTACTTTCCTCTGGACTTTGCCTTCGCGGTGCGCGCTTACCTGCGGGCGCTGAA
>Ga0210402_10005437_pt1 | contig 11401 bp, 12 predicted proteins | sample IncBWC7MmetaG_FD_161055 | JGI IMG/M metagenome (GOLD analysis project Ga0210402, IMG submission 161055) | Forest soil microbial communities from Barre Woods Harvard Forest LTER site, Petersham, Massachusetts, United States - Inc-BW-C-7-M | ecosystem: Environmental > Terrestrial > Soil >... | reverse complement strand
TCCATTTGTCGATCTGTCCGTACTGCGCTGGCGCGTCGTGTTGCTGCCGCGCAGTACGTGGGCCGAGCTTTCACCCGCGGCGGGCGTCAAGGCTGAATCGGCCCGCTCCGAAGGCGACCACCTGCAGAAGACCGCCAGCCATCGCGACGTTCTTGAAGAAATGGATGAACTGGTTCTGGTCGGCGAAGTGGTTGTGGAATGCGAGCGCCGCGGCGATCGAGAACACAGCAAGCAGCGCGGCCGCGACGCGGGTCTGGTAACCGACGATCAGGGCCAGACTGCCACCGATCTCGACCGCTACGGCGATCGCATATCCGACCCACGGGTAGGGAAGGCCCGCCGAGGCAATATAGCCAACGGTGAAGCTGGGCGCTGCGAGCTTGGACAGACCTGAAAGCAGGAAGATCGCTGCGATCAGAACCCGCCCGATCACCGTGATGAAATCGTTTGAAATGTTGGCGGGGACGAATTGGTCGACCGCGTGGCTTGAGACAGAGTTGGACATGACGAAGCTCCTTTGGAACGGCTCACCCGGCATCGGGCTGCTCGTGTACGCAAGGTGATACCTGCCGCCTTCTCTGAAAAGCCGAATAATATAGACGGTTACCTTCTATATTTTCGAACGTTGGCGGCACGCCACCGTGCTTCTCTACAAGGTCCGCCCTGGGCTGCCCGAAGAAATGCCCGTAAAATTGGATTGTTCGGTTGCCGGCCCGCTCACAAGCTCTTTATTCTTTCGTTACCGCATGCAGGGCGTTAGAGGTGGGCCGAAGTCCCACATGTTGTTGTCATTTAAGTTCGCTGAGAGGCACCATGGATGAAGGCATCGCGCCGGCGCGCCCGGCATCCTACGACAAGAAGGTTGGCTTGGTTCTGCAAGGCGGCGGCGCGCTCGGCAGTTACCAGGCCGGCGTTTACGAGGCGCTGGCGTCGTCCGAATACACGCCGGATTGGGTCGCGGGTATCTCCATCGGCGCGATCAATGCGGCGATCATCGCCGGCAATGCACCCAAGGATCGCGTGCATCGCTTGCGAAGCTTTTGGGAGGAGATCACTGCTCCGACCATGCTATGGCCTCATGCAACCGGAGCGTTTGCCACGTGGCAGCGTTGGACGAGTGCGGTCATGGCAATTGCGTTCGGCCAACCCGGCTTCTTCAACCCGTCTCCCCAGGGCCTGTGTCCATCCGACAAACACGTCAGCTACTACTCGACATCGGCGCTCAAAGCCACGTTGGAACGGCTTGTCGATTTCGATCGCATCAACGCCGGAAACGAAATGCGGCTGAGCGTTGGCGCCGTCAACATCGAGACCGGCGATTTCACTTATTTCGACAGCAGAGAAATGACGATCGGCGTCGAGCACATCATGGCCAGCGGTGCGCTGCCGCCGGGTTTTCCGCCCATTGAGATCGATGGCGAGCAGTATTGGGATGGAGGCCTCTTTTCCAACACGCCACTGCAGTACATGGTGGACTACTATCCACGCCGCAGCCGGGTGATTTTCCAGGTCGACCTCTTTCCCGCGCATGCGCATCATCGACCGACCAATCTCGATGAGGTGAACGAGCGCGACAAGGACATCCGTTATTCCAGCAGAACCCGATCGGCGACAAATATGTTGCGGGAACGGCACGACGTTAGACACGCTATCAATGAGTTGCTCAGGCTGCTGCCGCCGGAGATCGCGAGCACCGAACAGGCCAAGCGGCTCTATGACCACGGATGCGTCACGACGATGGACATCGTGCAGCTGATCTACCGACCGGACGAACCGCAAGGCTCCTTGAAGGATTTCGAGTTCAGCCGTCCCACGATGGAGCTGAGATGGCAACAGGGCCTTGCCGACGCGCGCACGACCTTGCAGGCCTCGCCATGGCTCGCCCCGATGCCGAGCGAACTCGGGGTGCGTGTGTTCGACGTGATACACGACATCCTGTGCAAAAAGCTCGCGCTGCCGGAAGGGCCGCCGCCGGCAAAGGCCCTGGCGGCGCAATGATCGGTGAGTGATCGTCCGATTGCGACCCCGGCGCCGTGGCGGCTCGCAACGATCGTTCGCGCCGCCGATACCGCGGCTCGATCTCAGCCCGGTATCGGCCTTGCTTGGCGCCAACTCAAGATAGCGATGTGATAAAACGCTGAGTTGCTTAGGTAAAGCGTGCTGCCATTTCGCTTTTGCGAGTCGTGGCTTCTCTCCCGAATTTACTAAACAAATTCAACCTTTTCCTTTGAACTCGCCTTCAGGCGATCAAGGGCGATTTCAACTGCGGCGCAGCAGCAATAACTGAGGAGGAAATTGACGCCTTCGATTGACAGGCGGGATGTTTAGTGAAAGTCTTTCACTTAACAATAATACTAAACAACGTTTTCGCGGTTTCTTTGATGGCCGGGTTGGTCTGGGTGCACAGCGAAATGCGATGAGGGCGGATCGCCCTTATCTGCGACAACAGGGAGGTTGTAATGATCCGAATTGTGCGTGCGTTTGGGGCGACCGCGGCTATCGTCGCCTCTTGTCTCGGCGGCCAGGCGACAGCCGAGGCCAAACAATTGACCTTGTGTTGGGCGGCATGGGACCCGGCCAATGCGCTCGTGGAGCTTTCAAAGGATTTTACCACGAAGACCGGCATTGAGATGAAATACGAGTTCGTTCCATGGACGAGTTATGCCGACCGCTTCCTTAACGAACTCAATTCGAAGGGCAAGCTTTGCGATGTCATCATTGGCGACAGTCAATGGATCGGAGGCGCCGCCGAGAACGGCCATTACGTCAAGCTGAATGATTTCTTCAAGAAGGAAGGAATCAGCATGGACGATTTCATGCCCGCAACCGTTGTCGGGTATTCGGAGTGGCCGAAGAACACGCCGAACTACTGGGCCTTGCCGGCGATGGGAGATGCGATCGGCTGGACTTATCGCAAGGACTGGTTTGCGAGGCCGGAAATCCAGGCCGATTTCAAGAAGAAGTACGGCCGCGACCTGGCTCCGCCCGAGACCTGGGATCAACTCAAGGAGGTTGCCGAGTTCTTCCAGGGTCGGGAAATTGACGGCAAGAAAGTCTACGGCGTCTATATTTACACCGAGCGCGGCTCCGAAGGCATCACGATGGGGGTGACGAATGCGCTGTACGACTGGGGTTTCCAGTATGACAATCCAAAGAAGCCTTATGAGATGGAGGGATTCGTCAACTCGCCCGAGGCGGCGAAAGGCCTGGAGTTCTACAAGTCACTTTACAAGTGCTGCACCGCGCCTGGCCTGAGCAACGCCTACATGTCAGAGGGGCTCGACGCCTTCAAGTCCGGGCAGGTCGCGATGCAAATGAACTTCTTTGCCTTTTTCCCCGGCCTCTACAAGGATCCCAATGTTGGTGGCGACAAGATCGGCTTCTTCGTCAATCCCAAAGAGAAATATCACTACACCCAGTTGGGCGGGCAGGGGATCTCTGTCGTCTCTTATTCGCCGAACCGGGAAGACGCGCTGGCCTACATCAAGTGGTTTGCGCAACCTGACGTCCAGAAGAAGTGGTGGTCGCTCGGAGGCTACTCCTGCCATAAGGCGGTGCTCAACGATCCGAGCTTTCCGAAGAGCGCGCCGTTTGCAAGCGACTTTCTGAAGTCGATGGATATCGTCAAGGACTTCTGGGCGGAGCCCGCTTACGCCGAACTTCTGCTCGATATGCAGAAGCGCATCCACGATTATGTCGTGGCCGACAAGGGTACGGCCAAGGAAGCGCTCGATCTCCTGGTCAAGGATTGGCAGAAAGTGTTCAAGGAAGAGGGTAAGATATAGCCTCGGTTAATCCGATGGTCTCCCGGCGCTTTGCCGGGAGACCTCCCTTCGGCGATGCCTTCGATCCGTGAACGACAGGATGACCATGACCACCCTTGCGGAACGGGCTGTTGCTCGAACGCCCCGCCGACTGGCGTTCCGGCTTGGCGGGTTGTCGGACCGGGCAATCGCGTGGCTATTCATCACGCCCTCGGTCGTGTTGCTGCTGGCGATCAACATCTTTCCGCTGCTGTGGACCATTCAACTCTCGTTTACCAACTACCGCGCCAATCGCCCGAACGCACCGCTGCGTTATCTCGGCCTCGACAACTATCGCGACATCCTATCCGACCCGGAAATCTGGCACGCCATGCAGGCGACCGCACATTTTGTGTTCTGGTCGATCGCGATTGAAACGGTGCTCGGGTTTGGACTGGCGCTCCTGATCAACCGCCGCTTCCGCGGCCACAGTTTCTGGACCACGATGATCCTGTTGCCGATGATGCTGTCGCCCGCGGTGGTCGGCAATTTCTGGACCTTTCTGCTGCAGCCGCAGATCGGCCTGTTCAACAGCGCGGTCGCGTTTTTTACGGGGATCGACCGGAGTTCGTTCCAGATGATCGGCGACGTGGCGTTGGCGCCTTGGTCCATCGTTATGGTCGATGCCTGGATGTGGACACCTTACGTGATGCTGATCTGCCTTGCAGGCTTGCGATCAATCCCCGACTACATCTACGAGGCGGCCGAAGTCGACCGCGCCTCGCCCTGGAGGCAGTTCTGGTCCATTACGTTACCGATGGTGATGCCGTTTCTCATGCTCGCGATCCTGTTCAGGGCAATTGAGAACTTCAAGATGTTCGACATGGTCAATCTCCTTACATCGGGAGGTCCCGGATCAACTACGGAGGTCGCGTCGATCACACTCAAACGCGAAGCATTCGAGAAATGGCGCACTGGCTATTCGTCGGCCCTGGCGATCATTCTATTCGTCACCGTGTTCGGTGCCGCCAACATTTACGTCAAAGCTCTGGATCGGGTAAAGCAACGATGAGCACCGTCACCGCGCATTCGGTTGCAGAATCATCGTCCTTGTCAAAGACGATAGGCGGCATCGTAGTCGCAGCCTACGCTATCATCACCATCCTGCCGCTGGTCTGGATATTCCTGACTGGTTTCAAAACGCCACCCGATTCGATTTCCTATCCGCCCAAGATTATTTTTGAGCCCTCGGTCGAAGGCTACGTGAACCTTTTCACCACCCGCTCGCGGCAGACACCCGAGTTCCTGGCAAGCCTGCCGCCGCCGCAGACCTGGTACGAGCGCCTGGTGCGCTCGCGCAACATGGTGATCGCCGGACCATCGAAGGTGGTGCCACGCTTCATCAACTCGATGGTCATCGGCTTTGGCTCGACATTTCTCGCGGTCTGCCTCGGCACGATAGCAGCTTATGCTTTCTCGCGCTTCCGAGTGCCCCTTGCCGATGATCTGCTGTTCTTTATCCTGTCGACGCGGATGATGCCGCCCATCGCAGTCGCTATACCGATCTACCTGATGTTTCGCAATCTCGGTCTCACCGACACGAAGCTTGGCATGATATTGCTTTACACGGCAGTCAACGTGTCGCTGGCGGTTTGGCTGCTGAAGGGGTTCATCGACGAAATCCCGCGCGAATATGAAGAAGCGGCGATGGTCGACGGCTATACCCGCATGCACGCCTTCTTCAAAGTGGTGTTGCCGCAGGCTACGACGGGAATAGCTGCGACCGCGATATTCTGCCTGATCTTTGCCTGGAATGAATATGCTTTCGCGGTATTGCTCACGAGCGGCGACGCGCAGACCATGCCGCCATTCATCCCCTTCATTATCGGCGAGGGCGGCCAGGATTGGCCCGCGGTAGCCGCCGCCACGACGTTGTTCTTCCTGCCCATCCTGGTGTTTACAATTCTCCTGCGCAAATACCTGCTGCGCGGCATAACTTTCGGAGCGGTACGCAAGTGATCGAACGGATCGAACACCGCCCGTCCCGCCTTCCACGCTGGCTGCGCCGCGGCCCGTGCGAAACAATCACCATGACGCTTATCGGACTCGGCGTCGTGATGCTGATGCAACCATTCTCCCTGAGCCTGTTCAGCTATTCCTTCGTCACCATCCTGGTGGGAACGCTGGGCTTCGTGATCGTCAGCCATTTTCCGGACTAGCACCATGGCAGAGATCAGGGTCGAAACCGTCACAAAGAACTTCGGGGCGTTCACAGCCGTCAAAGGCGTAAACTTTACCGTGGATAACGGCTCGTTCTTCGTCATCCTGGGACCATCCGGGTGCGGTAAGACGACGACACTTCGAATGATCGCTGGCCTCGAATTGCCAACTTCGGGACGCATCCTGCTCGATGGCGAGGACGTTACCGCGTTGCCTGCCTCAGCCCGGGACATCGCATTCGTATTCCAGCTCTTTGCGCTCTACCCGCACATGAATGTGCGGCAGAATATTGGATTTCCTCTCCGCTGCCAGAACTACCCTCGCTCGGAGATCGACAAGGCCGTCTTGGAAGCGGCACGATTACTTCAAATCGATCAGCTGCTCGACCGCCGGGTCGGCGGTCTTTCCGGCGGCGATCGCCAGCGCGTCGCGCTTGGTCGCGCGATCGTGCGAAGGCCGAAGGCGTTCCTGATGGACGAACCACTGGGAGCGCTGGATTCGGAGTTTCGCAAGTTGATGTGCAGTGAGTTGCGGGAACTGCACGACCGGATTCATGCTACGTCAGTCTACATCACACACGACCAGCTAGAGGCTATGGCGATGGCGGACCGCATCGCCGTGATGAATGGCGGGCTCATCGAGCAGATAGGTTCGCCACAGGAGATCTATGACCGCCCGAAATCGATGTTCGTGGCCGATTTCATCGGAGCGCCACCGATGAGTTTTCTCGGCGTACGCACGGCCCTGCAGCGGGGCGACCGCGTCATCAGGATCGACGGCGCATCGGTTGATATGCCGGAATTGTTTGAAGACCGGGTCGAGGGTCGCTTTATGCTCGGCGTACGACCGGAGAACGTGTCGTTCGCCGACAGCTCCGGGCTTCGCGGCCGCGTTATCGGCGCCGAATATCTGGGCACTACGCAGATCGTTACAGTCATCACTGCAAGTGGCCAGATCAAAGCACGACTACCGGCCGCGTCTCCAGTTCAGGTCGGTGAAACCGTGGGACTCAAGCTGCGGCCCGATACGCTATCGCTGTTCGACTCTTCCAGCGGACAGGCGCTGTCCTCGGCGCGTCATGCGGGAGGGCACAATGGCTGAAATCTCTCTGGTCGAGGTAAGCAAGCGGTTTGGGGCAGTCGAGGCGGTGCTAGGCCTTTCGCTTTCGATCGCCGACGGAGAATTTGTCGTGCTGCTCGGGCCTACGGGCGCCGGCAAGACGACGACGTTGCGACTGATCGCGGGTCTTGAGAGGCCCGACAAGGGCAGCGTGATTATTCGCGGAAGAGATGTCACAAGGGAGGTACCCGCCGAGCGCGACGTCGCCTTCGTGTTCCAGCAATATTCTCTTTATCCGCACCTGACGGTGTACGACAACCTTGCCTTTCCCTTGCGATCGCCGGCGCGGCGAATGGACGAAAGTTTCATTCGCCGCCGCGTTCAGCAGGTCGCGGAGCTCTTGCATATCGAGCAAAAGCTCGGCAATCGCGCGACTGCGCTTTCCGGCGGCGAGATGCAGCGAGTTGCCATCGGCCGGGCCCTGGTTCGTGAACCCGCAGTCTATCTGATGGACGAGCCGCTCTCCTCGCTTGACGCAAAGCTTCGCGCGGAACTACGGCTCGAGCTCAAGCGCATCCAGCGCGAATTGGGCACGACCATCATCTATGTCACGCACGACCAGATCGAGGCCATGACGATGGCGGATCGGATAGGTGTGATGAGCAAGGGGATACTGATTCAGCTCGACACGCCCCGCGGCATTTACGAAAGGCCCAAGAGCGCCTATGTCGCGACCCGGCTTGGCAATCCCTCAATCAACCTGATTCCGGCAAAGCTGCTGGCAAACGGTTCAGTGCCGGCACAGGCGCAAACGATCGGATTGCGTACTGAACATATCCGCATCTTTGCGGCCGATCGCTCGGGAACGCGCGCACGGGTGCATTGGGTAGAGCACTTGGGCGATCAAAACCACGTTCATCTCAAGCTTGACACCCATTCGCTCGTCACATTGGCAGATCCTGCCCAAAAGCTGACCGCCGGCGACGAGGTGACACTTGAGTTTGCAGAGCCGCTTTATTTCGATCAGGCCGGCAATCGAATCCCGACCGACGGGGTCCACGCATGATGATCGATCGCGATACGCGCAAACGACTGTTCAAGACCGTGGCTGACCGCGTGATCGCCAATGCGGATGAACTGACCGATCTCGATCGCGCTATCGGCGACGGCGACCATGGTGCAAATATGCGCCGCGGCTTCGAGGCAGTGTTGGCTGCCCTCGAGGAGCTCTCCTCAAAAAACCTCGGTGAAGGCTTGAAAGGTGTCGGGACAACACTCGTGATGAAGGTCGGGGGCGCTTCCGGCCCACTATATGGCACGCTGTTTCTGTCGCTCGGCAAATCGCTTACTGACGAGGTGAGCCGCGAACAAGTCGCCGAGGCCTTCGCTGCCGCGATAGAGGCGGTCAAGGCACGCGGCAAGTCCGATGTCGCTCAGAAGACGATGCTGGACGTGTTGTTCCCCGTGCTTGGAGTCCTGCGCGATGGAGGAGACGATTTGCCGGCGCGCCTGAAGGCTGCGGCGAAGCTGGCGGCCGAGAAAACCATTCCTATGAAGGCGATCCGCGGTCGCGCGTCGTTTCTCGGCGAGCGCAGCATCGGTCACATGGATCCCGGAGCCCGGTCGTCCGCGCTGATCCTCGACGCGGTTGTTGACGTCATGGAAGGTCGTGCATGAGCAAGAATGTCGGGATTGTCATCGTTTCGCACTCGGCGGACGTCGCCCGAGGCACCGCGCTGATGGTCGAGCAAATGGTCGGCCGCGAAGTGCCTCTCGGCTGGTGCGGCGGCAATCCAGATGGCGGCCTGGGCACCAGCGTCGAGGCGATTATTGCGGCAATCGACAAGGCGTGGTCGGAGAAGGGCGTGGCGATCCTCGTCGATCTCGGCGGCGCGGAAACCAACAGCGAAATGGCGATCGAGATGCTGCCTGAATCGCGGCGGGGCCGCGTCGTCGTTTGCAATGCACCAGTCGTCGAGGGGGCGGTGATGGCGGCAACCGAAGCGGCGTCCGGCGCCACGCTGGACGTGGTGCAGCGGACGGCCGAGGAGCTGACACCGGTATGAAGCGGGACACGACGGCATGAACAAGCTTCGCGCATCGGTGCTCATGCGGCATGAGGTCGGGCTGCACGCGCGGCCATCGGTCAAGCTCACCAAGCTTGCCAAGGCATTTGAATCGAAGATCGATCTCGGTCTCTCGCCGGATGGCCCCTGGATCGACGCCAAGAGCATCGTCAAGGTCATGGCTACGAAGGCGCCTAAGGATTCGACGATCTATTTCCGTGCCGAGGGCAGGGATGCGCGGGCTGCGTTGGATGCCCTCGTGACCCTGGTCAATGAGGACTTTCCCGATGGACCTTAAGACGCAAAGGTTCGCGCACCGCATCAACGGAAGGCCCGCCGCGCCAGGGGTCGCGCTTGCGCCGCTCGTACGTCTGACGGTCGCGAAGCCGGAGGGCCGGCGGTCCGGTTCTACAGGTAGCGAACGACAGGCCCTTGCCGATGCGATTGAGGCGTCAAAATCAGATCTCATCGGGCTCACCGACAAGGTCGAGGATGCCGATGCGCAAGCCATTCTCTCTTTCCAGATCGCGCTGCTCGAAGATGAAAATCTTTCCGGCCCAGCCTTTGCTGGGATCGCCGACGGTCGGGGCGCACACCAGGCGTGGTGCGCGGCCGTCGATCCGGAAATTGCCTCCTGCGAGCAGGCCGAAGATAGTTATTTCCGGGCCCGCGCGTCCGACCTTCGCGACCTGCGTGACCGTGTGCTGCGGCACCTCGCCGGAGAGATCGATCAGGCCGTACCGGCAGGTGCAATCGTGGCTGCTGAGGACATGCCCCCGTCGGTCTTTCTCGCAACCGACTGGAAGGATGGTGGCCTGGTGTTGCGCAGAGGCAGTCCCTCAAGCCACGTCGCCATTCTCGCGCGATCGCGCGGCGTGCCGATGATCGTGGGCGTGGATGTCGAGCAACTCGAAAGCGGTGCAGAAGCGGTGGTCGATGGCGATGCAGGCGCACTCATTGTCAATCCTGATCCTGCGCAGCGCGCTGATTACCGACGGCGCCTGACCGAGCAGGCTGAAGCTCACAAGGCCGCGTCCTCGTTCAGCGGCCCGGTGCTGACCGCAAACGGCGAACCCGTCAAGGTCATGATAAATATCACAGGACTGGCGGAATTGCGCGAGATCGATGCCTCGAAAGTCGACGGCATCGGCCTGATGCGAACCGAGTTTCTGTTTCAAGGGCGCAAAGAGCTTCCGACCGAGCAGGAGCAATATCAGGTCTACAGGCAGATGACCGAGTGGGCTGACGGCAGGCCGGTGATCATCCGGACACTGGACGCAGGCGGCGACAAGCCGATCGAGGGTTTGACGGAGAAGGGCGAACTCAATCCATTTCTGGGTGTGCGCGGCGTTCGCCTCTCGCTGCGGCGCCTGGACGTGTTTCGCCTTCAACTACGAGCGCTGGCGCGAGCCGCTGTGATAGGAAACCTGAAAGTGATGATTCCCATGGTGACCGTCCCTGAAGAGCTCGATCGGTGCCGCGTATTGTTTCAGAGCGCCGTCGACGAACTACGCAGTGAGGGGTGTGAGGCAATCGTGCCGCCGCTCGGCATGATGGTCGAGGTGCCGGCTGCCGCGCTCACGATCGAAGATTTCGAAGCGGACTTCTTTTCGATTGGCAGCAACGATCTCATTCAGTACGTGGCGGCCGCCAGCCGCGACGAACCGCAACTGGCCGATCTCGCTCGCCCTTCACGCGCAATCTTCAACCTGATCCGGCATATCGTCGATCACGTGCACCGCTCTGGCTGTGAGGTGAGCCTGTGTGGCGACCTCGCCGGCGAACCCGGGCAGGTTGCGGCATTGCTCGATCAGGGCTTGCGGATATTCTCGGTTGCTCCCGGCGTGCTCGCAAATGTTCGAGCCGCGATCGCTCGCTACCCCGGCAAGGTTACATGAGCGCGCAAGTCACAACAGATAATTCGCAGGATCTGATTGCAGCCTACAAGTCCTTGCTGAGCGAAATCCTCGATCGCCGGCCGTCAGGCATGCGGCAGCGTCTGGCCGAGGCACTCGGCAAGAACCGCAGCTTCATTACTCAAATTGCCAACCCGGCCTATCAGACGCCAATTCCCGCGCAGCACGTGCATGCCATCATCCAGGTCTGCCACTTCTCTGCGCGGGAAAAGGAACGTTTTCTTGACGCCTACCACCGCGCGCACCCGCGGCGATTGCTTCTCTTGAAAGAACGCGAGCGAAGCAGGCGGCTGACCCTTATGCTGCCCGATCTGGGCAGCGAACAGAAAAATCACAAGCTCGACATCCTGTTGGGCGAATTCGCTGAAAAGATAGCGAGGCTGATCGAAGACACCTG
>Ga0210402_10005435_pt1 | contig 11403 bp, 7 predicted proteins | sample IncBWC7MmetaG_FD_161055 | JGI IMG/M metagenome (GOLD analysis project Ga0210402, IMG submission 161055) | Forest soil microbial communities from Barre Woods Harvard Forest LTER site, Petersham, Massachusetts, United States - Inc-BW-C-7-M | ecosystem: Environmental > Terrestrial > Soil >... | reverse complement strand
CGGAAACAACACAGGAAATAATTTGCTCGTCGAAGGTTCCACTTCTTCGTTTGGAACTTACCAGGACGCCATCGTCGGTAACGTCTTTATCGGCTCTAGCTCTCGCTCGAACAGCGGCTCGGCCATTCATCTTGTCGGTGGCGGGCAGCACATCGTTACCGGAAATTCCATTCAGTCCGCAAATGACAACAAGAACGCGTATGGAATTTTGATGGCGGACAACTCCTCCTCCGCCGCAGCCAGTGTGGTCTGTGATAATCAGTTTGTAGGCTCCTTCGGCACTGCGTTCTATTCCAATTCCCAAGCCAATGCGAGTGGTTGCGCGAGCGGCGGTGGATTTACCAATATGGGCGCGGTGAACATCCTTATGAGCCCTGATACCCCAAGCATCTCGCCTTCGTCCGGATTCAACACCGGATCGATTAGCTCTTCAGCCTCGAATGGGACGACGTCTTTTCAGATTACGATCGGGACGGGGACTGCAAACAACAACGGCACGCTCTTATTCAAGGTTGCGGCGCACGGTTGGAATTGTCCATCGCTCACTGACATCACGCACGCCGCAGGGAATTTGCCGCGACAGTCCGGAGTAGGTACGACAACTACTGTACCGATCACCAACTACAACAATTCTGGCACGCCAATCAATTGGACCAATAACGACACGATTGAAGCCACCTGCTACGCCTACTAACAGCCACACACACTGAACTTTGGCAGCGCGATCAGTGAATTGACTTTCCTGACATCCATGCGTGGGCAACGTTTCCAACCCGACTCTACCAAGAGTCGGGTCGAGAACCGCCTCTTAACCTGCAACTATGGCTGGGGACACCGTCAAACTGTCCCTGCCCCTTAGTCGCCCTTTAACCCAGAAACTCAACTCTGAAGTACAAAGAATAAGTAGGATTTCCATTCTTGGTGAGCGTTGTGCTGTATAGAAGGTTAGAATTTGCCGTTATATACATCAGTTGTGAACCCGAGCGTTCCGTACCTACCGTTACTAGGGCAACAACGCTAGACGTGAATGTTTGTACGCCTACACCATTGTTCCATTGTAATCCTAATGTGACTTGCGCACCTGTGGTTCCTGCTGTGGTACAGATCAAATCCCAAGTTACTCGGTACATGCCAGAAGTAGGCACCGTTATCATGTTCGTGCTGCCGATAGAGCTGCTTTCTGGGGCCAAATTCAACACGATACTATTGTTAGGTTGGAGCGGAAGTAATCCAACACTTGGAATAGGTAAGCCCATGTTGTTGTTCCCAGCAAAGTACGTGTTCGGCAAAATGTTGTAAGCCGTTTTTCCAAACGTGCCAAAGAATGCATTGCCCTGCACGTAGTCTGTGGCTTCAGCGTAGACCTCTTGGTTGAGGTAGATGCCGTATCCGTACCCGCCTAAATTGCCGCTGATAATCCAATTATTGGCAACCATGTTGTTGCCGCTGTCGATAATGTGGATAGCATCGATCCCGTTGGTGTCAGCGTTGGCCTCGAAACCAAAATGAGTTCCGATGATGCTGTTGCCTTCGCAGACTGAATGCAGTGCATTGACATGGTCATAACCGTCGATATAGAGACCCGCAGTGCCCGGAGATAATGCGAAGGCAGCACTCTCTGATCCCCCAGTGACACCACTGGGAGCAAATACCTGGAATGACCCAGACGAGACATTGAAGATATTCAGCACTTGACCGTTTAGACCTGCGTTTCCACCGCTGCTTGCAAATCCGTAAAGAATAACGAAGTTTCCTTTAAGGAACGAGTTGTTACATGTTAACGTTGCAATGCCAGCTGACACACTTACGGCGGTGACTGTTTTTATCGAGTTAAGCGGATATGCACCCGAACCGACAGACGGCCCTGCGATACCGCAGTTGATGATGGAGTTATTTCCCCCATTTACGAGGATATTGGTGCCGATGCCACCTATATAAATCCCCCCTGAATTGTTGGTTGAAACGTCAGTCTCAGTAATCAATGCTGTGCTGCCGTACAGAAGGATACCCCATCCGGTGTTCAGTTCGATCTGGCAGTCATTGATATGCACATCGACTGTCTGTTGCACGCGAAGTCCACTACCGCCTTGGCTGCACGAAAACGAGCAATGATCGAGTTGTGCCGCCTCCGCTTGGTCATTGGCATCGGTAGAGATAATTTGCACGTTGTCCATATGAAAATTCTGTACGGTGACGTATGTCATCCTTAGTCGACCACGACTATTGGCAGCCGACACCGAGGTATCGGTTGCAATGCCCACACTGTTTCCTGAGCTGTTTGCGGCGTTACCGTCAAGACAGAAGTCACGCAACACAACGTTTTGCCCTGCGACGAGAATGACTGGGTCTAAGTTGGCGTTCGCTCCCTGTTGGAGCACTACCGAGGGGTTGAGGAGATCAATATTGGCGCAACCAGCTTCATTGACCGACGCAGGTAACCCGACAATCCACGAAGAATCGCTCAGCTTGATTTGTGCGGAGATGGCATAAGTTCCGCCCTGGACAAATCGAATGCCGCAGTACGCTGGAACTATTACCGCCGTGCTCAAAGTCATCCCAGCGTTCTGGTTTACCCAGACCTCTACATTTGCACTCGATGATGCGAACGCTGCGTTGATTCTGGCCCCGAGGTCACCAGGTCCGAACTGGTCCGCAAAGAGGATGGATTCGAGGGTCTTAACGGCGAAATTATTGAAACTCCCGTTCCACGGAGCTGAGGAATTGCCGAGGGACTGCGTTGTATTGCCAGAAGCTGGGAGAAGATTGTGGGATTGGATACTCTGATCCGCGGTCGGGTTGGTGACGATGTTTGCCATGCAATGTAATCTCCACAAGTAGATTTAACAGCTACAGCGGGCCCCGTGAGCGAACAGCAAGCCTCTGCATCCAGTCCAATAAGAGGAAAATCGGCTGCTGAGAAGCCATGACATTATCACTTCGAGCATCCGCCGCAATATTCAAGCGGGCTTCGCTAGGCGCACATAGTTGGAAACACTGGACAACCAAGTGTGACTCTATGAGCTAGACGTTTCTTCTTGCGGCGACGCCTTCATCTGGCAACACAGCTAACATCCAGAATATCTCCCGAGCCCCATGCAGAGCTTGACCCGGAAGTGTTGAGGTTTATCAGACCGAGTTGAACATTCTGCGTCTCTTCCCAGAGCGGCACTCCGCCAGTTTGTGCGCTGTAGATGGCGAAGCTGAGGCCCACGGTGTTGGCGAGCAAATTTCCGGATGGATCCTTGAGTAAACCGCTGAACTTGACCAGACGTGGCACCCCCGGCGAACCGCTTGCGGCAGTTGTTTGAGCTGCCTGCCCGAAGGCGAGTGACGAAATTGTGGGTGACAGAAGAACTAGAGGAAGCATTTTGAAAGGAGAAGGATGCTGTTTCTTCATGGCGGAGGCCTCCACGGCTAACACCTGCGCGAGGAAACTCTAAACACGGTTCGCATTCCTTAAAAACAAGACCTACCTTTGTTACGAAAAAAGGACGGAGGGAGTTGGTACGGAAGGCTCATGCCTTATCTGGTTGGGCAATCATAGCGGTGACTCCCTGGTTTACTTGAGCGCCAAACTGGCCAAAGCGCAGAATTCCTTCCGGAAAATGTAACGGCCCCACTTTACATCGATTTTTGGATTGGATTTGCGCATACGGACGAGCCTGTGGGTCAGGAACCGGAGCACAAAACGGAGCACAATAAGTGCCAAACGAGAGTCACTGAGCCCAACTTGCAGGCTTCTGCGCGACCGTAAATGATTGAACACGAGTGAGGGCGGCGAGAATGATTCATTTGCTAAACCGTTATACGGGCTAACACCTGTATCGAGGGTTCTGGCGCCTCGCGCAAAAGCACAGACTTGGGCTGCCGTATTTGTGCTGCTGGGTCAACAGAAGCAACCTTCTCCACGACGGCTGAGTTGGGCATTTTCCCTGCGAAGGGACTTTGGAGTGGATCCCCTCATTGATCGCCGCGGCCAACCCATGCGCCGGGTTGGTCGGCTGAAGCCTCACGCCTAGGATGACTGGCCATCACCGAAGGTCCCGCCAAGCTCTCTACTAGAAGTTTCGTCAGACAGAAGACCCAGGCTGCTCAGATCGTTTTCAATGACCGAACACTGGATTTGAGTCTCCTCAAAAACGTGCCCGCAATTTCCAGACCACTCACCACGTGAGGAGCCCAGCGTTTCCTTGAAATGGATTTTTGTTTTTCCTATACGTTAAATCACAAACAGGATTAGGGTGCCCCATTCTCTCGCGAAAGGGTGGGTGGCGATGATGCCATAGGCGCGAATGTTGGAGTAGCGGGCAGATATTATCCCTTTTTCTTATGCGGGGTTGGTGTCTGTACGTTGGTGTCTGTACGGGCGGCGGAAGCGCGGAATTCATGCTATACTTCGCCCGCAGGATGTGGCCTGAACTGCTCCCCTTCCTCCCTGGCCCACCGCTTGAATAGAGGTAACGAAGGCATGCGATCCAAGAACTCCCGTTTTGCAGTGAATGTAGCTTTTGCCGTCTCCGTAATGTTCTTGCTCGCGTCTGCAATTGCTTCGACGCAGGCGCAAGCGCAGAAGTTCAAGGTGCTGCAGACCTTTCACGGGACCAACGGCGCTGTCCCGGTTGGCGGGCTGGTCCGAGATGCCAGTGGAAACCTCTACGGCACCACGGCAGAGGGCGGCAGCGGTTGCCGGGGCTACGGCTGCGGGACAGTGTTCAAACTTGATAAGGGTGGCAAGCAAATTTGGCTGCATAAATTCAATAACAACAACGGCAATACTCCTGGCGGGGCGCTGCTGCGCAACGCATCGGGAAATCTGTTCGGGGGGACCGGCTACGGCGGGGATCTCAGTTGTAACCCGCCATACGGATGCGGGGTGGTTTTCAAGTTAGATAAAACAGGCCAGAAGGAAACCGTGCTGCGCAAGTTCACCGACGTTCCGGATGGGGATTCTCCCTATCCGCCTCTTGCGCGCGACCCATCTGGAAATCTCTACGGCGTCACTGTTTACGGTGGGACTGACACACTGGGCACGGTGTTTAAGATTGACTCCGCCGGCAAGGAGACAATCCTTTACAGTTTCATTGGCCCGCCGGAGGGTGGAGACGGTGCGTTCCCGGGGCCAGGCATTATCCGGGACGCCGCGGGTAATCTTTACGGAGCGGCTTTCGACGGCGGCGCGTACGGTGCGGGAGCGATATATGAACTCAGCAGCAGCGGCCAGGAAACGCTGTTACACAGCTTTTCGGGCGGCTCCGACGGGGCGCACCCTTTTTCCACATTACTTCTGGATTCCCAAGGGAACCTGTATGGAACGGCGCAGGCGGGAGGGAACGGGCAATGCGGCGGCACGGGCTGCGGCGTGGTCTTTGAGTTGATGCCGCAATCGGGCGGAGGTTGGACGGAAGCGGTGCTCTACGACTTCTGCTCGCTGGCGGGGTGTGCGGACGGCGAAGCGCCACGCGAGGGCCCGCTGGTAATGGACACCGAAGGGAATTTGTATGGCACGACCATCTTTGGTGGCAATTCGACTAAGTGCAACGGAACATGCGGCGTTGTCTTCAAACTGGACACGGCTGGTAAAGAGAGCGTGCTGCACAACTTTACAGGCGGAACGGACGGGGCCATCCCGGACGTGGGCGTCATCCTAGACAGCAACAACAACCTTTACGGTACGACCGAGGAGGGCGGCGATCTGAAGTGCCGGCCCAAACATGGCGGCTGCGGCGTAGTTTTTAAGATCGCCCCGTAACCGAAACCTTGGGCTGTTCTGCCATCGGTGTTCCCGCGCATTCCCTAGCCACAAGGACTGCCTTTCCCTAGGGCGCATAAAAACTTTGGTAAATTGACACCTCCTGAGTTGGCCCCTAGTCTCGGGCTGCGTAGCGCAACAGCACGTCCCGCTACCCACTGTCAACGCTCCGGGGGCTACCAATTTTGAAGAAATACGCTTTTTTTTGCGCTCTGCTGCTTCTGGCTCTGCCAGCGTTCGCGACAATCTCACAGGTCCAAAGCGCAGCGAAATGGACCTGTGGAACCTCGGCTCAAACGGTAACCTGCGTCATTAACACGAACATGGATGTCTCCCGCCATAATCTGCTCGCGGTGTGGACATTCTGGGAGTCGTCGAACGGATCAGGTGGAACGTACCCGTACACCGCTGGCGTGGACGACAGCGGTACTGGAGGGGGCGACAACACCTGGTACAGCGCCGTCGGCCCGACTCTGCAGTTGGCCGCCAGCACCCCGACTACGGCTCAGCTCTTCTACGCCAAGGATATCTTCCCGAGCAGTGGCGGGATCAACGGCGACCCCATAAGAGTAACGTACAAATGTCTATACAGTCTCGGCCCACCGGTGACTGGCAACCCGGCATGCACAATGTCACCGAGCATCTCCTTGGCCGGCGTCGTGGTCGTCGAATACAGCGGCTTGGACCAGAACAACCCGCTGGACAGCGTCTCCGCCGGCTACAGCACGAGTGGCAACCAGACGAACCTGCTGGACAGCGGCAATGCTGCCCCGGCGAATTCCAACCTGCTGGTGTTTGCGGGCGGCATAAGCGACAACGGGACGACGGCCGCAGGAACGGGCTTCCTCAGCGTTCAGTCGCACAGCCTCACCGGCGGCGGAAGCGCGATCACCGAACAAAGCTCTAATGCCATAACCGGCAACAACGTGCTCCAGCGGGCGACGGCGTGCCTTGCTACTGGAATGACGTGTTCGCCGGCCACCACCGGCAATTGGCTGATGCAGATGGCGGTCTTCCGGGACGCGTCGTGGACGGTCAGCGGCGCATGGAGCCCAGTGCGACCCGCGCAAGTTCGCTACGCTGAACAGTTCCAGGGTTCCGATTGCGGAGCGAAGATCAATGCGGCCGACGCCGATTTAGCAGCAAACGTCGGGGAAATATGGGTTTCAAACGCGTGCGGAATGGCGTGGACGACCCCCGTCACATTGAGTAGCAGTCATGTCCTCCGCTTTGTGCAGGGTGGCACTTATACCGTTGGAAAGGCTGCTACTTGTGGTTCTACTACCGCAGGAATTTGTTTAGCCAACAATACTCTGCTTGCTGGAGCGACCGCTGCGATGGCACCAAACGACAACGCTCCAGCGGGCAGCATTCCGAACACGATGATCATGATGGCGAACGGGGCAAACTTAGCTTCGATTGTCACTATCAATGGGTATTTCGCGGGAATTCAGGACATCAACATCGATGGGAACCAAGCAAATAACTCTGCAGGCTCGAACATTGTCGTGAATTCAGGGGTAAACCGTTTCGAGATCAGCCGGGTAACTTCTGGCCATGCTCACACCAACGGGCTGACCTATTCCTCCGCAGGTAAGATCTTCAAACTGCTAGCCTATGAAAATCTCAACGACGGATTGTCTTGCAACGCAGCAGGTGACACCTTCATTACCGATTCGGAGTTTGAGAACAATGGCGGGAATGGAATCGAGCTGAGTTCCTGTCCCTCCACGCGAATCATTCACTCGGACTTCGGCATGAACAGCTTGAATTTGCCCAATACTTGTGGGCTCAATATTCACGGGACCAGCACCTTGCCTTCCTATGGCATATTGGTCAGCACCAACCAATTCGGGAACAATGAACTGAACGAACTTTGTATCACCGGAACCTCAAGCGGCGGAGGTTCGAGCGCCAACGCCAACAACATCGTCGGCAACAGCTTTGTCGGAAGCCAGTTTTATCAGGCCGCCAATACATACAGCGAGCTAAAATTGGTGGATGGCGGCCTGAACACGATCTACGGCAATGAATTTTTTGCCTCCGGCGGTTTGAGCAACACAGGTCCTTGCCACCCGATTGTTTGCAGTAATTATTCCGGGATTTCAATTTCCGAGACAACCGCTCCTTACAATGAGGGTAACAAGATCACAGGTAACGTATTCATAGACTCTACATCAAACGGTGGCAGTCCGACCTTTGGGACTGGGCGGATCGTTGATAGCACCGCCACAAACGGAGTTACCTGCTCGGCCATCGCCGCCAACGAAGTCGCACTTTCAGGCTGGGGCACAACGTCCGTTGGCACAGTCAGCGGAACCATTCCGAGCTGCCTGTTCACGATTACCACAGGCACGTCATTTTCCTCATCTCCAACGGTGAAATTCACCTATCCCGGAAGCCTGGGGGCGGGCTTGGGTCAGGTGCCCGCTTGCCAGCTAACTCCTGTGGCTGTGACGGGCTTAGGGGGCGCAATTTTGTTCAGTCCGACCGCCACATCCTTAACGAGTACAACATGGACAGCTCACACTTCAACCGGCGGCGTATTTACTCCCGCTGCGTCGGAGAGTTACACAGTAGTGTTGTCCTGTTCGCCGTAACTGGATATGAGCTCGAGCAACATCGCACAAAATTCGCCACTCGGCCAGATGAATTGGCGGTACTGTCTGGCCGCTGGTTGGGGCAGCGAAAGTATGGGAATCAATCCTGACGCGGAGAATCTGGGGAGCAAAGTGGGGAGCAAATACACCCGAATGAGGCAGAGTTACCCCGCCTGAGAGGGCTTGCTCCCGCATGTAAGTTGTTAGGAAGATTGAAGCGGCAACACCGTGGAAGGTTTAGCAAACCGCCGCCTTCAGCCACTCGGCCACCTCTCCGGCGATTTCCAACAGTTTAACATGGCTGCGCCGGTTCATCGGCTGACCTTCACGCAGAGCGTCCAGCCGCTTTCTCCGCTTTGATCTATCGCAGCGGGTTTAGCCCGTCTCATCGCGCAAGGCTGCCCTCAGCTATTTCTTTGGACGGGACTCTGGCGGCACCAGCCCTGCTACCCGGTAATAGACGGCGAGTTGGCCGTAGTGCTCTCCCGAGTGTTCGATGAAGCCGTAGGCCTCGTCGTATATACGCGTCTGCTGATGGCTGTCGGGGTCGGTGATCAGGTCGTTCATGCCTTTATCGCCTTTGGCTTTGATGGCCGCGGCACCGTCGGCATACGACTTTTTCACGAAAGCAACGACGTCTGCCTTGGTTTTGTATTGATCACGCTTGGGGTCTTCCTCGGCTGGCGGTTTCTGACCCAGCGCGAGATTGGTAAAGAAGTAGTTCGCTCCCGCAGCATGAAGCAGTTGTTCCGCGAAGCTGCGCTGCGCGGGAGTGGGCTTGAAGTCGTATTTGTCCTCGGGAAAGTCTTCCGCCATGGCGATCAGTTTTCGTGCGATGTCGTTCCACGAATCAAGCACGGCTTGTGATGGGCTGAGCGCGGGCTTGGTTGCGGCATCTTTCTTGGCCATTTCCTGGGCGTGCGCGAGCTCGGTCAAAACAGAAGCACTGAGAATCAGCGCGATCATCAAAAATAGCTTCTTCATTATTTCCTCCGTTGTGTGGCCGATTGGGCGAGTTCATCTTAATCGTGTTAAGAGATGAGAACAAATAGGGAACCGGTTCGGCTTTAGCGGAACGACACACTCTATCCTAAGACTGGTATATTTCCCAATCGGGCAGGAGGCGAGGCATTTATGAAGTTTTCGATTCAACACAGTCGGGCGGTCGCGGGCAACGATATTACGGTCGGAGTCGAAGCGGACGGACCAGAAATGATTGCTCGCGTGACGACCAATCTGGATGGGTTTGAGATCGGAGACGATGAAGTCGATCCGCCCTGCGTTTCTTATGAGCGGCAGTTTCTGCACGCGGGAGAAGCGAGCCCGCTGATGGAGCACGAACTTGTCGTCACGATTACCGATGCGCAGGGCAATGTGAAATCTGCCGACCGGCGCTGGCAAGATGCGACGTAGAGACTGGGACGGCTGAGGATCAGCTATGATGTCGAAGCTGAAATCTTTTCCGAGGCACGCGGCAGGAGAGTGAACTGCAAGAGATGAGATACGGATTTGTCATCGACCAGGACCGGTGTATCGGGTGTCACGCCTGCACGGTCGCGTGCAAAGAGGAGCACCAGGTGCCGGTTGGTGTATTTCGCACTTGGGTCAAGCACATCGAAAAGGGCGAGTTCCCCCACACCTCCCGCCACTTCGGGGTGATGCGGTGCAACCATTGCGACAATTCGCCGTGTACGGAAATCTGTCCCACCAGCGCGCTCTACCGGCGAGCTGATGGAATCGTTGATTTCGACAACCGGCGCTGCATCGGTTGCAAGGCTTGCATGCAGGCCTGTCCGTACGATGCTCTCTACATCGATCCCAACAACAACACCGCGGCCAAGTGCAACTTCTGCGCTCATCGGGTGGAGATGAGCCTCGAACCGGCATGCGTGATCGTCTGTCCCACGCAAGCTATTCTCGCCGGAGATCTAGACAACCCCGGCAGTAAAGTCAGCCGTGTGGTCGCGACCCAGAAAGTGTCGGTGCGCAAGCCGCAAAAGGGGACGCAGCCTAAGCTGTTTTATGTGGGCATCGAAGGCGATTTGCTCGAGCCCACCCGGATTTCGCGGACGGACACATACTTCGCTTCAGACTGGAGGGACGGAACCGCCCAAGCGAACGCTAGCGACGCAGGCAATCTTGCAGTTGCCCTGGCCCGCGAAGTCTACGACGTGCCCCACCCTGCACCCTGGGGTTGGAAGATTGCCGCCTATCTTTGGACCAAGGCGGTTGCGGCGGGAGTGCTGCTGGTTGCGGCGATTTTACTAGCTTTGAGCGGTGGGTTCGCCGGCACGTTGCTCAATATCGTTTGTCCGGCCATAGCCCTGATCGGCCTCGCGGTAACTTCTGCCCTGCTCGTTTTCGATCTGAAGCGTCCTGACCGTTTTTTCTACCTTATTACTAAGCCCAATTTCAGGTCATGGCTGGTCATTGGCACGTACTTTCTAATTGGCTACGGGGTGCTCGCCGGAGGATGGTTGCTTTGCGGTATTTTCGCAAACTCCGTTCCCAGTGCGCTGCAATGGCTCGCTGCCGCCTTCGCAATAGCCAGCGCGTGCTATTCCGCATTTCTTTTCGCCCAGGCGAAAGGCCGCGACTTGTGGCAGAGCCCGCTTTTCTTGTGGCACTTGTTAGTGCAAGCTTTGGTTGCAGGATCCGCCACGATATTGATCGCGTCCATCTTGATGGGCGCATCTCCAGGAATTCTCAGGCCCGCAGGGTTGATCCTCCTGATTTCGTTGATCGTCGGCCTGGCAATGAACATGGGAGAGATTGCGCTGCCGCATGTCAGCGAGGACGTGCGGATAGCCACGCAAGTGCTAATCAATGGACGACTGAGGAGACGATTTTGGGGACTAGTCATCGGCACGGGACTGATTGCTCCAATTATTCTCGCTTCGCTCGGGTTGGCGTCTTTGGTTCCGAGCGCTTCTGCATTTGCCGTTGTGGCCGCGGTTCTGGCGCTTGCGGGCCTGTGGTGGTTTGAGGAGTTATGGGTAAAGGCGGGGCAAGCCGCTCCACTCAGTTGACGAAATCATTTATGAAAGACCATCT
>Ga0210402_10005433_pt1 | contig 11404 bp, 8 predicted proteins | sample IncBWC7MmetaG_FD_161055 | JGI IMG/M metagenome (GOLD analysis project Ga0210402, IMG submission 161055) | Forest soil microbial communities from Barre Woods Harvard Forest LTER site, Petersham, Massachusetts, United States - Inc-BW-C-7-M | ecosystem: Environmental > Terrestrial > Soil >... | reverse complement strand
TGCAGAAACGGCAATTTTGGCAGATCGACGAGCGCCTCGACATTGACCGCGAGATCGATGCTCGCTTCAGGGAACGGGAGCTGGAGGGCATGCCCTTGCAAATGGGCGATTGCGGCATTGCCGTTTTGGCGATGGCGAAGCGCCGTGAGCGATCGATCGATCCCGATCGTCGTCCGAGGCGAGAGCGTGGCGTGGAGATAAGCGAGCCCTCCGCCTCGGCCGCAGCACACCTCGAGCAGGCGTGCGGGCTCGGGTGCGAGTGCCGCAGCCCGAACCGCCTTCGCTACTTCGGCATAGAGTTGAATCTGATGGGGCTCGTTCGGCCAAACCTCCGCAACGGCGTCATCGCACGGCGCATAGCCGTAGTTGAAGGTCGATATCTCCTGCCATTGCGGCAAGCCATAGGCGTAGTCGTAGATATAACGGTGCAGCCGGTTCGATGCGCCCATGCCGAGATGGGAACTGACGAGATGCTGGAGGACGCGGAACGCCGACAATGCAGGGAGGACAGTTGTTTGATCGCGGGTGCAGGGATATCAGCTCCTTCGCGGCCGGTCCAGCGGCACGGCCGCGACGGCTCGCCTACAATGTCGGCTTGATGTTCTGGTTGAGCCGGAACAGGTTTGTCGAATCATATTTATTCTTCAGGGCGACGAGCCGCTCGTAGCCCTGGCTGTAGGCGGCCCTGATCCGCGTGGCTTCTTCCGAGTCGAGGTGGTTGACATACACTTCGCCGGTCGCGAAGGGCTCCACTGCCGTCCAGAATTGCCGGGTCCACTGTATATGATCAGCCGACTCGGCTGGATCGGTCCATTGTGAGATCGCGTCATAATCCCACTGGTCGTCGCGCAGCCCGAAGGCAGTCGCGTTCCGATCAACCCGGGCGGCTGCGCCGTGGAGATGGAAAAACAACACCATCGACATCGGAGAAAGCATCTTCGCCGACCGCTCGATCAGGATCTCGATCAAGTCGTCCCCGAGCTCTTTCAAGAAGCTCGATTTCCAATACCGCTGAACCCAGCCATACGGCACTGCCGCGTCGAACAGCGTGTTCAGTTGCACGTAGGATGTCGGGGCGATCGTGTCCAGCAACGGCGAACCGAACTTCCGGAGGGGCGCCACAACCGCTTCCCCAGCTGCGATATCCCCGATATAGCTAACAATGATCGCGACGACCGGCGCGCCCTCGGGCGACGTCATCAGCGCGGCTGCGGCAAGCGCTTCATCCGGGCAATTACGCGCGAAATCCCGGTAGAAGCGCAGCACTTCCCTGGCCTTCGCCATCGGGTGGAGAACCATTCCGGCCAGCACCGGACCGACGGGATGAACCCGATACTCGAACGAGGTGACGACGCCAAAATTTCCGCCGCCGCCCCGCAGTCCCCAGAAGAGGTCCGGGTGCTGATCCGCACTGGCGGTCAGAAACTGCCCGTCGGCCGTGACGAGGTCTGCCGACAGCAGGTTGTCGCAGCTCAGACCGTGCTTCCCCATCAGCCAACCGAGGCCGCCGCCCAGGGTCAGTCCGGCAATGCCGGTCGTCGAGACGACGCCGCCGGTGCTCGCCACACCAAACGCCTGCGTCTCGCGGTTGTATTCGCCCCAGGTCAGCCCTGCCTCGGCGCGCGCCGTGCGCTGGGCCGGATCGACCCGCACGCTTTTCATCGGCGACAGGTCGATCATCAGACCGCCCTCGCAGACGGCGTTGCCAGTGATGTTGTGACCGCCGCCGCGGACGGACACCAACAGCTCGTGCGTGCGGGCAAACCGCACCGCCGCGATGACATCGGCGACCCCGGCGCAGCGCGCGATCAACGCCGGGCGCCGGTCGATCATGCCATTCCAGACTTTGCGGGCCTCGTCATAACCGCCCTCACCGGGGCCGAGGAGCGGGCCCCGCAGACTGTCCGCAAAGTTCTGCACCGCGGCTTCTTCGAGAATCGCGTCCGTGCCGGTCGTGGTGATGATTCGAAGATCTGTCATGGCTCTCTCCTCCCATGATCGAACGCGCAGTCAGACGGCCCTCGCGGACTGCTTCTCGATCGTTACAGACAAGCGGCCGTAGACGCGGCGCGCATTGCCTTCGAATATTTTCGCCTTGTCCTCCGTCGACAACGCCAGCTGGTCTATGTAGCGCTTGGTATCGTCGTAGTGGTGACCGGTTTCCGGATCGATGCCGCGAACCGCGCCGATCATTTCCGAAGCAAACAAGATGTTGTCGACCGGGATGACCTTGGCCAGCAGCTGCTGGCCGGGCAGGTGATAAACGCAAGTGTCGAAGAAGATGTTATTCAACACAAGATCGGTCAGCAGCCCGAGCTTGGCGTCCTGCGCCAGACCGCGGAAGCGGCCCCAGTGATACGGCACTGCGCCGCCGCCGTGCGGAATGATGAACTTGATGGTCGGGAAATCCTTGAACACGGATGAATTCATCAGCTGATTGAAGCCGACCGTGTCGCCGTTGAGGTAGTGCGAGCCCGTCGTGTGATACGCCGGGTTGCAGGCGGCGCTCACGTGGATCATGGCGGGAATGTCGTGCTCCACCATCTTCTCGTAGACCGGATACCAGTAGCGGTCCGACAGCGGTGGATCCTGCCAATGCCCGCCGGACGGATCGGGGTTCAGATTGATGCCGACGAAGCCGTATTCGCCCACGCAGCGGTCGATCTCAGAGATGCAGTTCTTTGGCGAGACGCCAGCACTCTGCGGCAGCATCCCCACACCGATAAAATTCTTCGGGAACAGAGTGCAGACGCGGTGGATCAGCTCGTTGCAGGCGCTGGCCCACGCTTCGCTGGTCCTCGCATCGCCAAAGTGATGGCCCATGCCGGCGGCGCGCGGCGAGAAGATCGTCAGATCGGTGCCGCGCTCGCGCTGCACCTTGAGCTGGCCGCCCGCGATCGTCTCGCGGATCTCGTCGTCAGTCATTCTCGGGCGCGGCGGCGGTGGCTTGCCGGCCTTGTGCGCCTCGATCTGCTCGTTGCGCCATCCCTCGTGCTGACGAGGGGCGGTCGTGTAGTGGCCGTGGCAATCAATGATCATAGGAATTTGCCGCACCTTTTCCCGGTGTATATCAGTCACTATCCGCAAGATGCACCGCGATCGCAATGTTCTTCCCCGGGTCGGTGACGATCGCGAGCTTGCGCGCCAGCCGCGCCCACCGGATCCCGGGGGAACGCCGCGAGTGAGAGGAAAGACCGGCATGCCGGAGATCACGACGCAATGGCGGCTTTTCGACGAGTTGACCGCAGGTGAGCTCTATGAGTTGCTGCGCTTCCGCCAAGGCATCTTTGTCGTCGAGCAGGTCTCCGCTTATCCCGACCTAGACGGCCTCGACCAGAGTGCCTGGCATTTGGCAGCCCGGTCGGAGAATGAGCTGATCGGATATCTTCGGCTGACGGCAACAGCCGGCCCGCCGCCGCTGACCAGGATCGGCCGCGTGGCGGTTGCCGTGCATCTGCGGCGGCAGGGGCTCGGCCGAATGCTAATGGAGAAGGCGCTGACCCTCTGCAGCGAGCGTTTTCCGCTGCAAGCGATCGCTCTTGGCGCGCAGGTCCCTCTCATGCCCTTTTACGAGAGCTTGGGCTTTGCCACGGCGTCCGAGCCCTATGACGATTTCGGCGTCGCGCATGTCGAGATGGTGCTGCGGCTACCGAGTTAGGCTGGGACCTCACCCAGATCGGCGGATGCGGCTGCTGCACCGGCCGCGGCCACATCGCGACATCCTGCGCCGGGACGACAAAGATTGGGTTGAGCCTTTCAGTTGATTTGTGTGAAAATAGTGTGCTTAAACGGTCGGCGGGGAATTCAATCAGGGGATGCCCATGCCTGCCGAGAGACGCTTGGCCGAAGGGCCGGCGAGGTCTGTGTGGAGGTTTATCGCGAGCTTCGCAATCTGGGCGTCCGCGGCGCACGCAACGGACTTTTGCATCAGGGAACCTCGAGCCGACGCCGTCGATTCGTCCGCCCCGGTAACCCAGAGCTTTTTGGACCGAATGAAGGCGATCGGCATCAGCACGATCATCCGTTACTACGACCATGAAGACGAAACCCTGCCCGGCAAGACATTGAGGCGCGGAGAACACGACGCGATTGTCCTGAACGGCTTCAAGATGGGCGTCGTCTTCCAGCACAAGAACAACAAATTCGGGTCTTTCACCGCATTGCGCGGCGGTCAGGATGCTGAGCGAAGTCTCATGCTCGCCGCCGAGAACTCTCAACCGAGAGGCAGTGCGGTTTATTTCGGCGTCGACGGCCCGTGGAACACTTCGTATGAATTGGCCGCCATCATGGCCTATTTTCGCGAAGTCAATGCCAGAATGGCGGGCAGCGGCTACCGGGTCGGCGTCTACGGCAGCGGGCTGGTTTGCAATGCGCTGCTCGCCAACGGCCTTGCCGAGTTGTGCTGGCTGGCCGCTCCAACCTCGTGGCCCGGTTTCAGCGCCTGGTTCCAGACCAAAAGGTGGAGGCTGGTTCAGCTTCCCACGACACAGTGCGGCGGCCGCAGCGTCGATTTCAATCTCGCCAATGGCCCCGAGGCGGAATACGGCCAATTCGGGAGATGAGGGTCGGCGCCAGGACCGGTGGCTGATATCGCTGATAGTAAAGCGCTTTACCGCCAGGACAGCGACACAACCCGCGGAAATCCGCGCTTCTTGCCAGCACCGGCAAAAAAACAACAGCAAAGAACAGCCAGCCATAACAGCCAGAAATCATCAAAAACAACCGGCGATAACCGACACCCGGTTCGTGCGTCGCCGCCTTCGATCCCGAGAAGCCGGCCGGCACACAGGCTGCGTGTGCTTCACCCTCATGACTTTAGAATGCCATGCCATTATGGCGATTCTCTGACCCTGCTGGTCTCGGCGGGGCTGATGCAGGCCGCTTCAGGGGCGGTCCTAGTGCTCCGAGTCATTCACACGATTCATCAGGCAATGACGAACCATCGCTCATATCAAATCCCGCTACACCGGCGAAAGCCGGTGCCCACGGCAAAATCGAGTAGGGAGGTTCCTCACGGTTCCCCCTCTCACACCACCGGGCGTACGGGTCGCGTACCCGGCGGTTTCTCTGTGCGTTCAACGCCGTCTGGCGGACCGATAGATTGATCAGTCCCTGCTCTTCGAACCAAGCGATGTCCATGGCAATCTTCGCTTGCGGCGAGTTGGCCAGGCACCACCACCCTCTGCCTGACGAGGCCAGCTCGCGGGCTTGCCGCGGCGAAACCCCGTGTTGGCACAGGAAGCGCCGCGGCCCTTTGGGCTGCTTGCACTGCTTGAGCCGCACGCAGCGCAGCTTGCGGCGCAGCCAGCCATCGAGGCCGCGCAGCTCGCTGTGCGAGCGTGCATGACGGAAGTACGTCACCCATCCGGTCAGGTAGGTATTCGCCTCGCCGATCATCTGCCCCAGGCTGACCGCCCGGTTGCGCTTGGAGATCTGGCGCAGGCGAGCCTTGGTGCGCTGGAGGCTCTTCGGCGCAATGCCGAGGGTGCCGCCCGCGCCCAACAATCGCATCGACGGGCCGGCCTTCGTTTACTGCGATCACGATACCGGCCGGGTGGCCACCATCATCGGCTAGCTCAGCGAGATCGCTTGATGCGTTCGCCCTCGCTCGCTTCGCGGTCGCGCACCCGCGGCTGGCGAACGGCGACCGGCCCGATGCTGGTCATGATATCGCGTTCCGGAAGGTGGCCATGGCGCACGACGCGCTGCTGGCCCGTCTCGGTTTTGAGATCGGCATGCTTTGCGAGAAACTCTGCAACCTCTGCTTCGACGGCCTGGGTCAGCAGCGCACGCGCGCCGTTGCGCAGGATCTCTGTGAGAGAATCGGTAAACGCCCCTGGCTGGGTGAACTTGATCACGTTACTGTCGGACACGGCGTATCACTCCTTCATTGGAGAAGTGGAGGCGTTGAACACCACCACGATACGCCGCCTTACCCCGTGACGCCGTCACCAACTTCTGGCCATAGCTCTCTGGCCAGTGATTTCGACATTGCCGTCTTCGGTCAGTCGCGGAGCGTTGTCCACAAATCCACAGGCCGGCTGCCGAAGCGGCTCACGCAGCCAGTTTGGTGTCATCGCACGGGTTTCCCTCGGGGTCGAAGTCGGCCAGCCAATGCGGCCCGTGGAAGATCGCCAAGCGCCTGTCGGGGCACTCGTGCACGCGCACCGTGGCGCGCACGAAATGCGCCCGCAGCGGGCTATCAGCTCTCGGCGATGATGGGGTTGCGCAGCACGCCGATGCCCCCGTCGATCTCGACCTCGACGACATCACCCGGTTTCATCCACAAGGGCGGCTTGCGGGCAAAGCCGACCCCCTCCGGCGTACCGGTCGAGATCACGTCGCCGGCCAGGAGCGGCGTCCAATCCGAGCAGTAAGAGATCAGAGTTGGGATGTCGAAGATCAGATCGTCGATTCCAGTGTGCTGGACCTCTGTGCCATTGAGCCGCGTCACCAAGTGGAGACGGGTGGGGTCGGGGATCTCGTCGGCGGTGACGATCCAAGGTCCGAAACCGCCTGTCGCGTGGAAGTTCTTACCGGCCGCGATCGAGTGCTTGAACTGGATGTCCCGTATCGAGCCATCATTGAAGCAGGTATAGCCGAAGATGTGGCTGAACGCGTCTGCTTTGGCGATGTGGCGGCCGGGCTTGCCGATGATGAGCGCCAGTTCCCCTTCGTAATCGAAGTCGCCGGATATCCTGGGGCGTACCATCGGCTGGTTGTGCGCGACCAGAGTGTTGACGAGCCGCAGGAACACCTGCGGGTTTTCCGGCGGCGGGCCGCCGGCCTCCGCGGCATGTGCGCGATAGTTGCGCCCGGCGCAGATGATCTTGTCGGGGTCGGTGATAGGTGGCAGCAGGGTCACTTTCAACAGCGCGATATCCGGCGTCGCGCTGTTGACCTCGAGGGCCGCCCCGATGAGCGCGCCGCCAGCGATCGCGGCGCGCAAAGTCGGATAGCGATCGCCAAGCCGGCGCCCCAAATCGACGACGCCGTCGCCAGCGACTGCGCCGTACGAGTCACGTCCCGATGCCGTAAAGCTGACGAGTTTCATGATATGTCCTCCCGTGCACCATGGATTTCCGCGGCGATGGCCGGTGTCGGCTTCCCTCTCTCGCCGATCGGGTCGCCATGCCGCTTTCCCCATCGCATAGCCTAGGCGAGAGCCCAGAGGGGTGCAATCGTTGGAGGACATCGCTGTAGCTGACTCGTGATCTGTCCGGTTTTTGAACCGCTCGAAAAGGGGGCGGGGAATGGGCCGGGCAGGAGTGCTGCAAGGGGTACGACAGATGCATCCTCGCCTTATCGCCAACGCGTTGCTGGACGGGAAGGTGGCATTTCGGCTTCCTGGGCCGGCGTGATCACCAGATCCGAAGCGAACACGGAGGGTCGTTTCCCTGACGCCGCCCAGACGACGAATGGACGGAAGGAGTGGCTAAAGAAGATCGCGCGATGCGGGAGCTGAGCCCTCGGATCGGCACGATGTACAGCGGAGGAGCCAGCGGAGAGCGTTACTACCAAGAGAACAGGCGGGACATACGTCACAAAATCATTTTCTGGCTGGGTCTTCGCTCTCGCCCGCTTGATTGTCTCTTGAACACCTTCGGCTACATGAGTGACGCCGAACAGCCGATCGCGGGGCTTCACATCGGGGCCAAGGATTTTGGCGGGTGTAATCTCAGCCGAGAGGTCGCAGCGGTAGTGCGCGCCGAAGGCGTTGAGGGCCTCAGTGATCGCGCATACTGTGTAGGCTGTTCTACAGTACATTCGGGCATTACATGCTCCGGCTTCGACGCGCGACTCGACGGTCCCTTACAAGGAGGCTCTCCCCCGCCTACTTGTCGCTGACCGTCGGATATATGGCCAGCGGCAAGCTCGCGCTGCTGCTGGCTGTCCCGCCGGGCTACGCGTCGCCGATCTTTCCCCCCGCGGGTATCGCTATCGCTGCGATGCTAATCGGCGGCCCGGCGACCCTGCCCTGGACCTTTCTCGGCTCATTCCTGCTCAATGTGTGGACCGCGTATTCGGTTGGTCATGGATCCGCGGTGACCTGGTTGGCAGCGGCAGGCGTCATTGCCGCGGGATCGACGCTACAAGCCGCGATCGGCGGGACGGTTTTGCGGCGTGCGGTCGGCTATCCGGCTCCTCTCGACAATGGACGCGACCTCTGGCGCTTTTTATTCCTGTCGCCGCTCTCTTGCCTGACGAGCGTGACATTGTCTTTGGGCGGCCTGTTGGCTCTCGGCGTGGTGCTGCTGCCCGATCTGGTGACGAGTTGGGTTTCGTGGTGGATAGGAGATACCGTCGGCGTCCTCGTCGTGCTCCCCCTGATGTTCGTCATCGCCGGAGAACCACGAAGTCTGTGGCGCAGCCGTGCCGGGCCGGTAGCGCTGCCGATGCTTTTGTTTTTCGCGCTATTCATCGCTATTTTCGTGCGCGTCAACACCTGGGAGCATGACGAGGCCCTGCTCGAATTCCGCCTCCGCTCCCAGGAGATCGTCGATAAATTACATGCTGGCCTTGCGGAGCAGGAAATCTTCCTCGAGCAATTGGAGAGATCCTTCAGCCGTCCGGCGGCGCTTTCTCGGGCTGACTTTCAACATCTGGCCAAGAATTTGCTGCAGCGATTTCCGACGATCCAGGCGGTCAAATGGGCGCCGCGAATCGATTTTTCCAATCGGGTGGGATTCGAGGAGGCGCAACATACCGACCTGCCGGGGTTTGAAATACAAGAGGTTGATCCTTCGGGGCAACGGCGCAGTGCCGCAGAGCGAGACCGATACTACCCGGTGACCTACGTCGAACCTCTCAAGGGCAATGAGCATATTGTAGGCTTCGACCTTTTCTCTGAAGCCGGTCGAAAGACTGCAATAGAGGAAACGACAAACACCGGGAGAGTCACCGCAACGCCGCCAATTCGCCTCGTCCAGGAAAAGGGGGATCAGCCCGGTATCTTGCTGATTTTTGCGGTGCGTGATGGGCCCAACGGGCCCGGTGTTGTCTCGGTCGCGCTCCGGATGGATACGTTCGTGACTGAAATCGTTGCCCCGGTCGGTTTGATACTTAGTGTCCGACTCGTTGACGTGGGACAGGACAAGGCGCTCTACAGCGGCTTTTCTCCCCAAACCAGTGGTGCGTCGCCGTACGGAGATACCTTCGCCTTCGGCGGACGTTATTACCGTGCCGAAACTGTGCCGACCGCGTCCTACGTCAACCAGCATCGCAGATGGCAGAGCTGGGCCGTCCTCGTCGCCGGAGTCATCAGCACCGGCCTTCTGGGTGCGTTATTGCTGCTCGGCACCGGCTATACCCGTCGAATCGAGACGGTGGTCGATGAACGAACGCGCGACTTGGAGACAGTCAACCAACGCCTGAGGATCGAGGTGAAGGAACGTGAGCAGTTCGAAACCGCGCTACGCCAGGCCCAGAGAATGGAAGCCATCGGACAGCTTACCGGCGGCATCGCGCACGATTTCAACAACCTCCTTACCGTGGTGAGCGGGAACGCCGCACTGTTGCACGATAAGGCGCCGGATGATGTCACTGCGCGCCGCGCGTCGGCGATCATCCGAGCCGCTGAGCAAGGCGTAAGACTGACCCGGCAGCTGCTCGCCTTCTCGCGGCGCCAGACGCTGCGGCCAGAGGCCGTCGACTTGCGCCAACGAACCCACGAAATCGCCGAGATGCTTTCGCGGTCGCTGCGGGAGGATATCGAGGTAGCCGTCGAAATCCCTGAACATCTTTGGCCGGTGATGGTCGATCCCTCCGAATTCGAGCTCGCGCTGCTCAATCTTGGGGTGAATGCACGGGATGCGATGCCGAACGGCGGCCGGTTTCGTGTCGAAGCGCGTAACCTTACATTCCACCCCGGCGGCGCCGCGAGCGAGGGGCTGATCGGTGACTTCGTCGCGATGACGCTGTCGGACACCGGTACTGGTATGACAAGAGAGGTTCTGGCGCGCGCATTCGAGCCCTTTTACACGACCAAAGAGGTCGGTCTCGGGTCGGGACTCGGCCTATCGCAGGTTTACGGTTTTGCCAAGCAGAGCGACGGCGCCGCGTTGATCGAAAGTGAGGTCGGTCAGGGCACATCGATTACGCTGTTTCTACCCCGGGCGACCGAGATTCCTGTCGCGTCCCACTCTGCTACGTGCGATGCCTTGCCGTCGGTAGCGGCAGTCCGCCTCCTGCTTGTCGAAGACGACGACGAAGTCGCCGAAGCGACTGTGGAGCTGCTGCGGGATATCGGGTTTGAGGCAGTGCGGGTAGGCGACGGCAAGGCCGCCTTGGCAGCACTCGATTGCAACCCGACAATCGAGGCGGTGATGTCGGACATCGTGATGCCGGGCGGTATGAGCGGCCTAGAGCTGGCACGAACGCTGCGGGAACACCGTCCGGAACTCCCGGTCGTAATGGCGACCGGCTACAGTCAATACGCTCTGCAGGTAGTAAAGGAGGGTTTTGCGCTCGTCGAGAAACCATATCGCCGCGACGTGTTGGCCGCCTCACTGCGCGCAGCCGTCGAACGCGGCAGGCGCGCGGAGAGCGCAGCCAAGCCGGTCAAGCCCTCTCTCGATCCTGCACGCTCACCGATCGCCCGTCTTGGCCCAGGGAATCTTGCCGGTCCTTCGGGATAGGGGCATACGATTTGGGCTGAGGCTGGCCGGTGCTGCGGTGCGGTATTGGGCGGCGCGGCAAAGGAGGCAACGTTATGGGCCCGAGGTTCATCAATCCGGGTGGGCGATCCTCGGCGCGGTTGAGGGCTTATTCGTCTGCAACAGCCCCGTTCTGAAGTTTGCCTTGGGCGCATCAGGAGGTGGACCTCTTCCCGGCCGCTTCTTAGCACCATATCCATCAATTTTGCCCTCGTCACTTTGCTCATGTCCTCTCACTACCTTGTGACGCGGCTGCTCAAGAAGCAAGGTTTCGCGCCGTAATTGCTGGTCACCGACAAGCTGCGCTCCTACACCGCGGCGTTCAAGCGTCTGCGACTGACCTGTCGGCATGAGCAGGGGCTTCGGAAGAACAATAACGCGGAGAATTCGCATCAGGCAGTCCGACGACGCGAGCGCAAGCTGCAGCGGTTCAAGCCGGCTCGATCCGCCCAGAGCTTTCTCAGCGTGCACGGTGCGGTTCACAATACCTTCAACTTTCAACGCCACCTCATCTCCCGATCCACACTGCGGATCTTCCGAGCCGAAGCTAGCGCACAGTGGCAAGATGCCGTCGCAGCGGCATGACTCGCGGCGAACCTTGGCTCTCGATGCGTGTTCGGTAGAGTTGCCGTGAGAAAGCCGTCCAGAGGCGGCCGGTTTACGCCTGATCTAAAGCGGTAGAATTCTCTTTCCCGGAGTCCGACCAGCGCACCTTCTCGTAATGCGCCCCCAACGTCCCTAGATTCTAT
>Ga0210402_10005430_pt1 | contig 11409 bp, 9 predicted proteins | sample IncBWC7MmetaG_FD_161055 | JGI IMG/M metagenome (GOLD analysis project Ga0210402, IMG submission 161055) | Forest soil microbial communities from Barre Woods Harvard Forest LTER site, Petersham, Massachusetts, United States - Inc-BW-C-7-M | ecosystem: Environmental > Terrestrial > Soil >... | reverse complement strand
TTCGACTTCAATCAAACTCCGCTGACCTTTCAATCGGTCTCAGCCAAGCACGACGCCAAGTACTTTCTGGAAGACACGCGGCCACCCACGGACCCTGACGACGATTGATTCCCCGAACTAGTCCCCCTTCTCGGCCTGATCAACTAGAAGGGTGCCCCATCCTTTCCGCGTTATTTGCGGGAAGCGTGAGTGGTCAGACTCTCAGCTCACAGCTTTGCAACCCTTGTGCTAACCGTCTAAGCGCGGAGCACGGGCGCTGCGTGTCCCACAGCAACGAACATGGACAAAAAAGCGGGCCAGCTAAGCGACTGAGCTTGACCGTGCCCGCACAAAACGAGAAAGCTTGGTTTATGGTGTGATCTTAAACGCCGTACCGGCCCCGTAGGTACCGCCGGCATAGGTCGTGCCGCATACCTTTCCATTGACGAGAATCACTCCCGCCAACGGATAATACCCGTCATTGCCGCTGACGTCCTGGAACACGTGTAACAGGATCTCCCTGTATTTGCCGTTGACGAGCCTCCGCTAAAAAGGTAGATTGTCTGACCTACCCACACTCCTCTGGCTTTGAAAAGTGACTTGCTCCGCCCTTGTTCTCTCCCATCATCGGAGTCAATCCGGCTGTCCGCAGTATTCGATGCATCAATCGAGACAATGACATTGAGAAGTGCGAAGTGTGAGGAAGTCCTATTTTTTGACGACCAGATCTCGTGAGTTTGGAGGGGTAAGCCGGGAGTGAGACTCTCATTCGATCTGCCCAAAAGCTGCCTCAGACGTGCCCGAGGCGCGATCCCTTTGTTCTTGACAGGCGGGTTCCCTTAGGGCACATTTACGAGTAACTTGGCTCGACGAGCCCGACTTGCTGAGGCTGAGAACCGCCTCTGAGTCAGAAACGGAGCCAAACTCCCCGGGGGTAATATGAAACACATCGCTGCGATTCTCACGCTAATGGTTTCACTTGGCTCAACCGTTGCACATGCCCAGACGCCGCGCGATCATCATCACGGCATTGAGAACGTGGTTGTAATCTTTCAGGAAAACCGCACGCCTGACAACCTGTTTGGCAGCAACCCAAACGCCCTGCCAGGTGCGGATATCGCCACCAGCGGCATAAACTCGCTGGGTCAGACAATTCCCTTGGCAGCGGTACCCCTGGCGAACAACTACGATCTGAGTCACGCACACTCGGCATTTGTGTCGATGTATGACAATGGGCAGATGGACGGCGCCAACAAAATCAAAGTGAGTTGCGCCGCCGGCGCAACCGGTTGTCCGCCTGCCAATCCCCAGTTCAAGTATGTCGACAATTCGACCGGGATTCTGAACCCGTACTTCCAACTGGCGGAGCAGTACACATTCGGCGATCGTATGTTCCAGACCAACCAGGGACCGAGCTTTCCCGCGCACCAGTTCATCATTTCGGGAACCTCGGCGCCAAGCGATGACAGCGATTTGTTTGCTGCGGAGAATCCGGGAGGGGTTTCGAATGCCACCAACAATACTGGGTGCACGGCTCCTTCAAACGAAACCGTCGCGTTGATTGATCCCAGCGGCAGCGAAGCGCTGAAGATGTATCCCTGCTTCGAGCATCGAACCTTGGTCGATTATCTCGATTACGCTCGGGTCAGCTGGCGGTATTACGCCCCGTCGGCGGGCTCGATCTGGACTGGGCCGAATGCGATTTATCATCTTCGATTCGGCTCGGATTGGAACGATGACGTCGTTCTGAAGCCCGCGCAGATATTGACGGATATCGCTAACGGTCAACTCGCTAATGTCAGTTGGGTGATCCCGACCGGACAAGAATCGGACCATGCCAACGGCAATAAAGGGTTGGGTCCCTCCTGGGTCGCGTCGGTGGTCAATGCTATCGGCAACAGCCAGTATTGGGACAACACTGCCATCATCATCACGTGGGATGACTGGGGAGGATGGTATGACCACGTTGCCCCGACGATCATTAATTCCTATGAATACGGCTTCCGCGTGCCCCTGATTGTTGTGTCTCCCTTCGCGAAGCAGGGTTATGTCTCCCATGTGACTCATGACTTCGGCAGCATTCTGAAGTTCATCGAAGAGGTCTACCACTTACCTTCGCTCGGATATGCAGATGAAAGGGCTGATGATCTCTCGGACTGTTTCGACTTTCACCGGCACAATCGTTTTCAGAAGATTCAGGCACAGCACGACGGCAACTATTTCCTGAACGACAAGACACCACCCACCGACCCAGACGACGATTAACGAGATCGGGTAAAGCCGGAGCGATTCTGGCGGACTTTAGCTGCCCGGCATACGGGGGCATATCCGCCCTGCTAGGATATGCCTCGTGCTTCCGCTGCTCGATGTCCGGCGCCTTAATGTCGAATTTCCAAACCCAGGCCCGACGTCCTCACAGACCCTGGCGGCGGTTCGTGATCTTAGTTTGACCATCGCTGCCCGCGAAGTCCTTGGCCTTGTTGGCGAATCCGGCTCAGGGAAATCCGTCACCTCGCTTGCGCTGATGCGTTTGCTTCCCCCGCAGGCGCGAGTTGGCGGAGAAATCCTGCTCGCGAACGGGAACGGCTCAGCTCGAGAGGTGCTGTGCCTTTCCGACGAAGAGATGCGGACTCTGCGTGGGTCACGAGTGGCCATGATTTTCCAGGAGCCGATGACCGCGCTGAACCCGGTGATGCGGGTCGGTGAGCAGATTGCAGAAGCCGTCGCTGTGCACGCTCAGATCACAAAAAAGCCAGCTTGGGATCGGGCGGTTGAAGCGATGGCGGACGTTGCAATTCCGAACCCAGCTCTTCGCGCGCGCGATTATCCGTACCAACTCTCCGGGGGCATGCGCCAGCGAGTCATGATTGCTATGGCCGTGGTGAACCGGCCTGCGTTGCTCATCGCCGACGAGCCCACGACTGCTCTTGATGTTACAGTGCAGGCGCAGATTCTCGACCTGCTTGCTCAACTACGAGCGAAGTTTGGCCTGGCTATGCTTTTTATTTCGCACGACCTTGCGGTGGTCTCGCAGATTGCCGACCGCATCGCGGTGATGTATGCCGGCAATCTCGTAGAACTAGGATCGAAACGCGACATTTTCCATGCCCCAGCGCATCCCTACACCCGGGGACTCTTGAAAGCGGTCCCGACTTTACAAACAGACCGCACGCGCCCACTCCAAACGATCGAAGGGACGGTGCCGAACATGCAGACCGCGCCTCCGGGCTGTCCATTCGAGCCTCGCTGTGACTCTCGTGTAGCGGAATGCGCCCGTAATCTCCCGCCACTGCTGGAAGTAGCGCCGGGCCACTGGGCGCGATGCCCCGTGGTCAATCCATGATGCGACCGATTGTGTAAAGCGGACATTCCTGTCCGCGTTTTTGGCCGTGATTGGGAAGGTTCTCAAATCATCGACCGACAGCCAAATCAACCGCGGCGGACACTCCTGTCCGCCCTACACGCCTCTTGGTCTATAATCGCCATTCTGCCTGGTGACCAGTGCGCGTACTTCTGTTAAGCGATATTCACAGCAATCTCGAGGCTCTTGAGGCTTGCCTGGCGGCCGCCCCGTCGCACGATGTGGTCGTCAACCTGGGTGACATTGTCGGCTACGGAGCCAGCCCCAACGAGGTCATTGAACGCGCCCGCAAGTTAGGGAAGATCTTCGTCCGAGGCAATCACGACAAAGCCGTATGCGGCCTGATCGACATCAAGGATTTCAACCCCGTCGCGGCACTGGCTTCCTCATGGACGCACGATCAGCTTAGCCGGGAAAATCTGGAGTGGCTCCGTTCCCTGCCGCAGGGACCGGTTCAACTCGAAGAGCTCCCGGATGCCCAATTTGTGCACGGATCGCCAGCCAACGAAGATGAATATGTAGTGACTGTGGGCGACGCAGTCGAGCCGCTGATGGTGGCTCCAACCATGATCACGTTCTTTGGGCACACCCACCTGCAGGGCAGCTTCATGATGAATGGCGACCACATTAACTCCATTCATCCCGCGTACAAGACGGTCGGGCAGATCGAACACTCTGAGTTTCCTCTAAAGAACAAGCAGCCTTATCTGATCAATCCCGGTTCCGTCGGACAGCCACGTGATGGCGATTGGCGGGCAGGATTCGCGGTTTACGACTCCGAAACTCGCGTCGTCGCTTTTTATCGGGTGCCCTACAATCTTAAGAGCGCACAGGATCGCATCCTGGCTGCAGACCTCCCGCCGCGTTTGGCCACCCGGCTGGCAGCGGGAAGATGATTGCCTGAAATTGTCCAAGGAAAAAGTTGAAATGAGAATGATTTATTGGGGTTCAAACAGACTTGCCTTTCGGATTGCGCTTTTAACGATTTGCTCAGCTGGGGCTCAAGCGCAAAGCGCCAGTCCTGCCACGCGAAGCTTTGATCAAGTGTCGATTTCACCGGATGGGAATCGGGTCGCCTGGGTGCAATCGTCGGTGAATGCATCCGGGGAGTTGGCTGGCGGCTCATCCATTTATGTTCAGGACTTAAGGTCTCCCGGTGCGAAAGCAAAACGGGTCTCCGCGGGCAGCGACGTTCAAACCGCGAGTGAAGACACCATTGTCTGGTCACCTGACAGCAGGCATCTGGCTTTTCTTTCCGACGTTGAGGGCGAAGGGCAATCGAATTTCTACGTGGTGAACGCCGATGGCGGAAGCGCGCGCAAACTGACCAGCCTGAAGGGGTATCTAGCCGATCCCGCGTGGTCCCCTGATCAGAAGACTTTAGCGTTTTTGTTTACCGAGAACGCGCCCCGGGCTGCCGGTCCGCTGATGCCCATGGTGCCTGAGACAGGCGTCATCGATCAGAAAGTGTACGAACAGCGGTTGACTCTGGTGGATGTGGGCTCGGGTAACGTCCGTCAGCTTTCACCGCCCGATATGTACGTTTACCAGTACGACTGGTCGCCCGATGGTAAGAGTTTCGCGGCGATTGCCGCGCACGGGGCTGGCGATTCCAATTGGTATATCGCCGAACTCTATACCCTGAGCGCCGAAAATGGGGGCCCCAAACCGGTTTACAAACCGTCTTTGCAGATCGCAGTGCCGCGCTGGTCTCCGGACGGCAAAACCATTGCCTTCATCGGCGGACTGATGAGCGACGAAGGGTCCATCGGTGGCGATATTTTTGTTGTATCGGCGGCTGGAGGAGATGCGCGCAACGTAACCCCTGAGATTGCGACCTCGCCCTCTTGGCTGTACTGGGAATCGCCGAACAAAATTCTTTTTACGGAAAACGTCGACGGTCAGGCTGGCATTTCAAAGGTGGATCTCGCTGGAAGCAAAGTTTCGTCGCTGTGGACGGGGCCGGACGTTATTTCCACTACAAACGATGGTGTGACTGCGGTCTCGCTTGCGGCCGACCACCAGACCTCCGCGGTGATTCGTAATTCATCCGAGAACCCGCCGGAAATATGGGTCGGCTCGATCGGTGGCTGGAAGCAAATAACTCGCATCAACGATGGCGTCCACCCCACGTGGGGGAAAGTGAGAAGCCTCCATTGGTCGAATGGAGACTGGAAGATTCAGGGCTGGCTGATGTATCCCGTAAACTACGATCCCAGCAAACGCTACCCGATGGTCGTGGTCGTACACGGTGGCCCGGCTGTGATTGAACATGCCGGATGGCCCGGGGCCTTCTTCAACATCTACGAACTTTCCGCCCGGGGATATTTCGTGCTGCTTCCGAACCCTCGCGGCAGTTACGGGCAAGGAGAGAAGTTTACAGCGGCGAACATCAAGGATTTCGGCTACGGCGATTTCCAGGATATTTTGAAGGGCGTAGATGAGGTGGTAAAAACCCTGCCGGTGGATAATGACCGCGTCGGCATTACCGGCTGGAGTTACGGCGGCTACATGACGATGTGGGCGGTGACCCAGACCCACCGCTTTCGCGCCGCAGTGGCGGGGGCGGGTCTGGCGAACTACCAGAGTTACTATGGACAGAACGATATTGATGAATGGATGCCCCCCTATTTCGGCGCGAACGTGTACGACGACCCGGCCATTTATGCGAAGAGCTCACCGATCACCTTCATTAAGAATGTGAAGACACCCACGCTGGTGCTGGTCGGCCAGTACGATGGCGAATGCCCGATGCCGCAATCCCGCGAATTCTGGCACGCTCTGAAAACCCTAGGCGTGGAAACACAGCTGGTGATCTATCCCGGCGAAGGGCACGAATTCCTCCAGGCTGAACACCGCCGCGATGTGATCGAGCGCTTGACCTCGTGGTTCGACCACTATTTGAAATAAAAAGTGTAGGATGAGCGCCTCGCCCGTCCAGCCGAGCATACTCGGCGGAAGCAACAACCGGAGTGTAAACTTTCGCCATGCCCTCATACTCATCTCGCGCTGCCAACGAACTGTTCTCAGCCCGCGAAAACCCTCCCGAGCACTACCTCGTAGCGTTCAGTGATGGCGGCGCGAGAGGGAATCCTGGGCCGTCCGGATACGGCGTCGTAATCCAGGATGAGGCGGGGAAAAAAGTTGCCGCGTTGAGCGAATACCTCGGCCATCAAACCAACAATTTTGCCGAGTATCAAGGCTTGATCGCCGCTCTCGAGTATGCAGTTGCCAACGGTCATAGAGCACTCAAGGTGATCAGCGACTCCGAACTCCTAGTAAGGCAGATCAAAGGCATTTACAAGGTCAAGAACGCCGCGCTGCAGGACCTCCACGGCCGCGCTAAAGAACTAATCGCGCAACCGGCCTGGTTTTCGATTGGCCATGTTCTCCGTGGCCACAACGAAGAAGCCGATCGCCTCGCTAACGCCGCCATGGACAAGGGCATGGGACGTGTGGCGCGGGCGCCCTTGCCCGCGTCTTTGTCGGCACTTCCCGCCGTGCAACAAGAATTCAATGGAGTCGTGCGCGGAGGAAAGATCGAGTTACTAGATGGCAAAATCCCCGAAGGAACCCAGGTGCAGGTGCGAGTAAAGAGCACTCCCAGATTCAATAGATGACGTGCGCCCTCCATTAAAAGAGGAACCTATTCGTCGATGACCGGATTTCTTAAAGTCCCCACCCCCTCCACGCTGACTTCAATCACATCTCCCGCGACCACGGGCCCTACGCCTTTGGGAGTGCCCGTGGCAATCAGGTCGCCGGGGACCAGCGTCATCGCCTGCGTGATATACCGCATTAAGACGCCGAGGGAAAAAATGAAATCGCGGGTGTTGCCCTGCTGACGCACGTCTCCGTTCACCCGAGTTTCAACCCCGACTCCGGACCACGGATTAATCTCATCCGTCACCAGCGGACCCACGGGGCAAAAGGTGTCGAAGCCTTTGGCACGAGCCCATTGGCCGTCCTTGTTCTGCAAATCACGAGCAGTCACATCGTTCAGGCAGGTATAGCCAAGAATGTAGGGACGGGCGTCCTCGTCCGCGCCCAGCTTGTAGCATTGCTTGCCGATCACAACCGCGAGTTCGCCTTCGAAGTCTACGCGCTGGGAAAGCTTGGGTCGTCGAATTGTGCCGCCGGGCGCAAGCAGAGACGACGGAGGCTTGAAGAAGAGCAACGGCTCGGCCGGAACTTCGTTACCGAGTTCAGCAGCGTGCTCGCGATAATTGCGGCCCACACAAATGATCTTTGACGGGCGCACCGGCGCAACTAAACTTGCTTCGTTTAGAGCAACCGGATCCATGCGCTTCGTGGGCAGGTCCTCAATGTCGCCATCTGAATCCTCGGGCGGCTTCAGCAGCAGTCTTGTGATCTGCTCCACACCGGCAACCGCCTCAACCAAGCCGTAATGGAGTTGTCCGTTAAGCTCAAACCCGCAATATTTCATGGGAACCTCTGCAATTGGCCATTAGAATAGCAGTCAACCTTTGGGGCACAACCAAGTGTCGAGTGCTAAGTGATGTTTTTATGGTACAGGCTCACTTGCGTCCTGCGATCGATCGCTTTCGTTTCCCCGCACATCGACTGCTGAAACGGAATACACGTAGGTCTTTCCCGGCGCGACATTCATGTCGCGGAATGCTGGCGTCTTCACCAGCTCCGAGTTGATTTTCACTGGCGAAGAAGCGGTTTCATGACGGAACACGTTGTAACCCGCGAGATCAGCGTCGGTGTCCGGAGCCCAAATCAAATCAATGAACGGTTGTTGACCCACTCCGGAGAACACCGCCTGCAGGCCGGAAGGCACAGCCGGCGGAAATACATCATGCGCGAAGACTTTCACCACGGGCGTATCGTCGCCGTCAAATTGGGTCTCGGGATTTCCATCTTCATGGATCAGCGTGACTGTAGTCGCACGGTAAAGGTATGTCTTCTCCCACTCAAAGCTGTGATCGACAATCCGCGTGGCGGCTGACGGATCAAGCGGCAGCTCTCCAACGACGGTATCGGCATCCCCACCCTCGGGGCGACGATACACACGATAAACGTGTCTTAGCCCGGGTGTTTCGGGCGCAAGCGGAACACGGCGCCAACTCAAGACGACTCCGTCCAAGGTTACTTGGGCTTGGAAGTCAGCAGGCGGAGGCAGAGTCGGCACGGCCGGCACGTTCACAACATTTGAGATTCCAGCGCTCCGGCCGTTGCCATTCAGTACGGAAATCGCATAAAAGATCCGCGCAGCCGGATTTTCGACTAGAAGCGCGCGCGGAAGACTATCCCTGTAATTCGCTTCTATCTTCGTCGCAGGCTTGCTCTGCTGAGAGCTTGATCCGGGAAGCTGGGGCGCAGGGACTTCTCCCACCGGATTCACACACTCGCTCATAGCGGAGTCCTTACTTCTGCAAACACGAGTGGGGCCAGGATGCCGCACTGCGAGGCGATCGGTTGTTTCGGTGGGCACCGTCCAATTGAGGCGCACGCTGTCGCCTTTGCGCACCGCTCGGAGGTCGGTGACCGGCTCGGGAACGTCCAACGACGGCGGCTTGGGAATACCCGGAACCCCGCAGCCCACAAGGGCAGCTGTGCCACACGCCAAGATCAGGACCTTCGAGATGAATTGCCTCATCGGCGGAAGCAACAAGGGTACCAGAAGAGCTAGCCTGAGCGAGTTGTGTGCGTTCTACAGAATGTAGCGCGACAAATCCTGATCCTTCACGATGTCGGCCAGCATGTGGCGGACATAATCTGCGTCGACTTTGAAGTGTTCGCCTTTTTTGTCGGGGGCGTCGAAGCTGATCTCATCCAGCACGCGTTCCATGATCGTATGCAGGCGGCGCGCTCCAATGTTTTCCGTGCCTTCATTCACGCGGAAGGCGAAGCGGGCAACCTCTTCCAGCGCGTCCTTGGTGAATTCCAGCTTCACATTTTCGGTCTCGAGCAGAGCGGTGTATTGCTTTACCAGCGAAGATTTGGGCTCAGTCAGAATCCGGATGAAGTCTTCCATGGTGAGCGACTGCAATTCGACGCGAATGGGGAAGCGGCCTTGCAACTCCGGGATCAAATCACTCGGTTTGGAAACGTGGAAGGCTCCCGCCGCCACAAACAGAATGTGGTCGGTGCGAACCATACCGTAGCGGGTGTTAACCGTGGTTCCTTCTACGATAGGCAGGATGTCCCGCTGTACGCCTTCCCGCGAAACGTCCGGTCCGTGGCCGCTCTCCCGGCCAGCAATCTTGTCAATCTCGTCGAGGAAAATGATTCCCGAATCTTCTACACGATCAATCGCAGTGCGGGTCACTTGATCCATATCGATCAGACGCTGTTCTTCTTCCTGGATCAAGTACTCGAACGCCTCGTTGACCTTCATCTTCCGCTTTTTTGTGCGCTGACCGAAGATGTTCGGCAACATGTCCTTGATGTTGACATCCATCTCTTCGACGCCCTGATTGGAGATGATTTCGAAAGATGGAAAGGCGCGTTCGCGCACATCGATTTCTACGGTACGTTCGTCCAGTTTTCCCTCGCGCAATTGCTGACGAAGCTTTTCGCGGGTGCGGCTTTGCGGTTCGCCAGATGAAGATGAGGTCGTCCCTTCCAGGATGAACCCAGCCTGCGGAGACTCCGCGGGACGAGCCGGAGCGGGCGGCGGCAGAAGAATGTCCAACAAGCGCTCCTCTGCATTGAGTTCAGCCTTGTCGGCCACGTCTTCCAGTTTCTCCTCGCGCACCATCTCAATCGCGATCTCAACCAGGTCGCGAATCATGGACTCAACATCGCGCCCGACGTACCCGACCTCCGTAAACTTCGAGGCTTCCACTTTGAGAAAGGGCGAGTTGGCGAGCTTCGCCAGACGACGCGCGATCTCGGTCTTCCCCACGCCCGTAGGACCGATCATGATGATGTTCTTGGGAATCACTTCCTCGGCGAGATCCGGCGCAAGCTTCTGCCGCCGCATCCGGTTGCGCAGGGCGATCGCAACCGCGCGCTTGGCATCCTTCTGTCCTATGACGTGCTTGTCCAGTTCGGCGACGATCTCACGCGGCGTGAGTTCGTCGAGAGCAATCTGTTCCTCGTCCACGGTTCCAGGTAAATAGATAGCCATAAATCAGTCGTTGGTCGCTAGTTGTCGGTCGTCGGTCCGAACGGGTTTGGCGAACGAGCACCGACTAAAGCTCTTCAATGGTTACCTTATCGTTGGTATAGATGCACATGTTGCCGGCAATCTTCATCGCCTCTTCTGCAATTTGTCGCGAAGAGAGCTGAGTGTGCGCCGCCAGGGCCTGGGCCGCCGCTTGCGCGTACGGCCCCCCGCTGCCGATGGCTGCAATCCCGCCATCCGGTTCGATCACATCGCCCTGGCCGCTGAGCAGGAAAGTCTGTTCCTTGTCGGAGACCAGCAGCAGCGCTTCCAGGTGTCGCAGGAACTTGTCCGTCCGCCAGTCCTTCGCCAGTTCCACCGCCCCCCGGCCAATATTGCCATGATACTGCTCCAGCTTGGCCTCGAAACGGCTGAACAGTGAAAACGCATCCGCGGTTGAACCCGCGAATCCAGCGAGAATCTTGTCCTGATATAAACGGCGGATTTTCTTGGCGGTATGCTTGATCACGCCCTCGCCGAGCGTGACCTGCCCGTCCCCGGCCATCACAACATGGCCGTCCCGACGGACGCAAAGCACTGTGGTCGAACGTACTAAACGCTTCCTGCTCATGAGCGCAATTTTTGATTATAGCAGCCGACAGTGGTTCATCGCGAAACACAGCTGCGAGTTGACGAGCAGTTCTGTGCAACTTTTTGGGGAATGAACCGCCGGGAGCGGCCCGGCGCGAGAAACGAGGTCCCAAAGCACATCCTTTCTCCTCTGATCTCACAAAGTGTGCAAATACGCCAGCAGATCATTGATCTGCTGTTGATTGAGGACCTGGGCGTAGCCTGGCATCTTGTTGCGGCCGAGGCGAATGACGTCGGTGACGCGATCGTCATTAGCGGGCATTCCGCTCATCGGCAAATACTGCCGCTGGAAAACGCCCTTCATACTGGGCCCCTGCCGTCCCCGGGAAGAATATGGCGC
>Ga0210402_10005429_pt1 | contig 11416 bp, 10 predicted proteins | sample IncBWC7MmetaG_FD_161055 | JGI IMG/M metagenome (GOLD analysis project Ga0210402, IMG submission 161055) | Forest soil microbial communities from Barre Woods Harvard Forest LTER site, Petersham, Massachusetts, United States - Inc-BW-C-7-M | ecosystem: Environmental > Terrestrial > Soil >... | reverse complement strand
TGTTGCATCGACCTATTGAATGCACACGGCAAATCGGGACTTAGGGAACGCTGTCGTATAAAATATCGGAAATCAAATTAGGGCGGAAGGCCTATCAAACCTGCTGCAATCCGTAAGTCAATCTTGCTGACAATGATTGGCGCATGCGTTTTAGTATCAGGTTGTCGAGCCTCTGCCATCATCTGGTCCGCAGAATCCCGCTCTCCCGATGGGCATTGGTTAGTGAGCGCAAGCACCGAACAGTTCGGCGGACCCGGTACGGCCTACGTTGAAACGACTGTGTACCTTAAACAAGATTCTCATCCCCGGTGGGAAATCTTGGACCTCTCCACGTCCAAACGGCTTTACCGGACGCGCAGGGGGCTCCTCGACCCTGTTCACTCCTCAGCGAGGGCGCGCATCCGGTAAAGCGCTAGCGTTAATCAGGCGCTGAGTAGGCCCGGCGTGCTTTCACGCTCAATTGTTCATCGCTTGTGCGAAATGGAACAGCTTCAGAGGATGGGGCATGCTATCACTGCAACATAACGGGGCCCTTCCATTGCGGCGGCGTCCCCTCAGGACCACGCTACGATTTGGAGACACGAATGCGGGCTGACCTAAACGGTTAGCCCGCTCCCCGGCTAGTCGCCGCCTTCCGCCTCACCAACTGTCTGCTAATCCGATTTTCTTATCCCCTGTCCGCGATTTCTGGCACCAAACGACGTATACTCGCGGCGCACCGACCTCGGCTGAAGAGGTACGACTATGGCCAGCGATGAGTGGGTTAAAACACTTGAAGACGGCAGGAGGGTGAAATTCATCTACCAAGAACTGCCGGAAGATGGGGCGTTTCTCACCGCTCAGATTGAAAGGAATGAGGTCGTCTAGTCAGTTGGGTTAGCCAAAGCGAGAAACCCGCCGAGCCGTAAAGATGCTAAAAGCCATTTCAAGAGCGAGCTTTCAAAGAGGCCCACAGCTTGACGAATTCGCATGGTTTTGGTCTGTATGAACGAGAACGAATTAAACGAATTAGCCGAACTACTGCGAGAGCTTGAAGAAACCCTCTTGACGCTCCAGGCGACGAAAAACCCTGAGCGTAGGCGTCTGCTCGTTTGCAAAATCAGCCGATTGTTTGCAGAAATCGAACGCAACCCCATCGCGCCAAAATGAGTCACCACCTGTCAATCATTGACCTCGGTTTGAGGCTCATGATAATGCTAACCTAGCAGCCTGTCCCCCCGTTTGTGTTCCGGTCATAGTGTCCCAGTTCGGCTATGGAGCAATAGTCTTATGCGAGAAATCGCTAATTCAAGCAACACAAAATGCAAAAGAAAATCCACGGAGAAGCTCGCTTTCGACGCCCAAACCTTTCTCGATTCGGCTGGCGTAGCGAGAAAAGTCAAAGAGTTTAAAAGGGCGGAGGGCATCTACGTTCAAGGTGATGCCGCGAGTAGCGTAATGTATCTACAGAATGGCGGCGTGAAGCTCACCGTCGTTAATGAAGTTGGCAAAGAAGCGGTTGTCGCCGTTTTGGGGCCGGGTGACTTCTTTGGTGAAGGCTCTCTGGCAGGGCAACCCGTTCGTATGGGAACAGCTACCGCGATTATGCCTACCACTGTGCTCGTCATTGAGAAGAGTGAGATGTTCAAAGTGCTTCACGCGGAGCATGGCCTTTCCGATCTGTTCATCAAGTTCATGCTGGCACGAAACATCCGAATCGAGGCTGACCTGGTCGATCAGCTATTCAATTCGAGCGAGAAGCGGCTCGCCCGCACTCTTCTATTGCTTGCCCGTTACGGCAAACAAGACCAACCCCACGGAGTTCTCCCAAAGATGCCGCAAGAAATGCTTGCGGAGATGATCGGCACGACGCGCTCACGCGTTAATTTTTTCATGAACAAGTTTAGGAAATTGGGCTTCATCAAGTACAACGGCGGTCTTCAGATCAATACTTCTCTTTTGAGTGTGGTACTGCACGAGTAAGCAAGCTCTCGCTTATGATAGGAGGCGGCACTCCGACAGAAATACCCGACGTGACGGAGCTTGGTTTTGTCCTGGTGGAGTTGGACCTTACCAGACTTGACGTGCAGATCGCTTCCGACAACGCCGTTTCTGGATAGTCGCGTGGCCTGGTTGAATGGAAAGAAGTTACTCACAGCCCAAACCGCAGCCGTCGAGCAAAACGTCAACATGCCTGCCGATGTACTACGATTGATGCTGCATCTTGGTTTTACATGCTACCAAGGCCCTTACGACTTTGTCGCGCTTCTTGCTTCTTGTACTCGTCTCTTTGCTTTTGCAGGACTAGTTGACCCGGGTATTTGGCGTGGCTGCAATCGTTTATCGAGAATAAACCGTGCTGCTCTATCTTCACCGGACAATGCGGCCCACTTGCATCGCATTGAGAATTGGCCGTTCCTAATCCCATGGAGAAAGAGTCGAAGATAGCGGGTCCAATTAAGACGCTGTGGCTGAATCCCGTCGAACAGGTAGTGTCTCACAAAGTTGGAATAGGTGTGATCCTTGATTAGTCTCAGGAAATAGGCTCGGCTGAGCCGGTCAGCAGCGATCAAATGGGTGACGCGGAGCTCTGGAAAAATGCCGAAATCGAAACCAACTGAGGCGGCGACCCACGAGAAGAGATCATCTCCACCGCTGAACAGCTCGTCGCCTCTGCGATCCAAGGGAATGGTGATGTCCAGATTGTCGACAGATCGGCGATACGAGTTAGCTACGGAACGAATGACACATAGTCCGGCGCCCCACGGAATCGTCCCAAACTCCTGCGTGTTCTTTGTCCAACGGGCTGATGAGACCGTCCTTAGAGCAAGCAATCGTATTCGTGGAAGGATTTCCGACGGCGGCCGGACCTCGAACTCCGGCTCCAATGTACCAGCGCCAAAAGCGCCCAAACCAGGACGCTGCGTATATAGGGTACGCGCATTTTCCAAGAAATCTGGTGCGAGCACGTTGTCATCGTCGACAAAAACCAGCAGCTCGCCACCGGCCTCCGTGATCCCACGCAACCTTGCAGCCGTGAGCCCGAGGTTGTCCTCGCGAATGTGCCTGGCTCGTGGGTGCCACGATAACCGCAAGCTGTCTACCAGTCTCTCGTTGCTTGCATTGTCAACGACTAAGAGTTCCCAATTGTTCTTAGGAAGTGTTTGGGCGTTGAGCGCATCAAGGACGCGGCGCATGTAGTCGTCCCGAGGATTGCGCGTGCAAACGATAACGGAAATATCCATGGACTCAACCAGTCGTTTGGCAACCCCGGCGAGGGTCCACTTGGGGCGCTCCATTGGAACATGGTTAGTTTCCAAGATATTTTGCCTCGAAGCAACCGCAAAAATACCCAGTCGCGCTTACCTCGACGCTGGGATGAGAGCCGGAAACTTGGCCGTGTTATCATCCTCAGACCAGCCGGAACGGCGTAATGAAGCGTGCGGATTGGCTTGTTTGCCGGCTCTTCCGATGTGATCTAAGAGTTCGGGACCCTCGGACCTTTATCATCCACCGATGAGGAAAGCGACCCACGAGAGTCTGAATGCCATGAAGGAGAGAAAAACAATCGGGAGTCTCATCCCGTTGCTCCGCCTTCACAAGTGGGCATTCCCAGGCATTATTGTGCTCGGGTTACTGCAGTCCTTGACCGAAGGCATTGGCATCGGACTGTTCATTCCGCTGCTGAACGCCCTAATGGTCGGGTCCCAACCCCGAGGAAAAAGCCAATGGCTCGCTGACAGGATGGATAGACTGTTCCACGGGGTGGCGCCGGACCGCCGCATGGCGGTCATTCTTGTTTCCCTCTTCGCTGCAGTGCTGGCAACCGCGCTGCTCGGCTACCTTCACCACCTGCTGTTCGCATGGGTCGACGGTAACATCGCCCATGATTTGCGACGAAGGATTTTCCGTCAACTGCTGACCGTGAGCTTCGGCTTCATTGAGCGACAGCGCTCAGGACGCCTGCTGAACGTCTTGGCCTCGGACACCTGGCGGACCAGTGAGGCACTCAAGATACTGGTTCATCTGATCATCACGACCAGCACCGTAGGAGTCTATGTCGTGCTATTGCTGCTGATGTCCTGGCGCCTGACGCTTTCAGTAGCGGTCGCTGTGTTGCTTATCTCGAGCGTCGTCCGGTTGCTGACTAAAGCCGCCCGCGATCTCGGCGAAAAAGTGACCTTGGCTAATTCCGAGCTGTCGCATCGAATGGTAGAAGGCATTGACGGGATGAGGGTAATTCGCGCCTTCGGTCGCGAGGTTCACGAGCAGGGGCGTTTCGATCAGGCCTCAAATTGGCTGCGGCTCGTGATCCTTCGAATGGGTCTGCTGGACGGTGTCGTTCACCCTGTGCATGAGGTCCTCGCAGCGGCCGTGCTCTTAGTCATCCTGTTCACTGCTGCTCCTAAAGCCAGCGACGTTTCAGTGCTACTGGTTTTCGCTTTCGTTCTGTACCGTGTCCAACCTCGCATAAAAGACTTTGACGCGGCCCGCGTGCGCCTCGCTGCGCTGTCGCCCTCGGTTGAGGAGGTCCTCTCTTTCCTCAATACCGACGACAAGCAGTACGTGACGTCGGGGAACCTAAGCCAAATGGCGCTCGATCAGGACATAGTCTTCGATCGCGTTTCTTTCCAGTACGCTCCCTGCGATGAACCAGCGCTGACCGAAGCGTCTGTCCGTATACTGGCCGGTCGAACCACGGCCTTCGTCGGACCTTCCGGTGGTGGAAAATCAACCGTCATGAAGCTGCTCCTTCGGTTTCATGATCCAACGGATGGAAGGATCATCGTAGACGGGCATTCGCTGCCGGAATTCGACCTCGACTTTTGGCGCAGCCAGATTGCCGTCGTAAGCCAGGACGTTTATCTTTTCAACGCAAGTGTGCGGGAGAATATTGCCTACGGACGACTCGATGCGCAGCTGGACGAGATTATCGAGGCGGCACGGAAGGCCGACGCGCACGATTTCATCGAGCGACTGCCTAACAAATACGATACTGTGTTGGGCCACCATGGTGTGCGTCTCTCGGGGGGACAGCAACAACGCATCACTCTGGCGCGAGCGATTATTCGCAATCCGCGCATTCTTATCCTGGACGAGGCAACCAACGCACTAGACAGCATCTCCGAGCAATGGGTTCAAGAAACCTTGGACAAACTGCGCGAGAACCGAACCGTGGTCATGATCGCTCATCGGTTGTCGACAATCGAACGCGCGGACCAGATTATCGTCCTCGAAAAAGGTCAGGTACGGGAATGCGGCGCGCTGCCGGATTTGGTGAAGGCAGGAGGCCTGTTCGCCAGGCTCTACCATCTTCAACATCGTCCGCTGCTCGTGCGCAATGAGTGACGGATCAACCGTGAGGTACCCACTCTTTGATATCGAAGTGACTCGTCCGCTAAGCGATCTTCCGCTATCCTCGGGGGACACAGGAGTCGCGATTTTGGTACGCAGGAAGGGTGTGCCAATCGCATTTTGGCTCCAGGAGGTGAACGGGATCCCGGGCATTCCGGTCGAGGAACTGGCGCGAAGGATCGGTGCGAAGGCGGGTGAAAAAATCGTTGCCGAGGCGATTCACGACGAAATGACGCTGCCGTCCTCGGCCGTTTTTCTGCCCTTATTGACAATCGCAATTTGCACGAAGGATCGGCCCGAAGGCGTGGAGCGGCTCCTTCGGTCGTTGCGTGAGCAGATGGCCACTCTGCCCGAGGGAAGTGCGGGCTACGAAATCCTTATCGTTGATAACGCGCCATCAGACGAGCGAACGCGAGAACTTGCGGCACACTACCCGGAGGTCCGGTATGCACGCGAGCCTCGGCCCGGCCTGAACTTCGCAAGGAACCGCGCATTGCGGGAAGCGAGCGGAGAAGTCCTGGCTTTCCTCGATGACGACGTCATTGTCGACCAATACTGGTCGATCGGTCTCGCCCGGGCCTGGGCGGAAAACCGCGACGCCGCAGCCTTTACTGGCCAGGTCCTCCCGATGGAGTTAGAAACTGAAGCACAAGTCATCTTTGAAATGCGCGGCGGATTTCGCCGCGGGTTTGACAGAGTCCGTTACGGGCCTGTCCTACCCGGAAACCCTTTGTATCCTGGGGGGGCGGGGATTTTCGGGGCCGGCGCGAATATGGCCTTCAGGGCCGCGGTACTCAGGCAGCTGGGAGGCTTCGACGAGGCATTAGACACTGGCGCTGCCGTTCCCGGCGGCGGCGACCTGGACATTTTCTACCGCATCATTCGTGCCGGCCATCCTCTTGTCTACGAACCGCGATTTCTTGTTTTCCACCAGCATCGTCGCGACATGAGGTCTCTATTTGTCCAGTATCGGCGCAGCTGGGGGCTCGGCTTCATGTGTTACGTTTCCAAATGCCTGAAAAATGATCCGGAGCGGCGCGTTGATTTGATCCGTCTCATCCTGTGGTGGTTCGTCAATCTCCTGCTCTCCTTTCAGAGGCATCTTAGGAGGAAACTTCAAGGGCGTCACCATTTCCCGCCCTCCCTCTTCCTCGGTGAGCTCTGGGGAGGTGCAATCGGTTTGCTTGGGGGTTACTCCCGCTCACGAAGACGGGTCGACGAGATCCGGAAGCGTTTCGAATGAGCGAGATTCCAGCTACGCCAGCACTTGAAGTAGTGATCTGTACCTACAACAACGCCGCGATGCTAGATGGTGTACTCTCCACGCTCGCTTGTCAGAGGCAGGTTGAGAGGGCGCGCTGGACCTGCCTCGTTGTGGACAACAACTGCACCGATGACACTGCAAACGTTATTGCCCGTCACGTGCTTTCGGGAGCTATTCCCGACCTTCGATCCGTTCGGGAGCCCAAGCAGGGATTGACTTCGGCGCGTCTGCGGGGCGTACGGAGCACGACAGCGCAATGGATTGCGTTCGTGGACGATGATTGTTTTCTTCAATCAGATTGGATCGCACAGGCAATCGCGTTCGCCGAAAGCCATTCTTGGGTCGGTGCGTTTGGCGGAGGGGTCGTACTAGATTGGGAGGCCGAGCCCCCTCGTTACGTACGCGCCTACGGCTATTGCTTTGCTGAGCAGAACCATGGCAATTTTCAGCAGCAGGTTACATTCCTCGCGGGTGCAGGTCTCGTCGTGAATCGGTTAGCGCTTTCAGCATGCGGCTGGGTCGATGCTCCCATTCTCGCCGACCGCGTAGGAGAAAAACTCGTGTCCGGGGGAGACGTGGAAATCGTCCTACGCATCGCGGGAATTGGCCGTGAGCTTTGGTACGTGCCGCAGTGCGTGCTCAACCATCGAATTCCAGCGCGCCGATTCTCTCCGCGCTACCTTAGCGACATCAACCGCAATCTCGGGATTAGCCAAGCATTGGCGGATGCGCTTGTTTCTGAGGACCCGATTTCAAGTTGGCTTTTTGAGTCCATATTCAAGGTTGCAAAACAAACTTTCGCTCTTGCCCAAGTGACGTTTGACGTAGCGCGTCAGCGAAGGGCATTGGTTGAGATCTTCATTCAGGCGAGCTTCAGGCTTGGCCAACTCCAGGGTATTTGGCGAGTTCTCACCATGTCACCGTCTTGCCGACACGAATTGTTGGGCCGCGCCCGACCTGTTTCTGGCCGAGATCTGTCTCGACCTGGAGAGGTAGGATGAGTTGCTTCCTTCCCTGGAAGATTGTGCACGTGTCAGTTCGAGAGGCGCTCCCAGACCTAACTGCGGAACCGGGATGGGGAGGACTGTTTGTTGTCTTCTGGTGCGACAGCCTTCCGGTAGGTCAGGTCTCGATTCCAGCTCTGCTGCTTCCCCTCACCTCTTCTCAAGTTGCCGCGGAGCTTCCCCGGCTCATCGCGCCGGCTGTCGCGAATCGGCTCATGCATACCGGCTTTCGGGCGCCACTTCCTATGCATTCGCGAAAACAGCCGCCACAGGAGCCCCCGGATCTGGAGCTTTTGCTCGAATTGCGGCGCCCCCTCGAGTCATGTACCCGTGCTAACCTCGCAAGGAAGTCCGAGCCACTTGGAACCGTCGAGCCATCCGTCTCGGTGGTGGTCTGCACAAGGAACCGACCCGAAGTTCTCAAGAAGTGTCTTTCTTCGATTCACGGACTCTCGCCGCAACCGAACGAGATCATCGTGATCGACAACGATCCGTCGTCCGGCCTTACCGAGGTAGTAACCTCTGCGTTCCCCGAAGTCCGCTACGTCCCCGAGCCGCGGCGCGGTCTGAGTGCAGCCCGCAACACCGGTATCCGCAATTCTCGTGGCGCGATCATCGCTTTTACCGACGACGATGTAGAAGTGCATCCCGGTTGGATTGGGGCCATCCAAGACGTATTTCACGATGCGGAAATCATCGCCACAACTGGACTGGTTCTACCAGCCGAACTTGCGACGCCGGCGCAGTACGCTTTTCAGGGCGATAGTCTCGGTTGCGGTTGGGAATACCGAGCACTCGATTTCGATGACAACTTCTTCCGCAGTATGAAACACGTCGGAGTGCCGGCTTGGCGACTGGGCGCTGGCGCCAACATGGCCTTCCGACGCGAAGCCTTCGAGCGCGTGGGTTTTTTCGACGAGCGATTGGGAGCGGGCACTTCTGGGTGCAGCGAGGATTCAGAGTTGTGGTACCGCTTACTGGCAGAAGGTTATCGGTGTCGTTACGAGCCAGCGGCTGTAGTTTTTCATGCTCACCGATCCGATTGGACCGAACTGCGCGAACAGTCTTACAACTATATGCGGGGTCACGTAGCGGCTCTGCTTTTTCAGTTCGATCGTTACGGGCACTGGGGGAATATCTATCGTGCTTTCCTGGCGCTCCCGTTCTACTTCATAATGCTCGGCTTCCGCTACTTGAAGCGGTCGGTCGGAAGATTGATCCGGCATTCCGGCGAGGAGACGCCATTCTTGCCGTTACTTGGACAGATCCGAGGAGCCATCGCGGGCTATGGATACTACTTACGGTACCGCCGTCACCCGGCAGACCCAATGACGAGGGCGGCAGGTGCGCGGAGTCTGCGGCGCTTCGACGCCTCTGCAACAGTCGGTCATAAAACCCATCTATCCACGTTTCTGTCTCATAATCCCTTCGAGTCGCCCCTGACTCTGGGCTTCTTCTACCGTGAGAAAATGCGTGCCATTCACAGAATTGCTCCGGATCTTTCCTTCAGAGAAGTGCTTGAGGTCGGAGGCGGACGAAGCGGGCTGACGCGCCTTCTATACACCGCTGCGCGCATCACAAACTTGGACATGGACTCCACCTTCGCCGACGCTCCCTGCAACCGTCAAGAAGGAGTTCGCTTCGTCTGCGGTGATGCGACGCGGCTCGAGTTCGAGTCTCGATCATTCGATGCAGTCACCATGTTCGATGTCCTCGAACATATCCCCAATCACGAGAGAGCCGTGTCGGAAGCCTTGCGTGTGCTGAGGCCGGGCGGCTACCTGCTCATCAGCACACCCAACGAGCATTGGCGCTTTCCGTACTACCGGTTCATGAAGAAATGGTGTCCCAGCGAGGAGGAAATGTTCGCCGAATGGGGGCATGTGCGTCGTGGGTACTCTCTTGAGGAACTCAATAAATTGATCGCGCTTTCGTGCGAGGGGTCCGCGACTTTTATCTCTCCTCTCACTGTCCTATGCCACGATGTCGCGTTCTCACGAATCCCGAGAAGGTTGCGTAGAGCGATCTGCCTGGCACTCTCGCCCATCGCTTGGATCGGCTACGCCATTCATATGCCTAGCAGTTCAGGCACGGAAACGGCGTCAGCTTGGCGAAAGCCTCCGAAAAACTCATGACTACGAATCAATCAGAACCATCGACGACTGCCCAAGTCACAGAATCGCTCAGCCCTGCCCCGATGCTGGCGGTGTTGCCGTGGGGTGACCTCATCGAAGACTTCCTCGATGAAATCGGCGTCTCGCTCGAGGATTTTTCTTCCAAGATGAGCGGGGGGTGGTTATTCGGTTACGTAGACGCACTGCGCCTCCGCGGGATTAGAACGTGTATCTTCTGTTTTTCGGACCGAGTGGAAGGTACGGTCCATAAAGTGCATCAGGCCACGGGTGCTCAGTTCGTCTTAATGCGCACGCCTGCCGCATATCGCGGACTTCGACGACAGGCCAAAGACCCATACGGTTTGACTGTCGAAGCCACGTTCGGTCCGAGGAGTCGTTTCTCGCGACAGGTTTGGCGGCTCGCACATCACCTGGCACCGTATCTCGCCACGCCGGTGATGACTTTGGCTCGTGAGATCCGTCGGGCGGGATGCTGCGCGATCCTCTGCCAGGAGTACGAATCTCCCCGATTCGACGCTTCGGTTGCGGTCGGAAGACTGCTACGAATTCCGGTGTTCGCCACCTTCCAGGGAGGAAGCTGGCATCGGAGCGGCATCGAACGAAAGCTCCGGCCGCTGACGCTTCAATACTGCGCGGGCTTAATCATCGGTTCTTCTCTCGAGGTGGCTCGCGTGCGCGCGCGCTACCGAGTCCCTTCGGAGAAGATCTCTCGGATCTTTAATCCGCTCGATCTCTCGCAGTGGCAACCCAGTCCACGGCATGATGCACGCCGCAAGCTCGATATTCCTGATACGACCCGCATCGCGATCTGGCATGGACGAATTGACATCCGAACGAAGGGTCTTGATGTTTTGCTCGAAGCGTGGAAGGTCGTTTGCTCTCAGCGATCAGAACAGGACATCCTGTTGATGCTCGTCGGATCGGGCAGCGGCTCGGACATGCTCGATGAGGAGATCCGCCGGAAACGTGTGCCGAACATTCGCTGGATCCGGGAATATGTTTTGGATCGAGCGGAAATCCGTCAATACTTAAGCGCTGCTGACGTCTATGTATTCCCATCGAGGCGTGAGGGGTTTCCGGTTGCGCCATTGGAAGCGATGGCTTGCGGACTCCCGGTCGTCGCAGCCTCGGCCCCTGGTATCGCTGATATCTTTGACGGGGGAGAAAAGTCTGGCGGACTGGTCGTGCCCGTCGGCGATGTCACCTCACTTGCCAATAATCTCGGCCTTTTGTTGGACGATGACGAGGCTGCACGCATTCTAGGTATGCGAGCTCGCGAACACGTCAAGCAGGCGTTCTCACTGCAAACGGTTGGTGCTCAGCTTCACGAGTTCCTCCGGGACCGAGGCGCCTTCAAGGCATTAGCTGCCCGCTAAATCGGTCCCGATTTTTGCGAACTTAGCGCTGAACAATGTTCCGAATCCACCGCCCGCCAATGCTCTAAGAGCATTCCTGCCAAACCGTTTGGTCTCGGCTTCCGCAGACATATTATGGGTCGAGACTGATGCAGAGAGAGTTTTTTATTGCGTGCTGACCGCACGTCAAACGAGTGCCGCTGCAGATTGCGTAGGTGGAGAGTTTCCATGGGAAGCTACGGAGATTCGGCCATCTTCTTATCCCGTGCGCGGAGTTAGGGAACAGGTGAATTCCGCTCTCCTGGAATTTCAACTCTGGGAGTG
>Ga0210402_10005428_pt1 | contig 11418 bp, 7 predicted proteins | sample IncBWC7MmetaG_FD_161055 | JGI IMG/M metagenome (GOLD analysis project Ga0210402, IMG submission 161055) | Forest soil microbial communities from Barre Woods Harvard Forest LTER site, Petersham, Massachusetts, United States - Inc-BW-C-7-M | ecosystem: Environmental > Terrestrial > Soil >... | reverse complement strand
GCCGCCCATGCCCGGCACCATTTTGCCCGGAATCATCCAGTTGGCGAGCAGGCCGCCTCCGTCTACTTGCAACGCACCGAGCACGGTAACGTCGACGTGCCCGCCCCGGATCAGGCCAAATGACGTCGCGCTGTCGAAGGTGGAGGCTCCGGGCAGCGCCGTCACCGGGTTTCCGCCGGCGTCGGTCAAGAGCGGGTGAGCCATTCCTTCTTCCGGGATGGGGCCAGTGCCGATCAGACCGTTTTCGGATTGAAAGAAGATTTTGACGTCGTGTGGAATGAAGTTCGCGACCTTGGTCGGGATACCGATACCCAGATTGACGAGCATCCCGGTCTTGAGCTCGCGCGCGATCCGCTTTGCGATGATCGTTTGAGCGTCCATGATCATCACCCGTTCATGATAAGGTAATCAACCAGCGGTGCCGGCGTGACGACATGATCCGGCGCGATCAAACCTACGGGTACGATATGATCGGCACACACGATTGTGGTATCCGCGGCCATAGCGATAATGGGATTGAAATTTCGCCCGGTAAGCGCGTAGGAGAGGTTGCCGAGATAATCGGCCAGGAATGCATTGATGAGAGCGAAGTCCGCGCGCAGTGCCGTCTCGACCAGATATTGCAAGCCGTTTACTTCGACCTTTTGCTTGCCTTCTTCGACGATGGTGCCGATCCCGGTCGGCGTGAGCACGCCGCCCAAACCACAGCCGCCGGAGCGTATGCGTTCGATCAACGTGCCCTGCGGAATCAGGTCAACCGCCATTTTTCCCGCGATCATTTGCTTTTGAGTCTCTGGATTGAGACCGATGTGACTTGCCACAGTGCGGGCAATCAGGCCTGCATCGACGAGTTTTCCGATTCCGCGACCGGGCACCGCGGTATCATTGGCGATGACGGTGAGGTTTTGCTTTCCCTGCCTGACAAGTTCGTCCACGATGCGTTCGGGGGTACCAACCCCCATGAACCCGCCGATCATCAGTGTGGCGCCGTCCGGAATCAGGGCAACGGCATCGGTTATCGGGATCGTTTTCATCATCGAAGTCCTTGAAGGTCCTTCAATTAATGTACCCCGACGAAGCAGTATTGATGCAAATCAATTGAACCGAACGGCGCGGAATGAATATGATCGCCGTGATTGCAGAGCGGCTACACTTCGCGAAGGTAAAATACGGGCAATCAGGTCGCGGTGTTCCATGCATTGATCATTGGGTCTGCAGGTGATCATAATGCGACCGAAGCAATCAGGGTTTCGGGCGTCGGCAGGACGAAGGGATGCCCGGTGGATTTCGCATGACAGCTATCGCAAGTTATCCATCGCAAGTTTTTTTATCGATTTTTTTCAGGGGTAAAGCAAGCGTAGGCGCGTAGCGTAGCGTTTGCTCGCGTCGCGCCCGGCTACCAGTTTGACCGAACGAACTATCGGGGAAGAACCATGCGGCGTTTCGCGATTGAAGTTGTCAACTTTTCTTCGGCCACACTGATCCTTCTTGCTTGTTTCGGTACAAGCCTGAGCGCGCAGCAAGGCGCGCCGGCGGCGATTGCGGTCGGCACGGTTGAAGCCGAGCGCAGGCCAATAGAGAAGAGCGGTGTGCTTGTCGGTCGGGTGGAGGCCATGCAGCGGGTGGAAGTGCGGGCTCGCGTGACGGGATTTCTTGACGACGTCCTCTTCAAGGAAGGTGAAATCGTCAAGCAGGGGACGCCGCTCTACCGGATAGAAAAGGGATTGTTCGAAGCTGCGGTTACGGCGGCGGAAGCAGCGCTCGAGCGAAGCAAGGCGGCAAAGGTACTGACCGATCTGCAGCTTAAAAGGGCGCAAGACCTGCTCGACAGGAACTCCGGCACCGTTGTCGCACGAGATCAGGCGCTTGCTGCCGATCAACAGGCTGATGGTCAGGTTCTCGGCGACCAGGCCAACCTCGAGACGGCAAAGATCAATCTCGGCTACACCGACATAAATTCACCGATTGCCGGAAAGATCGGCAAGACCAACATCACCAAAGGCAATGTCGTCAGCCCCAATAGCGGTGTCCTGACCGTCATCGTCAGCCAGGACCCGATGTATGTCAGCTTTCCGGTCAGCCAGCGCGAGTACCTTGCGGCGCGCGAACGGAAGGCCGATGTCGGTCAGATCAAAGTGCGTGTCCGCTTCTCGGACGGAACGATCTATGGAGAGGTCGGCGAAATCACCTTCGTGGACGTCTCGGTCAACCGGTCGACCGACACGATCCTCGCCCGCGCGACATTGCCCAATCCGAACGGAGTGCTGATCGACGGTCAACTCGTGCAGGTCATTCTCGAAAGCGGCGAGCCCGAAGAGAAGGTTCTGGTGCCGCAAGCGGCATTGATCGCTGATCAGGCGGGCATTTATGTCTTCGTGGTCGAAAACGGCAAGGCAGTGGTCAGGCGCATCAAGGTCGGGGCCGAGATCGGCGTGGATGTCGTGGTGGAGCAGGGACTGAGCGGGGGCGAGCAGGTCATTGTGCAGGGCCTTCAGGGCGTACGGCCAGGCGCGCCGGTGCTGGCCACGCCGCTGCCAAAGGTCATCAACCGGAGCTGACCGCCATGCTGTCCTCCGTGTTCGTCGACCGCCCGCGACTCGCCATTGTCATTGCGATTGTCACGACCATCGCAGGCGCATTGGCGCTGTTTACGATTCCCATCGCGCAATATCCGGATATCGTACCGCCGCAGGTTTCCGTCACGGCATTCTATGCGGGTGCCAATTCCGCCGTCGTCGATGCGACGATTGCGCAGCCGATCGAGGCCCAGGTCGTGGGCGTCGACAAGGTCATCTACATGAAGAGCGTCAGCGGCGACGACGGAAGCTATTCGCTCGTGGTGTCGTTCGAACTCGGAACCGACCCGGATATCAACACGGTCAACGTCAACAACCGTGTTCAGGTCGCGCTTTCAAGCCTGCCGCCCGAAGCGCAGCGCCAAGGCGTCGTCGTCAAGAAAAAATCATCCGCCTTGCTCGGCGTCATAGCCGTCTTTTCGCCGAAGCTCACGCACGACACGCTCTACCTGTCGAACTACGTCACCATCAACCTTCTCGACCAGATCAAGAGTACTCCCGGTGTCGGCGATGCGACATTATGGGGTCCGCAGGACTACGCCATGCGGGCCTGGGTGAGCACGGATCGCCTGACCGGGCTCAATCTGACGACCGGGGACATCATCAATGCCATTCAGGCCCAGAACATCCAGGCCGCAGTCGGCCGGATCGGCGCACGGCCGATTTCCAACGAGCAGCAGCTTCAACTCAACATCCAGACCAAGGGCCGACTGAATACGGTTGCCGAGTTCGAGAAGATCGTGATTCGGACCAACGAGGACGGCTCGATTCTCAGGCTCGGCGACGTGGCAAAACTCGAGCTTGGCGCCGCAAATATGGATCGGGAAACGCGGCTGAACGGAGTGCCGGCTGCGGCGATCGCCATTTATCAGTCTCCAGGGGCAAATGCGATCACAACGCTCAATGCGGTGAAGGCCAAGCTGGCGGAGCTGGAAAAGCGTTTTCCGGAAGACCTGACCTGGAAGGTCACCTACGACCCGACGACGTTCGTCAAGGACACCATACACGAGGTGCAGAAGACGCTTCTCGAAGCGTTCGTTCTCGTCGTGATCGTCGTGTTTCTTTTCCTTGGCAGCGTTCGCGCGACCCTGATCCCGACGCTAGCGGTTCCGGTCAGCCTGATCGGAACCTTTATCGTACTGCTCGCGGTCGGCTATTCCGCCAACACGGTATCGCTTCTCGCCATCGTGCTCGCGATCGGCATCGTCGTCGACGACGCCATCGTCGTGGTTGAGAATGTCGAGCGGGTTATGGAGGAAAACCCGGAGCTTTCCCCGGCCGACGCAACCAAGCGGGCAATGCGCGAGATAACCGCGCCGATTATCGCCATTACGCTGGTGCTACTGTCGGTGTTCGTTCCGGTCGCCTTTATCCCGGGAATTTCGGGCGAGCTTTTTCGGCAATTTGCCGTAACCGTTGCTGTTTCGATGTTTTTATCAGCGATCAACGCGCTCACCCTGTCTCCGGCTCTGTGTGCGATCCTGCTGCGTCCGCACCACGGCCCGCGTCGCGGCGTCATTGGATACATCATGCGGTTCATCGACTCCGTGCGTGACGCCTATGGTGCGGCGGTCGCGCGCCTGGTGCGCATATCGGTGATCGGCATTGTAATGGTCGTGGCCTCGGCGGCGGGTATTCTTGCTCTCAACAAGATCACGCCGACCGGTTTTCTGCCCGAAGACGATCAAGGTGGGCTGTTCCTGGTCGTCCAGTTACCGGGCGGCGCCTCGGTGGTGAGGACGGCAGAGGTCGTTGAGCGTGCAGAGGCAATCGTGCGTGAGGATGCCGCCGTTGCGGACGTGACGTCCGTCGTCGGCTTGAACTTTATCGACAGCTATTCGCAGTCGAACGCGGCGTTCATGGTTGTCACCCTCAAGCCATTCGCCGAGCGCAAGGACAAATCGCTTGGCGTGCGCCAACTGGTTGCGCGCCTCAATCCCAGGTTGAGGACTATCCAGGGGGGCGCGGTAGTGCCGATTTTGCCCCCGCCGATCCTTGGTCTTGGCAGCGGTGGCGGTTTTACCTACGTTCTCCAGGATCTGAGAGGTGCTGACCCGAAGGAATTGGCGCAGGTCGTGCGCGGTCTGACCGTTGCGGCAAACCAGGACCCCAAGCTCAATAACGTATTCAGTACGTTCTCGGCCACGAACCCATCCATCTACCTCGATATCGATCGGGACAAGGTCCAGATACTCGGCGTCAAACTAAGTGACGTGTTTCAGGCGCTGCAGGCTTCGCTCGGCGGTTATTTCGTCAACAACATGAACCTGTTCGGTCGAACATGGCAGGTGCAGGTGCAAGCCGATGCTGCCGACCGATCAAGGGTCGAGGACATTTTCCGGATCAATGTGAGGGACAAGGACGGGAACATGGTTCCGCTTCGCAGCCTTGCGGAGGCCAAGGTCGTTGTCGGACCACCGGCGCTGATCCGTTACAACAATCTCAGGGCCGTGACCGTGCAAGGTAGCCCGGCGGGCGGAGTTTCTTCGGGGCAAGCCCTGAATGCGATGCAAGAAGTCGCCGCGAAGACGTTGCCACAAGGCTACGCCGGAGTATGGACCGACACCGCCTTCCAGGAAAAACGTGCCGAGGGCAAGACCGGCATCATTCTCTTCTTCGCGCTCCTGTTTGCTTACCTCTTCCTGGTGGCACTTTATGAAAGCTGGAGCATTCCGATCCCGGTGCTGCTTTCGGTCACAGTCGGAATCCTCGGCTCCTTCGGCGCGATCGTGCTGAGCGGATTGACGCTCGACCTCTATGGCCAGATCGGCATGGTCGTGCTGATCGGACTTGCCGCCAAGAACGGTATCCTGATCGTCGAGTTTGCCAAGGAGAAACGGGAGCAGGGGGTGCCTTTGCTGGAAGCCGCAATCGAAGGCGCGCGCTTGCGCTTCCGCCCGGTGATGATGACCTCGTTCGCGTTCATCCTTGGGCTCTTGCCGCTGGTCCTTGCGTCCGGCGCCTCCGAACTGGCGCGCCGCGGCGTCGGGACACCGGTGTTCGGCGGCATGGTCCTGGCTTCCTTCATCGGCATTTTCGCAATCCCGCCGCTTTACGTGATGTTCCAGGCAATTCGCGAACGGCTGAGGCCGGGTTCGCGCCCGGCGACCGAAAAGCAGCCTTCTGGGTCGCAAACCGATGCTGCGAAGCATATCGCGGCAGAATAGTTGTCGGGCGCGTCCGACGAGTGAGCCGCGCCGCCGGCCGTTGGGCGTCACGACTTTTGTCGTCGATTACTCAAATACCATTTTCCAGAAGGAGCGCTGACTTCGTTCGGGTGCTTCGCCCTCCTTTGCAACCCAGCCGGTGGGACCGGTCAGGGCCGGTTCTGACGGCAGACGAAGACGAATTCTTAAACGATTGATGGTGTTATAAAAAGGCCGCACCGCCGCGCGGCCGAGTAGCCGGGCGCCGCCCTTTTCACCTACCCCAGAGAGCGCTAGCGCTCGGCTACTTCGATTGAAGCGCTCCAGGGCATGATCCGCAAACGCGTTCGGCCTCTCAGAAGAAATGGAAAGCGGCTCTCCTGGAGGGAGAACTGCAGACCGTGATTGCGCGGAGATTAACCCGATAAGCAGCCCGCTCCATAATTCGGGCGGCCGCGGTCGCGATTTCTCAGCGCGCGCCAGAGGGGAGGAAGGCTTCGGCGTGATAGGCTTCCGCCTGATCGACCGGGACCAGATATTTGTCAGTCAAATGGACGGCGCCAACCGAGAGCACAAATCCCAGGGCAATGGCCAAAACCGTCGGGAAGACGAATTCCAGAGCAATTACTTTACGGGTCATCGCGGATGCTCGCTTTGACCTACCCCGCGCGAAGGATGCCATCTCGCGCTGAGTCGGGAAATCAGAAAACCCCACGATCCCCAGGAGAAGGGAATACTTTTCACAACCGCTTGGGATGATGAGGGTCGCCCGCATTTTTGCCATCAACGTCGGAATCCGCGCGGCGATCCCCGCAAGGTCAGTCCGACAGCGGTCCGGGATACTCCGCCGTCGCAGGCTTGATCCTGCCGCGGCCGGATCGCTCAACCAGAGAGCTCAGGCCCATGATGATCAGTGGGACGACCAGCGCAACATAGGCGTTGTCGATCCCGAACGGGTTGCCCATCAGGAACCAGGCGATGGTTGCGATCAAAGAACAGAGGATGCTGACAAAAGCTCCCCTTCTGGTGCCGAACCACGGTGCGTAGAAGCCGAGCAGGACCAGAACCGAAAGCGAAGCCCGGATCGCCTTCGCCAGGAACGTTACTTGCAGAACGTTGGGCGCGTAGATTGCGAGCGCGATCGGCAGCAGGCCGACGACGATTGTAGTTACGCGGATAAAATACAAGGATCGTCTCTCGTCATCGGCGCTCGTCACGATGCGGGCATAGAAATCCTTGTAGAGCAGCGTCGCGGTGGCGACGCTGATCGCGGCGATGCTGCCAAACATCGACGCCGCCAATCCCGCCGCGACCACGCCTGCCATCACGCCATCCATCTTTGCGATCAGCGCTGAGAACGCGTTGATCGACTTTATACCGGGAAAAAGCGCGAGCGAGCACATCCCGATCAATGCGGTCGCGACGCCGAACGGCGCCATTAGCAGTGCGGCGTAAAGGCTGGCGGTTTGCGCCTCTTGTCGCGTTTCAACGGTGTTGATGGCCTGAATGACGTATTGGGTGGAGAAGATCGCCCCGACACCGGCGATGAACCACGCAAAGATCTGGCCAAATCCGACATGGCTCCAGGAAAACATGTCGTCCGGAAGCAGCGCTTGCAATTCCCCGACGCCGCCAACCCTGGCAAGTCCGAAATACAGCGCGACGCCGATGCCGAAATATTTTACGAGCGAATGGATGACATTGGTGTAGACCACCGACCTCATCCCGCCCAAGAAGACGTAGAAGACCGCGACGATCCCGCAAATGATTGTGGCTGCCGTGCGATCGACGGCAAGCAGCCCGCTCAATACCGCACCTCCACCCGCATAGATCGCCACCGCCACGATCTGCAGGGCCAGGATCATCACCAGCGAGGTCGCTGTCCTGGTCTGCGGTCCGTAAACCTCGGCAAGGACCGCGGAGATCGTGTTGTGCCCGGACGCCTTGTATTTCCCGGCAAGCAGCCAGCCGTAGAATAGAAACCCCGCGCCAAGCGCGATGATGTTCCACGAGGCCGAAATGCCGAACTGATACGCCTCCTGCGCCGTGCCGACGCTTGCCGACGTCCCGATGAATTCGGACATCAGCATCAGCCCGACCAGAGCCGCGGGAACGGTCGAATGACCGCTCGTGCCCGAAGTAAAGGTCGTCGTGGAAGTGACGGAACGCTGGAGCAGGGTCGTCAAGACGCCGAGACTGACCATGTAAGCGGCGACGATCGCCAGAGCCAGATAATTGGTTTGCATTTCAAGACCGCAATCGATTTGTCCAAACGGGCGGCTTCAGCAGTCTCCTCGTCCCCGGACGATCGATACCATGTCCCATCGTGACGAATAAGCAGGTCGGGCGCGCCGGCAATACCGGTTCAGGTGTGCCAGTTCGTCTCATTGTTCCCCGGATTTGCCCCTTCTAAGCTGGGCATCGCAAGGCCTCGACGGTGCATCCGATTGGTTCCGGCCGTCTCGGAAATACTCTTTGGCACCGCCCGCTGGGCTTGTTGCTGCTGGTCGACCGTGTGGGCACATGAGTGATCGTGAGCCTCTCACTATAGAAATTTTGGGCGGGGGCGAAGCAAGCCACCCGATCGTGGTGGATCGCGTCATTGGTGGAACGGTCCACTTGGATGAGGCAAAACGGATCGGCCGCCACCTTCTCTCCATTGCCGACCCTGCGCTCGTCCGCCCGCAAGGTTTTCGAATCCTTGGTCCCGGGCGTGAGTTGCTTTACGCATGGCGCATCGGCGAAAGGGATCCGACGCATAATTAGCGGGCGGTAAATCCAAATTCGCTGCTGGACCACCACGGACGTGATCGCGCGGCGAGCGAGACGGCAGAATGGGTCCGGCCGGAACGAGCACCGGATTATGTCCCCGATCATATCCAACATCATGTTCTCAGTCATGGAAGCGAGGCGGAGCTACGCGGAAAGCTGAGTGGAATCTTTGGGGAGCATGGTTTGTTTTAAGCCGACTGTCACAGGACCGTAACAAGTGCTGCCTATGTCTTAACCAAAGGTAGTGTCGTGAAAAATATCGCGCCCAGGAAGGCGCCGATTTTTCCGACCATCCTGGTATGAATTCAACATCGTTACGGATCATGCTCGCAGACATCGCTGTTCATCCAAGCCTTGCCGCGACCGCAAGAGTTTGGGTGGTGGCGGGCGCGATCGCGTTGTTTGTGCTCGCCGACGGGGCGGCACGTGCACGAGTTGCCGGGGTCCCGGAGGCCTTCGATTGCGTGATCGAGCCGCAGCAGTCCGTCAAATTGTCCAGCGCAGTTGCCGGCGTCATTCGAGAGGTTCTGGTTGACCGTGGCGACGTGGTCAAACAGGGGCAGGTGCTTGCCAGGCTCGAAGCCGCCGTCGAGGAAGCCAATCTTGCGCTCGCGCATGCCAAAGCGTCGAGCGACGCGCCGATCAAGTCGGCCGAGGCCAAGCTCGAATTCCTGCGCCGCAAGCACGAGCGCTCCGAGGAACTGGTTGCCAAGAAGATCGTGGCCGAGGCCACCTTCGACGAAAACCTGGCCAACGCAAGGGTGGCGGAACAGGACGTTCGGACCGCGCAACTCAACGCACATATCGCCGATCTCGAGGTGAGGCAATCCGAGGCGGTGGTCGAGCTACGCGTGCTGCGTAGCTCCATCAGCGGCATCGTCACCGATGTGCTGTTGCATCCCGGCGAATATCGAAACGACCAGTCGCCGATCCTTACCCTGGCGCAAGTCGACCCGTTGCGGGTCGAGGTATTCGTTCCGACCCGCTTCTATGGTCAAATCCGCAACGGGGAAACCGCAATCGTCGAACCGGAGGCGCCGATCGGCGGCCTTTACGAGGCCACTGTGACGGTCGTCGATCGGGTACTCGATGCCGCAAGCGGGACCTTCGGCGTTCGCTTGCGGCTGCCAAACCCGGAGCTTCAATTGCCGGCGGGTTTGAAATGCAAGATCAGGTTCCATGATGTCATCGCGCCGACGGTCCAGGCAAGCGACCGGCCAAGTGTAGAGTTGCGCTGACCGCATGTTCGTGGATTGAGGATGCATGGTCGATCTCAGCCGGTCTCCGCAGCAAGCCGCTGATCCGCCGCGGTCCCTCAATGTCGGCCGCGCCGGACCGCCAGCTCATGCGCCGGCCGGCCTGTGGGATATTATATCGCGAGGCGGCGCCGATCTCGGCGAGTTCTGTCAGGCGTGGCTGGCCCTGCAGTGCGGCATGGTCGGCGGCGCAACGGCGGGACTGCTGTTGCTTCGGAACACAGCGGCAGCCGACGCGCCCGCCTATGTGCCCTCCGCCGCCTGGCCGGACGCACAGCGGGATTTGACGCAGCTTGCGCAAATTGCCCAGCAGGCCGCCGGCGAGCGGCGCAGCGTGGTCGCGCGCCTTCACAGCGGAAACACCAGTCACATGCAGACGACGGGAGCGATCGTCGCGCATCCCATCGGGTCCGGCGGCGAGGGACCGTTTGCCATCATCACCGTGGCAATCGGAGCCCGCACCGACCTCGATCCGCAGACGGTGGCGCGGCAGCTTGCATGGGGTGGCGGCTGGCTCGAAATGTTGATGTCGAGGCAGCGTGCGGACGAGGGCGCGCAGATCGTGGCCCGCGCCGGCGCCGGCCTCGATCTGCTTGCGGTCGCCGGCGAGCATCGCCGCATCGAAGCCTCGACCATGGCGCTTGCCAACGAACTGGCGGGGCGTCTGAAGTGCGACCGGGTTTCGATCGGTATTGTCAACAATCGCCGCAATGCCGTCGACCTCAAGGCAATGTCGCATACGGCACGTTTCATCAAGAAGAGCCCGATCGTGGATGCCATCGAGAATGCGATGGAGGAGGCGCTTGATCAGAAAGGTTCGATCAGCCTTCCCGCAACCGCGTCAACGGGCCGGCGAATTGCCGTCGCCCATCGCGCGGTCCTCGAAGCGGCGGGCGGACGCGCAGCGGTTGCGTCTGTCGTCATAGTGAGCCGGGGCAGGCCCATCGGGGTGGCGATGCTCGAACGTCACCGCGACCAAACGTTCAAGGACGACGAAATCGCGCTGTGCGAAACCATCGCCGAGCTCGTTGGCCCTATCATCGACCTGCAGCACGACAATGACCGCCTGATTTCGGGTCGGGCCGTCGAGTTGATCCACGACAGCACGCAAGCGCTGTTCGGACCAAGACGGCCGGCGGTGAAACTTGCAGCCGTGGCGACCATAGCCGTCGTCGGGTTTCTGGCGGTTGCCAGGGGTGAGCATACGGTCTCGGCCAAGTCAGTCACCGAAGGACTGGTACAGCGGGCAATCGTTGCTCCCTACGACGGGTATGTGCAGACGGCACCGATCCGTGCTGGCGACCGTGTACGCGAGGGCGACCTGCTGGCAAAACTCAACGACAAGGATTTGCTGCTGGATCAATTGAAAGCACGCAGCGACCGCGACCGGCTCCAGCAAAAATATCGCGATGCGCTGGCCAAACATGATCGCCCCGAGATGAGTGCGCTCGCGGCGCAGGTCCGGCAGTCCGAAGCGCAACTTGCGCTGGCCGACGAAAAACTGGCCAGGAGCCGGATTGCAGCGCCCTTCGATGGCATCGTGGTCTCCGGCGACCTCAGCCAGAATCTGGGATCGCCGATCGAGCGGGGCAAATTGCTGTTTGAAATCGCACCGCTCGATCGATACCGGGTGGTGCTGCAGGTCGATGAGCGCGACATCGGTTATGT
>Ga0210402_10005426_pt1 | contig 11421 bp, 9 predicted proteins | sample IncBWC7MmetaG_FD_161055 | JGI IMG/M metagenome (GOLD analysis project Ga0210402, IMG submission 161055) | Forest soil microbial communities from Barre Woods Harvard Forest LTER site, Petersham, Massachusetts, United States - Inc-BW-C-7-M | ecosystem: Environmental > Terrestrial > Soil >... | reverse complement strand
CCCTCGAAAGGTTTGGGCTCAGCTCCGGGATGGTTGTAAAATCCGCCCCGCTCGCCGTTAACTCCGCGCTCGCCTCCACCCCGCCCCACTCCGCCGCGCTCGACACCACCCCGCCCGCCACCGCGCTCGCCGCCGCCGCGATAAAAATTGCTCCGGTTATAAAACGTTCTGCTCCGGGAGTAGTACCTGTCGTGGTCGTACACTGCGTACCGGTGATGCCAATCGAAGCCCCAATGGCCCCAGCCCCATCCAAAACCTCCGTACCAGCCGATTCCGAAACCGATTCCGAACGAAAGATAGGGGCCGCCAAACCAGACTCCGGGATACGGATACCACCCCGGCCACGCCACGATCGGATATCCATAAACCAGCCACGGATCGTACGCCGGAACGTAGACCACGTCCGGGTCGGAAGGCTCAATTACAACCGTTGGTCCGTCCTCTTTTACAACTTCCTGCGGAGTGCTCTTAAGAGCGCCGGCGTCTTGCGCTTTCCTGCGCATCACCTGCACCGCATCCATCACGTCCTGTTGCTGATTGTAGTAAGCGTCGCCGAGCGACGACGTCCACGAGAGGTTTTTGTCCATATTTCCCAGAACGGACGGGAACGCAGCCAGCGCCTTGACGCTCGGGTCCCAGGGCTGTTGGTCCACGGCTTGACCTAAGGCCTGGCCCTTCAAATCAGGATGCCCCTGCACCCATCGGTCGGCCTCGACGACTTCTTCGGGAAACGTGGACGCCGCCAGGATCTGCGCCACCAGCGAATCCGGATAGAGCGCGATCGGCGCCACCAGGCGCTGTAACTGCTCGGGAGTCTGTTGTGCGTAGGTCGGCGCTTGCTGGTCCTGTGCCGGGGCTTGCGCATCCTGCGGCGCGGCTTGCGCATCCTGCGCCGGAGTTTGGGCGTCTTGATTTTGTTGACCTTGGGCAGACAGGCTTTGGGGCCAAGTCGCAAATAACAGGCAGAACGACATCAGCGAAACCACGCCCGGCTGCCACAATTTCAGGCCTGTGGATCCTGCAGTACGACTAAAAATGTTCATCTTCTCCGCCTTCCGCCGCGGCTGATCGCGCGAATCTCCTCAAATCTCTTTGCGGGTCTACCCAGTAAAGATGCAAAAGCCAGGATTTAGGCTGCAAATTTCGCCTTGAGCTTTGCCCTGGCTAGCTATAGCCAGCGTAGGTCAACCCGTACCCGGCCCATCAAGATTGGAACCGCTGGTGAGTTGCCGCTTGTCCGCGCGGTTAGTCCCGCCGCGTAGCACGCTTCTTTTTCGTCCTCGCATTCTTTTCCACGCGAAGCTTCCAAGCCGCGCGCAGAGCGCCAGTCAGCACGTCTTCGTTCGCATGTGCCAGGCGAATGTGGGTCATGCCCATCCTTCCCCATCCGCCATGGATGGGCAGAAAAACGTCGGGCAGGTCGCGCACGAATTCTTCCTGCAGCTGCGGTGTGAGCATCAAGTTGCCGAAGCCTTTATTTTGCGAGGCCAGCGTAGCGAAGATCCTGCCGCCCACACGGAAGTCGGCCGCCCCCATGTGCGAGCCTTCCCCCGCCCCTGCGAAGCTCAGAGCAATCCGCCGGAAATCCGCCGCCTTCATCGCCACTCCATCCAAGTCATAATCGAGGATCCCGCGTCACCGGCCACCGATGAGACTGGATTTTATAACGCGAAAAAGAAGGTGTCAGGTGCCGTGTCTCGGGAAACCCGCTGAAGGCTGAGACCCGAGACTGACTTAGGGACCTGCCAAAGGTCCGCCACACGTGGTATGTTTTCTGTTCGTCTGCAAAACCCATGATCCGCTCCTACAAAGGCGTCACTCCCCAGTTTCCCGACACCTGCTACGTCGACGACTCCGCCCAGCTCATCGGCGACGTCATTCTTGGCGAACACTCCAGCATCTGGATGAACGCCGTCCTCCGCGGCGACGTCCACCAGATCCGCGTCGGCCACTACTCCAACATTCAGGACAACTGCGTCCTGCACGGCATGAAGGAACAGTACGGCGTTTACGTTGGCGACTACGTCACCGTCGGCCACAACGCTATACTCCACGGCTGCACCATCGAAGCCCGCTGCCTCATCGGGATGGGCTCGATCATTCTCAACGGCGCCGTCGTCGGATCCGGCTCCATCATCGCGGCCGGTACACTGCTCCCCGAGAAGACGATTGTCGAGCCGAATTCCCTCTGGATGGGTTCCCCAGGGACATTCCGCCGCCAGCTCGACAAGAAAGACGAGGAGACAATCCTTCGCTACGTCGACAATTATCTCGGCTACAAGAAGTCGTACCTGGTGGAGAGAAAAAACACTTAGCTAACAGTTCGCAGCGTCGCCTATGTTGCATGACTTCCACCGACGCGTGCCAGCGGATAACCAATCAAGTAAGTAATCGGCACTTTCCCGCTCGAATGCTCGCCTATCTCCCACTGATAATCGCCGGCTGTCAGTTTATCGACGATCTCACGCAGTTCCTGTGGCCGATATGTCCGAAGGCAGGACACCACTCCATCGAACAGGAAGGCCAGGGGAATGATCGGAATCAGATACGTCCAGAGCAAGCGTGACCAACGGAAGGGACGAATCCATGGAGTGCAAACGAATGGCAAGAGGGCCCAAGCAAACATCAGGCCGATCGTTAACGGAGCGCGCCGAGTGACTTCAAATATGCCGATGCCTTCGCCGGCATCGACGGCGTTTTGAAGTACGGCGCGAGCTTCTTCCGGAGAAAAATGATGGAAGGACGTGAACATCGTTCGAAACCCCTTCAATACACAAGGAACTTTCATCGCGTCAACCGAGCTCGGATAATAAGTAATATTTTCTGAAGGCGCTCCGGCATTTTCGAGTGCCCTGAGGTTTGGGTATTTATCGGTGAGCCAAATGTGCGAACCCTGAAGGAATGGCGCGCCTCCTTGGGGCTTTCGAGATTGGAGCTTTCGAGAAAGCTCTAACCATGGTCCCCCACCCCCTGAACACATATCGACAACCGAGCAGCTCTCCAAAGAATCAAGCACGCCCTGCAGCATCGGAGCTATGGGCGCGTAGGCCTTGAAGAGATTTAAGCCAAACTGAAGGGCATCCGTAATTTCATCTCGAAGAGATGATGGGAACCACGGTTGTTCATGGAGTTCGATGAACTGTACGCGACGCATGGCAACTCGCCCTGCAAGGCTGCGGAAACTCTCCGGTTGCGTAACAGGGTTTCGTATCAGGGCATGGTATCAGGGTTTGGTATTTTCACCGGCGCGGGCTGGTTTGTCGAAATAAGGGTCGTGTTCTAATTTGAAAGTGAAGAAGAAGAAGGGCGGTCGCTAAGCTTTGCGCGGACTCGTGGCCTTCTTCGAGCTAACCCTGCGTAAGTAGCATCCTTCATGAATAGCCTTCCCCAGTTCATTCGTCTTACTGGTCTCAAGCTTCACGGGTTTGTGACAAATGTCACAGATTGGGTTAAGCATATTGGCCTCCAGGCCCAGATGATGTTGTGGATCATCGGATTCGCACAAGAGACCGACGCCCGGAATGGGTACGGCGGAGGGATGTGTAAAAGAACTCCAAAGCTTAGCACGGAGACAGGGCCTTGTACGTTCGCCATCGAACAGTTTGGGTGGTTCAAGAAATAGTATTTTCAAGAAATAATATTTTCAGAAATAATATTTTCATTGACAGTCAGCTCTCGCAGACTCATACTTGCGGCCTCCCCAGAAAGCTGCGCGATTCTGCGCTGAAGGCTCGGCATAATACAGATTAACGTACGTAGCCGGACCCAGGGCCCCTGATTCCATGGCACAGGAGGTCTCCCATGACCCGCAAATTGACTCGCAGCGCTAGCGGTCTCCGTGGTATCGCCCCGTTCATCGCAGCCCTAACCGTAATGATCGCTCTGGCAGCTCTGGCACAAACAAGGGGAGCGGGGCAAACGTCTGGGAAATCGCATGGTGGTGGCGTGCCGGTTGCTGCCGCGCCCGCGACGGTCGGTCCGATGATGCCGTTCGCGCCTCTCTTCCTACCCACGGTGACCTACGACTCAGGTGGTTTAGCAGCCAGTTCGGTGGCGGTCGCAGACCTGAACGGCGACGGCAAACCCGACTTGGTGGTGGCAAACTACTGCGCCATCGACGGGTGCAATTTCGATTCCACCGTGGGCGTGCTGTTGGGCAACGGTGACGGCACGTTTCGGCCGGCAGTGACTTACGACTTGGGTAACGGGATCTATCCCGCGACATCCGTGGCAGTCGCAGATGTGAACGACGACGGCAAGGCCGACATAGTGGTGACGGTTGCTATCTATGTAAGCGTGCTGCTGGGCAACGGCGATGGAACGTTCCAATTGCCAGTGGCTTACAACCCTGGGGACTGCGTGCAATCGAATCCCTGTTCCAATGGATTGGCGGTCGCAGATGTGAACGGCGACGGCAAGCTCGACTTGGTGTTGTCCAATACCCCCTCGGGCAAAGTTGGCATACTGCTCGGCAAGGGCGACGGAACGTTCAACACCGCGAAGACGTACGGCTCCGGTGGGTCTGGCCCAGGGCCAGTGGCAGTCGCGGACCTGAATGGGGACGGCAAGCTGGATATAGTTGTGGCCAATGTGGGCGACCTACCGGGCACAGTAGGCGTCCTGTTAGGCAACGGCGATGGTACCTTCCAGGGGGTTGTAATCTACCTCTCGGGAGGGGAAGTTGTTTCGTCGGTCGCGGTGGCCGATGTCAATGGAGATGGCAAACCTGATCTCGTGGTTTCCAACTGCGCGCAGGGAAGCACCTGCAGTTATCCAGACGAAGGACTTGTGGGTATTTTGCTGGGCAATGGTGACGGCTCTTTCCAAGCCGCGGTCACTTACGACGCGGGCGGGGTTGACGCCATGTCGGTAGCGGTGGCCGACGTAAACGGCGACGGCAAGCCTGACCTCTTGGTGGGTAACAGATGCTGCGGGTTGGGCGTGCTGCTGGGCAATGGCGACGGAACCTTCCAGGCGGCCCAAACCTACAGTTCAGGCAACGCCGAGCCTGCGTCGATAACGGTCGCGGATTTGAACGGCGACGGCCAGCCTGATGTGGCGGCAGCAAATCTCAACTACGCGAAGGGCGGCACTGTGGGTGTGCTACTTCACGCGGGAACAACACCTACTGCAACCACATTAACCTCAAGCCTCAACCCGGTTGCTTCCGGTCAAACAGTCACCTACACGGCCGCCGTGAGCAGTCAGTCCAGTGTAACTGGGACGGTCACGTTCTGGGATGGCGATGCAACGGTCGCTACGGTGGCACTGACCGGCAATCAAGCGGCATACAGCACATCCTACAAAACGCTAGGTCCTCGTTCCATCACAGCCACATACTCTGGCGATCTCCGCAATGCTGGCAGCAAGTCCAACACGCTGAAAGAATATGTGGGCGCTGCCCCGACGCACACGACTGTGACTAGTTCCGGATCGCCTTCACATCTCGGGCAGGCTGTGACGTTTACTGCAAAAGTAACGTGGACCTATGGCACGGTCCCCGATGGTGAGCAGGTCACGTTCTTCGACGGCACGACCGCGATTGGAACCGGGAACACTTCGGGTGGCGTGGCTAAGTTCACTACCTCCTCGCTGACCGTGGGCAAGCATACGATCAAGGCCACCTACGCCGGGGACGCAAATTTTCGGACAAGCACCGGAGCCGTTACTCAGGTAGTGAAGTACCCGACAACCACGACGCTAACCTCAAGTCTCAATCCCTCCCGATTCGGGCAGGCAGTGACCTTTACCGCCCAGGTGACGAGCGCAGGGCCGGCGCCAACGGGCAACGTGAAGTTTCTGGACGGAACGCTCGCAATTGGCTCGGCAACGTTGAGCGGCGGCGGCGCCAAACTTACCAAGTCCAACCTCGCTGTCGGCACACACCCGATCAGGGCTCAGTACTTGGGGGATGCAGCCTCGGCGACAAGCAAATCCTCTGTCGTGAACCAGGTGGTGCACTAGGATGCGATCGGCGGGCAACCCGCTGTTCGGCACCCAAACACAGATAGGTACGCTGACGACCCAGGGCCCTTTGATTCCGCGGCACAGGAGGTCTCCCATGACCCGCAAAGACACTCGCAACACTAGCGTTCTCCGTAGTATCGCTCCCCTCATCGCAGTTCTCACCGTAATGTTCGCTCTTGCCGCGCTTGCGCAAGTAAGAGGAGTAACCCAGGCGTCCGGGAGTTCCCACATTGTACCCGTGCAGCCGAATGTCGGTGCGCCCTTGCTTGTGCGGGAGCGTTCGCTGGCCGGCGGGGCCACCGACGTTGGGCACGATCCGGGCACGGGGTCGCAAAGGAAGCGATTTGGCGCAGGACCCGCGGACTCGGGTGTGCCTATTTTCCTTCCAGTGGTGACCTATGCCTCGGGTGGGCAAGCGCCCGAGTCGATAGTGGTTGCGGATGTGAACGGCGACGGCAAGCCGGACTTGGTGGTTGCGAACCAATGCCAGGCTAGACCGAAGTGCACGAACATCGGCGCGGTGGGCGTGCTCCTCGGCAACGGTGACGGTACCTTCCAGCCGACGGTAGCGTACGTCACGGGCGGGGTTCAAGCCCTTTTCGCCGCCGTCGGGGATATCAACGGTGATGGCAAGCCCGACATCGTGGTGGCCAACTATGGGTCTAGCACAGTGGGTGTGCTTCTCGGAAACGGGGACGGAACCTTTCAGCCGGCGGTAGCCTACGACTCGGGCGGAACCCAGCCCATCTCGGTGGCGATCGTGGATGTGAACAGCGACGGCAAGCCCGACCTACTCGTGGCCAATTGCAGCAATACGTGTAGCAATGAGGGAGTAGTGGGCGTTTTGCTTGGGAAGGGGGACGGGACCTTCCAGCCGGCGGTAGCCTACGACACGGGCGGCGTTAGCGCTCGGTCGGTTGCAGTGGCAGATGTGAACGGCGACGGCGAGCCGGACATGGCCGTCGTTAATGACCGCTCAGAGACTGTAGGTGTGTTGTTGGGAAATGGCGATGGAATCTTTCAAACGGCTGTAACTTACGGCTTTGGAGGTTTTTTCGGCCTTTCAGTGGCGCTGGGAGATGTCAATGGGGATGGCAGGCCCGACCTACTGGTGACTGAAGAATGTGGCAACGTGCATAGCTGCCCGAAGGGCGCCGTGGCGGTGCTGCTCGGCCATGGCGATGGAACGTTCGGTGCCGCGGTAGCCTACGGCTCGGGCGACAATACCTTTTTCATAGCAGTGGGAGATGTGAACGGTGACGGAAAACCCGACCTGGTGACAGCCAACCGCTGCGACCAGTGCCCGGACGGGGGCACAGTGAGTGTGCTGCTCGGCAACGGCGACGGAACGTTCCAGTCGGCGGCAGCGTACAGATCGGGCGGCCGTTTTGCAGTGTCGGTCGCGGTTGCAGATCTGAACGGGGACGGTAAGACCGACGTTCTGGTGGTCAACGAGACAACCTCATCAGTTGGCGTTCTGCTCAACAACGTAGGAGCCCCACCTACGACCACCGCCCTGGTCTCAAGCGTGAATCCGGTGGCTACAGGCCAAACGGTAACCTACACGGCCACCGTGACAAGCGAATCCGGCGGACCCTTGACAGGAACAGTTATGTTCCAGGACGGCGCGAAGATCACGACTGTGACCCTAGCCGATGGCGTGGCTTCGTACAACGCAAAGTACAAGACGATAGGCACTCACCGTATCACTGCGACTTACTCGGGTGAGCTGCACAAGGCTGCTGGCAGCACATCTGCCACGCTAAAGGAATACGTCGGCCTTGCGCCGACAACAACGACGTTGACAACATCGGGGTCGCCTTCTCATGTCGGGCAGCCCGTGACCTTTACCGCGACAGTGAAATGGACCTATGGCACGGTCCCCGATGGTGAGCTGGTCACGTTCTTCGACGGCACAACCACAATCGGAACCGGTACCACCGCGAGCGGTGTAGCGACGTTCACGACCTCCTTGCTGACCGCGAAGACGCACACCATCAAGGCAACCTACTCTGGGGATGCAAAATTCAAGTCGAGTACTGGAACGGTCACCCAGGTGGTGCAGCCGTGACATAAGGACAACCCTGAAGCAGTCGGTACGAACCCGATCACCGCTCAGTACTTGGGGGACGCTGCCTCCAATAAAAGCACATCTGCCGTCGTGAATCAGGTGGTGCAATAGGATGCGATGAGCGGGCAGCCCGCTTTCCAGTCTTCTCTCTAATTGAAGGCTGGCTGCCCGCGTTTTCTCGGATGCAGGACCGAGGCTCATTCGTCCGGAATCGAGCATCGTGTAGGGGGCGGTTCGATTTAGTTCTGCAACCTGACCTGCGACTTCTTTCAATCGTGACTGCGGTTTCCGTTCCGGCGGCTTCTTCTGTTCTTCCCTGGCTGCAGAAAGCCGTAAAAGCTCACTCAAGTCGCAGCCGCCGCCAGTGTTCCGCTCTTCCTTCCGCCTGCACTGACCATCTCTGGTAAAGCCCTGGCGCAATCAGAAACGCTTGGACTTCCCCTCTATAGTGAGCGTGCACAACTCGTCCGGATCCGCAAGAATGCCCATTCGACGTTAAACTAATCAAGTCCCGCATTGACACGAGGATGACAAGTCTCACGCCAAGGGCTTGGCGAACGACGAATGACGAACGATCAAACGACCGACGACCAATGACTAGCGACCAGCGACCGACTATCAAATCCCCCCGAGGAACCCGCGACCTTCTCCCGCCCGAAACGGCGCTTTGGAACTTCGTCGAAGCGGCCGTCCGCGACGTCTTCCGCGTCTACAACTTCCACGAAATCCGCACGCCCATTTTTGAGTCGACCGAACTGTTCGCCCGAGGCGTAGGCCAAGAGACCGACATCGTCACGAAGGAAATGTTTACCTGGGAAGATCGCGGCCGCGCCGAAAGCGATAAAGGGCAGTCGCTGACTCTCCGCCCCGAAAACACCGCCGGCGTGGTCCGCGCCTACATTGAGCACAAACTCTGGGACCGCGGCCTCAACAAGCTCTTCTATATAGGGCCGCAATTCCGCCGCGAGCGTCCGCAAAAAGGCCGTTACCGCCAGTTCTATCAAATCGGAGCGGAAGTCATCGGCCCCGCCACCGCCGGCAGCCAGTCTCCGGCGAGAGACGCGGAAATTCTCGAACTCCTGGCCGCGCTGCTCGATCGCGTAGGCATCACCAATTGGACCCTCGAATTGAACTCCGTCGGCTGCCCCGCTGACCGCGCAAAATTCAACGAAGCTCTCCGCCAAGCGCTCGCACCCGTAGTAGACAAAATGTGCGTCGACTGCCGGCGCCGAGCTGTAACCAATCCGCTGAGAGTCTTCGACTGCAAAGTTCCAGAAGACCAGCCCATCATAAAAATCTTACCCACCATCACCCAGTTCCTGGACGAGGCCTGCCGCGTTCATTACGACGAAGTAAAAGCAATCCTGGACGCCGTCCAGATCACGTACCTCGAGAATCCCCGCCTGATGCGGGGACTCGATTACTACACCAGCACTGCGTTTGAATTTACGCATGGCGCCCTCGGTGCGCAGAACGCGATCCTCGGCGGCGGACGATACGACGGCTTATCAGAAGCGCTTGGCGGGCCGGCGGCTCCAGGGATTGGATTTGCTATCGGAGAAGATCGGCTGGTGCTTTCGCTGACCGAGTCGGCGGAGTCGGTTGTCCGGTCTTTCGTGCGCAAACCCGACGTGTACATTGCTCCGCTCGGCGCCGGAATGAATCGCGAAGCCGCGCGCGTGGCTCGCGAACTGCGGCGCCACGATCTGGTGGTCGATCTCGGCGACGAATCGTTTCGCTTAAAAAAGTCGTTCGAGGTGGCCGACAGGATGGGAGCGCGTTACATCGTCATCGTCGGCGAGAACGAAGTGGCCGCCGATGCCTTCGCGCTCAAGCATCTGGCGTCCGGAGAACAGGTCACAGTTCCGCGCCCGGAACTGGCGCAACGGATTTTGCGGAAGTAGCATTTGGCTTTGATGTCCTCTGTGATCTCAGTGTCCTCTGTGGTCAAGGCGTTTGGATCTCTACCACAGAGGCCAATGGGGAACACGGTAAATCTATTTCTCTTGGAGGCGGTCATGCGCAGCGTTCTCTTACTGTTGGGCACGGCTCTGGTTAGCGTGACTCTGGCTCTTTCTCAACCTCCATCTTCCAAGCCGGTCTCCGCCTTCGAGCAGCAACTCATCGATCAGCAGAAGCAATTCCTGCAGGCGATCCAAACCAAGAACGCACCCGTGGTCGAAGGCGCCGTCGCGGACGATTTCCAGGGTATCCAAACCAACGGCGACTTCTACGACAGAAGTGAAGTCATCGAATCCGCGGAAAAGGGGATGCCCAAGGACGCGCGCGCATACGATTTCCACGTCGTCAAACTGAATCAGGACTCTGCTGTCGTCGCCTACAACCTGATCGTCCCCGGAGAACATCCGCGCTATCGCCACATGGCCGACACCTGGGCAAGAATCGACGGCGAATGGAAACTGAAATTCCGCCAGATCACGCCCAGCCTTTGGAGCGCAAACGATCTGGACTAGCGCGGAAAGTGTCCTTATTGATCCCGTTGACTTGCGCGCTCCGGGTGTCTACCATCGGCTGCCGGGGTATAGATCACTTCGGCTTTCGAACAAATTCACTTTCAGGAGGCGTTCTCTATGAAGCGCACATCCAAAGGTACATTGGGCCTCTTCATCGCGACTTTCATCGCTTGTCTGTTGCTCACCGCCACGGCTTCTGCGCAAATGAATATGCCAAAGCCCGGACCTGAGCACAAGAAGCTCGACTACTTCACCGGTAACTGGACCTGCGACGGGGACATGAAGTCTAGCCCCATGGGGCCGGGGGGCAAGATGACCATGACCGATGACTCGAAGTGGATGGATGGTGGCTACTTTGTCGTCATTCATTCCCAGTTCAAGAGCGGTAGCATGGGTGATGGCAACGGGATCGCCTTCCTCGGTTATGATGCCGACGAAAAAAAATACACATATAACGAGTTCAACAGTCAGGGCGAAGCCGTTGTGTCCCGGGGAACCGTGGACGGCGACGCCTGGACCTGGAACGGCGACATGAAACCATCCGGGAAAGGCCGCTTCAGCGAGAAGATTCTGTCGCCGACGTCCTACACGTTCAAGTTTGAGATGTCATCGGATGGCACCAACTGGACCCCGGTCCTCGACGGTAAGTGCACGAAGAACAAATAGTATCCAGTACCCAGTATCCAGTGCCCAGTAAACGACATACTTCGGGCTGCCAAACTCTTGTTCTGGCAACTGGGTACTGGGTTCTCCGCGATTTATAATCTTCGTTTCGTATAATCTTCGTTTTGGCTCGCCACGGTAATTGCAGCGAAACGAATTTCAGCTGGACAAGGCGAAAACGTGCTCGATTTTTTAGGCGACCTCAGGCGAACTCATATGTGCGGCGCTCTTCGGCTCTCGGATGCG
>Ga0210402_10005423_pt1 | contig 11423 bp, 9 predicted proteins | sample IncBWC7MmetaG_FD_161055 | JGI IMG/M metagenome (GOLD analysis project Ga0210402, IMG submission 161055) | Forest soil microbial communities from Barre Woods Harvard Forest LTER site, Petersham, Massachusetts, United States - Inc-BW-C-7-M | ecosystem: Environmental > Terrestrial > Soil >... | reverse complement strand
CGAGAAGAACAGACCCAACATCCGGCTGTCATCCACCGGATGGACATCGCCGGACCACGCCACGAAAAGCAGCAGGATTTGCGCCGTCGCGACCCGCAAGGCGCCTTTGCGGTCTGACCGGCCCCGTTTCCAATTCCGGCGGGCCAGCAGCACCATGAAGATCACCACCACCGCGGTGACAACCTGCACGAATATGTCCCGCGCTTTGGTAAGCCAGGCCTTGTCCGCTCCGCCTCCTCCGCCGCCACCTCCGCCGTCTCCAGCGCTGCTCCACGGGTAGTTCACCGCGACCTGCGCAATGCGGCCCTTCCACCAGGCGATCTCCACCGTCAGGTCCATCTTGGGGAAGGTTGGGTGGTGGCCCTTCCAGGCTTTGATTTCGTCGCTGGCATTGGCCGGGGCCAGCGTGGGCGCCACCGGCGTGAACGTGGCCATGTCGAGGCCGGCGGCAAGGAAGACCGTTTCCGCGGCGACAGGCGGCGCTAACGGCCCGCCGCCCTTTGTCGGGCCGCCCAACGGCGTCGATTGAAACTCCAGCAGCAGTCCGCTGCCGGATACCCTGGTGCTTCGCATGCCGGGCCCGTTCGAGGGCGGATTATCCTTGGTCACATGGCCATACGGCTCGGCGACCAGCGGATCGGCGCTCTCACGGTACTCGGCCGCCATAGGCGATTCCCTGGCGAACCATTCGCCCCACTTCCTGGGCCCCGGCAACTTCTTCATGTAGTCGAAGAGACTGCTTCGTCTATCCAGCCACAGCACCCAATCGCCCGGCTTGGCCGGATAGCCGAACGATCGGGCGATCTCCCGGGCCTTGTGCCCCAGAACCTCCGGAGTGTCATAGAGCGGCGCGATCATGAGCGCCGTGATGTGCTGGCGGAGAGCCGTGACGCCGAAAAGGCAGCCCGCCACCGCGATCAGGCAGGGTATGGAGTACCGGCGGGCGAGGCCTTCATTGGTGCCCGCCGCCGCCACCAGTTCCGGGGACGGCGTCTCACCGGCGGCCAGTGCGGCGGCCAGTGCGTCACCACCCGGAAGGGCCGCGGCCACCGCGAGCGGCGTGGCCGGACGCCGCGCGGGATCGGGATCCAGGCAGCGGCGAATCACTTTCTCCACGGCCGGGTCGATATCGGCCGCGATGGTAGTCATGCTGCTTAGCTGCCTCGATTCCTGCAGGTCGATGAGCTCCTGCAGGCTCTTGGCATCGTACGGCCGCTTGCCGGTGAACAACTCGTAGAGCACCAGGCCGAGCGCATAGATGTCGCTTTTGGCGGTGACTTCGGAGCCTTTGAGCTGCTCCGGCGCCATGTAAGCGGGCGTGCCGTTGCGGATCTCCGCGCCCGAAAGCTGGCCGGCGATGGCGGCCAGTCCGAAATCCATGATCAGGACCTCGCCGCGCTTGTTCAGCATGATGTTCTGCGGCTTCAGATCGCGGTGGATCACACCTTTGTCGTGTGCCGCGGCCAGGCCGGCGCACAGTTTGCGCGCCGTCTCCACGGCTTTGTCCGCCGGCAGCCGGCCGATGCGCAGCAGCAGCGACGCCAGGTCTTCGCCATCCACATACTCCATGGAGATGAAGGGCATGCCATCGGCTTCGCCGATATCGTACACGCGGCAGACGTTGGGATGCGAAACCTGGCGCGCCACGCGCACTTCCCCGTGGAACCGCTCCAGCAGCCGGGGATTATGCGAGGCCTCCTCGGGCAGAAACTTCAGGGCGACGGATTGGCCCAGCGCCAGATCGGTGGCCCGATAGACTTCGCCCATGCCGCCCCGCCCAAGCAGCCCGAGAATGCGATAGCGCCCGCCCAGCAGGGTTCCGGGTATGAACCGTCCTTCGTCGGCGGCTGCGCTGGACTCATAAGCAATGGACGAGCCGGACGCCGGCGTTGCCGGATTGGGAACGGCCACCGTTTCCATCACCGACGGATCGAGGTTCGGCTTCATAGCCTTCTGATTCTACCCCGCCGGCCCAGATACCTGGCCGCCCAGCCAGCCTCGGGGCTTTTAATTAACGCTTCTGATTTAAATACCTAAGGTCTGAGACGTATTCAGGTGTTGCTGTCACCATGGAACAGCGGGTCGAACCATGAAAAAGTCCCGATCCTTTGGTGGCGCACTGCATTTCCTTTGGGCGCTTCGGTTGCCGTCTTTACTAACGTTTGTGGATCGCGTCAATGGCCGGGAAGCCAGCCAGCGCCCCTGCCCCGCTGTTGAAGGATGGGCAGCCGGTGGAATGGTGGTTCGGGTTCAAATTCAATGCCGGGTCCTTTCCGGGTTGCGGCGGCGCCCAAAGAGCGTGCCTTTTTTGGCGGCACGGTTCAAACATACAAAGGGGCATTCGGCCAACAGTTCGCCTTTGCCGGCAGCGCCGGCCACACACTAGAACAGGTGGCGGCTGTCCTGGAGACACCACAACCGATCCGGTGGGGACCACCTTCAATCAGGTGTACAAAGGCAACTTGCGCCCGCGGGGGAAGCTAAATAAAATAATAAGTTGGACATTTGATCCAAGCGCACAGGAAAGAGACAAGATTTCACGCCAAGCCGCGAAGCCGCAAAGAAGCCGCAAAGGAAGAGGGATTAAGAGGGACAATCGAAGTCAACGTGACCGGGAATCCACTGGCGAAACAGATTCCGGATACAGCGTATCGAGTCCATACCAACTCTGGGGCCCGGCCTGCTGGAGTCGATCTATGAATTGGTCCTGGCATCCGGACTGGAACACCGCAGGCCCGGGGCGAGCCAACAAGCGTTTGAGCTGATTGATAAACTTCAAAGTGGTCCTGATCCAAGGACGGCTTCACGCGCGTCGCTAACGGACTCGCCGAGCAGTCTTCTTTGCGACTTTGCGACTTTGCGACTTTGCGTGAAATCTTGCCTTTTTGAATCCCCACGGTCCAAGCCGATTCCCCTTAACGCCAGACGCAAATTGTCGATTGGCCGATCAACCAGTTTATGGTTTGACTCCGCCTAAAAGGAACAAAGATGCTCTGGTATGAACTCATGGGCCGCTAGGGAGTTTCTTCCATTGTGAAGGCTTCGGGCGGCGTGATTCGCGATCTGTTGACGTTGTCCCACTCGGCAGCGAAGACCGCATCGGAAGCCGGAACGTCCGCTCTGCCATTAGCCAACCTGGCAAGCGGTATCTGGCGGGATTAGGTCGAACCCACCGCCAATCCGGTAAAGCCCTAGGTCATGGAGTAGTCGGCCGTGGAGCCGGCGGCTGCCTGCGCCCGGCCGTCAGCGCAAGTGCCCGCGGCCGGAACGGCCAGCCCATCTCCTCCAGCATCGCCTGGATCTCGGTGCGATGGGTCTTGAGCAGCGAAATCGCCAGCATCAGTAGGATCATCGCTACCGCGGCCATCGCGGCCTGGGCGACATTCAGATTACCCTTCAGGAGCCACGACGCCCGGCCGTAAACCAGCTCGATGTGGACCCAGTACACCAGCAGCGAGGTGGTGCCGAACTGGCGCACCCAGCTCCACCCCGGAGCCGCGCCGTAGCGGGTCCACAGGAACGCAAAGGCTACCAGCAGCAGCAGGACTCCCAGCTTGGTGAGGATCTGCGCCGGGCTGTTCAGCCAGAACTCGGACTTGGCGTAGATTTGATACGGCCCGTTGGCGAAGTACTGGCAAGCCAGGATCAGAGTGCCGCCCAGCACCGCCGCCCACTGCATGGCGCGCTCGGTGGCATCCGGCGGAACCGTGCGCAGGATACTGCCCGCGCTCATGCCGAAGGCCAGGTAGGCGCCCCAAGGGAAAATGCCGAACGAATTGTAATCGGGGACGAGATAGCCACGCACCAGCGTCGGGACGCCCGACCAGTCCAATTGGGAGATCAGCGGCGATGCGAAGGCGATCGCCAGGCCCAGAACGGCGCACAACCGGATGCGTTCGGCGGTGCGGAACAGCGCCATCACGGACAAGACCGCGATGGAAAAGCCCATGCAGTTGAGCACGTCCACGCGGAACAGATCCTGCCAGGCGGCCGGCAGTCCAAAGATCCAGAGTTGCAGCCGGAAGGCGAAAGCCAGCCCGAAGAGGTAGCCGGCGCGGCGCAGCGACGTGGTCACCCGCTCAAGCGGCGGCACGCCTTTGCGCTCCGTGCTGTCCATCAGGAAGGCCAAAGTGACGCCGGTGAGAAACAGGAACAGGGCCGGCGGCAACCCGCCTGCGAACTGCGACAGCAGGTAGGGGCCGCTCTCTTTCAACTCGGGCTTGAGGTAGGAATGAAACACGTGGCCCTGAAGCATAATCAGGGCGCCTAACCCGCGAACCCAGTCCAGATACTCTAGCCGGTTTGAAGTCGACTTGGTCTTCATCAAATTGACGCTCGTCAGAAGAGATACAGGCACGAATTCCTGTGCTACTCCTTTAGTGGTCTGGTGGTTTTTACACCCCTCGGCAAGTCCAGCTTCAACTCGCCGATGTTCGGGTCAACCACGAGGTTGGTGTAGGTGGCCAACAGGTAGTCTCCGCCGCCCGTATACAGCTTCTGCTGCACGGTTATGCCTTTGGAGTCCGAAATCCAAAGTTCGCACTTCTTGACCTGCGTCAGCATTTCCTGGGATTTCGGAGTGAGCTCGATCTTCGTAGTTTTTTCGCCGGCCACGGTTTCCGCAGCCGGCTGCCCCAGCTTAACCGTGTAGGCGTCGCGAAGGTCCCTGGAGTTACTGCCGAAACCGAGTAGCAGATACTGATCGAGCATGCCGCGAAACTTACGGTTCAAGTCGTATTCCTGGACCTCGTTGGGGTTCTTCAGGATGTAGAACCAGGCCTTGGAGCCCGTGAACAGGACCTGCTTGGCGTCCGGTTGTTTGATATCGACCAGCATCTGCATATCCTTCGACCTGGCGCCGCGCTTCACTGTGATGCTTCCGACATCGGTTTCATCCTTGTCGATCACACCGTTGTGCGCCACTTTCGTCATATCGGCTTTCAGGCCTTTGAACGTGCCCGCCGTCTGATCCATTCGGGCCAGCGCGGCAGCCAGTGGATCATCAGCAGGCGAAGCGCCAAACCCGGGGGCCAACAGGAGGAGCGTAGTGCCGATCAGCACCAGGGCAGCATGAAGTGGGCGCATGACAAGTGACTCCTTAATCGATAGACGCAAACCACCCGGAAAGCGGATACCCAGGGTCAAGGCCGGGCAAACGCCATATAGCCTTGCAGATCGCCTTCCGAATCAAGGATCGGCTCGACCCGAATCACCTTCAGCCGCCGGTTGCTCATGCGCGTCTGCAGCACCTGCGTGAGCTTCGCCACCCGCTGGTTCTCGGCCGTTCCCGCCAGAAACTGGGAATCGACAAAGAAGACCGAACTGCCGTTCTCCGAGGGAAGCATGGCAATGTTGCTGGCCTTGGGGAGCTTCGGCTGGTCGCTGAACCACGATCGCGGTGTGGCAAAGATGAAGACGAGGATGATGCCTACCATCACGTCGTATTGCCAAGTCTCGCGTTGGTAATCCCACAAAATGAAGCGCTTCAGCATCGGCTACTGCTATCTTATCAAGCCGGCGGGGCTCCCCGGTAACCCAGGCCTGAAACAAACCCAGACGTGGACAAACCCAGACGTGGACAATCCCAGACGTGGACAAACCCGGGCGTGGAACCCGTGATTTTGGCATCGGTTCGATGGCGCCAATCGGCGGCCGGGGCGGCCTCAGCGGTCTGGTGGGATTGAAATGGCCGTCCCGCGCGTGCTCCACTGGGTGGAGCCATCGAGTGTGAACCGGGGTTGCTTGTCTAGGCGGGTGCGGATGCCGGGCAGGCACGCACGTCCAAAATCACCGAAGTGCGGATCGGCTGGTAGGTGGGATGGCCGAACTCCAGGCGCATGCCGCGGCCGATGTACCGGGTCTTGATCATCGAACCGCCCCACGTGGAACCGTGGATCGTTACCGGAATCGGTTCCGGACAGAAAACCGGGTGGCCGGAGATCAGCGCCTGGTCCCAACCCTTATAGAGAATCGTATAGGCCCGGTTCTGGGTGGTGACTTCGAGGACGGTGCCGGGCAACACGTCGCGCAGGTGAACCCCGCCCTCAATCTCGGATTGGACGATGTGCGAATTGACGGCCTCGTCGAGGTTGGCGTGCGGTTGAAACAAGCTCGGGTTGTTGACCGCCGTCGTCATAGCCCTACCGTTAGCTTACTACCGTTGGCACTGCCAAAGCATGGCCGGGCGAATTGGGGGGTTGAGGAACGGCTGGGTCGCTCGGTAGTTTCGACCATTCATGATAGGCTTGAGCCGTGACCCGGGGAGCGTGGCGCGGCCAGGCGCGGGCGCCGCATCCCTGAGGCCGTTCAGCATCATGGATCCGTTCGGCACCATGACCACCAACGAACATCAGGCGGCGGAACGCCAGCGGCCTGCGATGTACATGCTCTGGCCACACCAGCGCGGGCTGCCCGATGTTCCCTCGTTCCCTCCGGCCTATCGGCTCTACACCGTAGCCAGTGAGCGGCTGGACGAGGCGCGCGCGGTGGTCGAGACCGATGGGGCCATGAGCGATTCCGAATGGCGGCGATTCTGCGATTCGGTGGTGCCGGACGGTCTCTTTGTCGTTGTGGAGGACAAATCGTCCGCCTGGGTTGGCAGTATCGGCGCCGCCCACAATCCGGCTGCGACGCGCTTCTACTTCCCGGGCGGCGGCCAATTGGGCTACCTGGTGGTGTTGCCGGACCATCGAGGGCGCGGGCTCGGCGCCGCACTGGCGGCGGCGGCGGTCAGGCGTTTGCTTCATGGCGGGTACCGCCACATATTCCTGGGAGTGCAAGACTGGCGGCTCGCGGCCATCCGCTCGTACCTGCGGGTAGGGTTTCAGCCCTTCATTCACGCCCCAGAACTGGCTGAACGCTGGAGGTCCGTCTTCGGCGCGCTCGGCTGCGAACCACGTGAGTTGGACTGGCCGACCAGTCTCTACCACCGCTGATGAACGGTGGATCGGATCCTGGCATGGTAGATTTTGCGAACCCCGCTGCGGCCCATCCGATAGCGCGGGCAGATCCGAGGCGGCGCAGCCCGCAGCGCCGCCAGCGATTCGGCATCGTCCACCGGGCCGCATGACCCGCCGGTGGCCCAGGCGCCAAAACCGATTTGGGAACCTTGCAGCCGGTACGGCCAAGAGGGCGATAGCATATTACCCAGATAGCGTTTCCCCGTCGCTAAACGCCCCGCCTACTCATATCGGAGGGCGGTCATGGGATCGATGCGAGTCGCCCGGCGCGCCGGCAGCCAGCCTGCCAACACGGCGACCCCGATCATCAGAACGGCCGCGGCGCCGATCGCGATCGGGTCGGAAGGCCCCAGGCCAAACAACACGCTTTTCACCAGCCTGCTGGAGGTGAGGGCCAATGCGATACCGATGGCGCCGCCGATCAGCGCCAGCCCGAGAGTCTCCCTGAGCACCATCCACAGCACGTCTCCCCGTTTGGCTCCCAGCGCCATGCGGATACCGAATTCGTTGGTGCGCCGCGCGATGCCGTAGGACATCACGCCATAGATGCCGACGCACGCCAGCAGGGCAGCGAGGATACCGAAAAGTGTGGACAGCAGGGCCACCAGGCGCTGCTTCGCCACCGAAGCGTTGACCACCTGCAGCAGCGTCGACGCGTCGCCAATCGGAAGGTTCGGGTCCACCTCACTGACCGCTGTCCGGATTTGCGACATGGAACGCTTCGCATCGCCCGCATAGCGAGCGATGAAAGTGAACAGGTAGCCCCGGTGCTGCGCGTGCGGGTAAAACGCCGCCGGCCTCTGCCGTTCCTCCAGCTCCATGTACTTGGCATCCCTGACTACACCGGCTACCTCAATGTTCTGCCACGGCGGGCTGTCCCCGATCGAAAAGGTGCGGCCGACGGGGGAACCGCCGGGGAAGTAGACACGCGCCATCGTCTCGTTAATCACCGCTACTTTGCGGGACGCGCCGCTATCCCGCGGGTTCAGTCCACGTCCGAGGACGATCGGCATTTTCATCGCACCCAGATATTGAGAGCCGACGATGTTGTGATCCACGTCCGGGTCGTGTTCGGATTGCGGGCGGCCGGGCACGATGACGGGATCGGTCCATCCACCCCCGTTGAAAACGAAAAACGCGAAGCTGGCCGCCTGAATCCCGGGGATGGCGCCGACCCGCTCCTCCACCCGCTGCATCATGTTTTCCAGGCGGGGATCGCTCTGGTAGCCCGCCCCAATCGGATCGACTCCCATGACCAGCACGTTCTGCCTGTCAAAACCGGTGTCCACATTCATCAGGTTCACCAGGCTGCGCAGGAACAGGCCCGCGCCCGCCAGCAGTGCCAGGGACAACGCCACCTGCCCGATGATGAGACCGCGCGCCAGACCGTTGCGCATGGGCCCGCCCGTGATGCCGCGGCCCTCCTTCAAGGAAGGAGCCAATTCCAGACGCGTGGCGCGGAACGCCGGAACTGTTCCGAACAGGAGCGCCGTTAGAACCGTCACGCCCAACGCGAAAAGGAGAACTGGCGCGTCCGGGGCCAGCCGCACGGGCAGCGGATCGGGCCCCGTTGACACCATAGCGGCCAGTAATCGGACGGCGCCCCACGCCAACACCACGCCGAGCATCGCACCCGCGAGGCCCAGCAGACCGCTCTCCATAAGAAGTTGATGAATCAGCCGGGATCGGCCAGCGCCGATCGACATCCGGATGGCGATCTCGCGCTGCCGTACGGTAGCCCGCGCCAGCAGCAGATTGGCTACGTTGGCGCAGGCGATGAGAAGCACCACCCCGACCAGGGCCATCAGAATCTGCAGCGGCGAAGCCAACTGGCGCCGCAGTTGTGAGAGTCCCGTGGCCGCCGGGGTCAGTTCGACTTTCGCATGCCCGATATCTTCGAGTTGCCTGGGAGAGGGGTGCGGGCCGGCATAACCGAGCACGATCTGTTGGAACAGCAGGTTGGTGTTGGCGCTTGCCTGTTGCACGCTGATTCCGGATTTACGCCGGGCGAAGATGTAGAGCGACTGGAACAGATTATTGTCCAGTCCGTTCCAGCCCGGAGAGACCTCTTTTTCCATTGCCAGGGGAATCCAGAGGTCTGGCGATTGCCCTACAGTCACGCCGAAGAATTCGGGCGGCGCCACCCCGATGACGGTGTAGACTGTTGCCCCGATGGTCACCCGGGTGCCGACCGCCGATGGATCTGCCGCCAGACGGCGCTGCCACCACGAGTAGCTCGCTACCGCGACCGGGTGAGCGCCGGGTGTGGTGTCATCGGCGTCACTCAAGGTTCGGCCCAGAACTGGTTTCACCCCCAGCGTGTGAAAGTAAGTTCCGGAAACCAGTTCCGCGCTCACCTTTTCCAGGTTGGCGCCGCCGGCGACGCGCCCATGGGTGCTGAAGAGAATGCTGTCGATGGCGGCCACATCCGAGAACACCTGATTCTTGCGTTGGAATTCCCGGTAGCCATTGTATGAGAAGAGCTGCCAGCTTCGATTGGGCAGATCGCTCTGGCTGCCCACCCACTCGCCTTTTCCGAACAGCACCAGTTGACCTGGCCGCTGCACCGGCAGATTCCGCAGCAGCACGGCGTTGAACAGGCTGAAGATGGCTGTGTTGGCGCCGATTCCGAGGGCCAGGGCGAGGATGGCCAGAACCGATGAACCGGGGCTCCGGACCAGCATTCGCAGGCCAAAGCGAATGTTCTGCATGAGAATGTCCGCCCAGGACCACCGGCCCGCCTCATAGTATTGTTCCTCAGCCCGGGCCGCGTTACCGAAACTGCGCCGGGCCGCCAGCCGGGCGTCCGCCTCCCTCAGGCCCTGTTCCCTGAAGCGGTCGAATTCCAGTTGGAGATGCGCCTGGATCTCGTCGCCGAAATCGCCCGGTTTTCGTTTGCGCCAAAACATGTTCCGCCAAAACATGAAAAATCAGCCCTCCTCGCTCTCGGGCCCGATGATCCGCCCGATGGCTGCCGCCAGCCGGCGCCACTTCGTCGTCTCGTTGACGAGTTGTTTGCGGCCAGCCCTGGTCAGTGTGTAGAAACGCGCCCTGCGGTTGTTGCCGGAGATTCCCCATTTGGCGGCGATCCATCCCCGTGTTTCCAGACGCTGGAGCGCCGGATACAGTGCGCCATGCTCCACCAGCAGTTCGTCTCCGGACGTCTGTTGGATGGCGCGTGCGATACCTTGTCCGTGCTGCGGGCCGAAAACCAGCGTGCGGAGGATCAGCAAGTCCAGCGTCCCCTGCAGCAGTTCAAGCCTCCCGGTTTCCGCTTGGGTAGACATTTCACCTGAGTATCCATCACGACGGGTAAAATGTCAACCCAAGCTTGCCAGCATTGCCTTTGTGGCGCAGACTAACAATCCGCCTCACAAAAGGGTGCGGTTTGCGCTCACGATCCTCAGGACGGTTGAGCACTACCAAGGCTCCAGGGACGCCCGGTTCGGGAGCATAATAATGGTGATGACTTCACGACGCCAGTTCCTGCAGGCAAGTTCCCTGACCGCCGCCCTGGCCGCGGTGGCGCAAACCAAACAACTGAAATCCATCGGCGTGCAACTCTACACGGTGCGCACCGTGCTGCCGCAAAAGCCCGCCGAGACGCTGAACGCGATCCGCGCCATCGGCTACCAGGAGATCGAGGCCACCTACGCCGGCCTCGACAAGATCTGGCCGGCGATAACGGCCTCAGGCTTGAAACCAGTGAGCATTCACCTGGATTCCACCATGGTCACCAAGGGCAACCCGGATGACCTGGCGCGGGCCCTGGACCAATTGAAGCAGCGCGGTTTCACGTACGCCGTTTTCCCTTACCTGCCTCCCGCCGAGCGCGGCGGCCTCGACGTCATCAAGGGCGTGGCCGACAAACTCAACATGGCGGGCGAAAAATGCCGGGCCGCCGGTTTGACTTTGTGCTATCACAACCATGCCTTCGAGTTTGAGCCGATGGAGGGCACCACGCCCTTCCAGGTGATGATGGACCGCACCGACAAGAAACTGGTGGGACTGGAAATGGATGTCTTCTGGGTCAGCGTGGCCGGGCACGATCCGGCGGAACTGCTGCAGAAGCTTAAGGGGCGCGTCCCGTTGCTGCACTGCAAGGACAAAGCCACCGGCACCGAAGTGATCTACAAGGAAACGGTGCCGCGCACCACGTTCAAGGAAGTCGGCAGCGGTGTTCTGGAGTGGCCCAAGGTGCTGAAAGCCGCCGCCGCGGCAGGTGTGGCCCATTACTTCGTCGAGCAGGACCAGACGCCCGGCGACCCGGTGGACAGCCTGAAGCAAAGCTTCGGGTTCTTGTCGAAGGTGGACTTTTAGTTTCCGACCGCTGTTCACTTAGGCAATACGGAATAATTAAATGAACAATTACGATTAGGAATTACGTGGTGACAGTGTGTAGTTCCAGGCTGGATGAGTCTTGTGCCGACGGATGCGGAGTTCCTGCATCTGTTCGTCCGTGAT
>Ga0210402_10005422_pt1 | contig 11426 bp, 11 predicted proteins | sample IncBWC7MmetaG_FD_161055 | JGI IMG/M metagenome (GOLD analysis project Ga0210402, IMG submission 161055) | Forest soil microbial communities from Barre Woods Harvard Forest LTER site, Petersham, Massachusetts, United States - Inc-BW-C-7-M | ecosystem: Environmental > Terrestrial > Soil >... | reverse complement strand
CGCTAGCTAGCATAATATATGCCCGCTCGGGGAAACCCCTTCATCTTCGGCGAGATCATCGACGACGAAAATTTCGTCGACCGCACCTCAGAACTCCGGCAACTCGTCCGCGACCTCGCCGACGGGCAAAAAGTTTTCTTGCTGTCGCCGCGCCGCTTTGGCAAGAGCTCACTGGTCGCCATGGCGCTGCTCAAGCTGAAGAAGCGGCACATCCACACGGTCAGCCTTACCGTAAGCAGCTACTCCAGCTACGCCCAGTTCTTGGAGAAATTCGCCGAGAAGGTCCTTCGCGCTGCCGGCCCATGGGATCGCGTCAAGCACTGGGTCACTCGCTTCGGCCGCCAGGTCAAACCTGACGTCAACTACAACATCACCACCGGCGAAGTCAGCCTCGCCCTGGGCAAAGGCGCCGGATTCGATCCCGCGCCCATCGCGCCCGAGATTTTCGCACTCCCCGGAGAGCTTACCAGGAACGGCGATTTTCGCATGGCGATCTGCCTCGATGAGTTTCAGCAGATTACGCAGTTCAACGGCGGATCGGTCGAGAACGTCATCCGCAACCAGGTGCAGGAACAGCGCAGCGTCGGCTACGTTTTGGCCGGCTCGCAGCCCTCCCTGATGCAGGAAATGCTCTCCGCCAGCCGTCCGTTTCACAAGGCGGGGCCGCAGATGTTTCTCGACAAGATCTCCTCGGAAGACTGGAAGGATTTCATTGTCGGGCAATTTCGCAAGCGCGGGCGCGGCTTGGACGATCAAGCGATGGACACTCTCCTGGCGGCTGCCGACCTGATTCCCTACGACGTGCAGCGCATCGCGCACGAATTATGGGACGCAGCCGAATTGCAGAAGAAAACGCAGCTTACTCCCGCCGATGTCGAGTCCGTAATTGCCGCCCTGGTCAGCGGACAATCAACCTACTATGAGCTCCTCTGGGAGCAACTTGCGCCCCGCCAGCGAGCCGCCTTACAGGCGCTGGCTGCCCGTGGACCCTCGGACATCTACTCGCAAACGCTCCGGGAAGAGTTTCGCCTCGGACCTGCATCGACGGTCCAGAAAGCCCTGCAGTCGCTGGATGCGCGGGACATTCTCGATCGCTACAAAGGAGACTACTTTTTTCTGGATCCGCTCTTTCCCATATGGATCAAGCAGAAGGGCGCGTAATGGAGTGTTCCGCGCCGTGCCTTCTTACGCCATTGAGCGTAACGCCAGACGGTGTAACAACCCCGACAGTCCATTCCAGGAATGCCCGGTTACTTTCATTTTCTTAGTTTGACGATTCTGCACTACTCCTCGCGGAGGGCTGCTCTATCACTATCGAAGGAGGGTTCTGCCGACTGCGTCGGGCCAGCGCTGGCCGCCAAAAAGCCGGCCAAGTTATTTGAAATGAATATTTTGAGCCGCAAGTGATTGCAGCGCGGGATGTTGCGCGAAAGATTCCCGCTAACCCCATGATTCGGCGGATTTAACGCATGAAAAGACACCAACCTGCCGCCTAAGGGAGCCTACGCTGGCTACAGACGTTGCGTTTTCGATCACTCCCCGAGGGTCAGCCTCCCCTTCGGCCCGGCGATCGTCGCCTGCAGGTAAGCGGTCTTTCCCGGCGTCACATCCACGGAAACACCCAGCTGCTGGCATTCGGCTGCCAGGGCGGCAGTCTCCGGGCTTACAACCACGAAGCTCTCCAGCTCGCAGCCCGCGGGAGCATCCACCGAGGGATGCACGGTCTCGGTGCCCCACTGGATGAAGAACGGCAGCAGCCCGTCGCGGTCATTGTCGAGGTTGAGCGTTTGCCAGTGGAGCATTTTGCCATCGGGACGCGCGCGTGATCCGGGAGTCGGCCCATGAAACGCGACGCCTGCTTTGCGCCATCGCTCGGCCACAGCTGCAATGTCCGAGGTATGCGCCGCCCAATCGACCAGCGTTGGTGCGGCGAGCTGCTTCAGCATCGCAGGCAACTCGGCCCGCACCTTGGGAACTTCGGTCTGTGCTGGATCGGGCGCGATCACTTCGAAATAATGCAAATGCCCCAATGACAGCAGGGCATTGCGTGTGCCGCGTCCCGGATGTACCCCGCCCATCGCGGGACGCACACCAGTGTGCTGTTCTACGAAAGCAATGCCCTGGTCGAGATCACTGCAGCCTAGCAGAAGATGATCGAGCATGGTAGGGACCTTTTCGGAGGACCATAGGATCTGCGGCATCGCTGCGACACCGCCGGTGATGATAAAAAAGTGCCGCCGAGAGATCATTCCTGGGCTCCGGTCGACGCGAATTTACGGGTCATTCTATATCGCGCCGGAGCCTGCGGGTACGCGCACTGTCTGCTACCCTCTACAACGATGCCCGACGGATACACCGACCTGCCGCCCGGAAAGATGGCAGCCGTGGTGACCTACCTCGAGATGCGCACGCCGCCTCCTGAGACGACGACCCCCACAATGTCAGAGTTCGCAGCGAGGCAGGTCTCGCAGCCTAATCTCGGCTGGTACCGCCGGCTGTATCGCGAAATCGGAGAACCCTGGTTGTGGTTCAGCCGCGTGCGTATGTCCGACGACGAACTCCGCGCCATCCTCCACGACCCGGCTGTCGACGTCTTCGCGTTGTCGCACGAGGGGATGGATCAAGGCCTGCTGGAGTTCGATCGCCGCCGCGTTCCTGACATTGAGATTTCGTTTTTTGGCGTGACCCAGAAGCTGATCGGGAAGGGTGCCGGACGCGCTCTTCTGCAGCACTGTCTCCCATTAGCATGGAAACACAAGCCGGAGCGAGTGTGGCTACATACCTGCACGTCCGACCATCCGGGGGCGCTGGGGTTCTATGTCAAGGCAGGATTCGTGCCTTACAAGCGCGCTATCGAGATCTCCGACGATCCGCGCGTCACAGGAGAGATGTCGCGCACCGCGGCTCCTCACATCCCCATTGTGTAAGCGAGCTACGGTTTCACGTACACCACTCCGCCCTTCATGACGAAGTTGACCTTTTCGAGTTGCTGGATGTCGCTCATCGGATCGCTCGGAACGGCCACGATGTCGGCATACTTGCCCGCTTCCACCGAGCCGATCTTGTCCTGCATTCCGAGCAATTCCGCGGCCGTTATGGTTGCCGAGCGTAGCGCCTGAGCCGGAGTCATCCCGTACTTCACCATGACCGAAAACTCCTTGGCGGGGTTGATCTTCCAGTCGAAACCGCCGGCATCGGTGCCGAAGGCGATTCTTACTCCAGCCTTGAGCGCCCGATGAAACGTGTCCTCGTGGATCTTGATCATATCGATCCACACCTTTGCGCCCTGAGCGGCACGGCCTTCGGCAACATACTCGCCGACGAACAACGTGGGAACGTAGTACGTGCCATGCGCCACCATGGTCTTCAGGTCCGCATCGGCGATGTACATGCCATGCTCGATACTGTCGACACCGGCTTCTACCGAGTTGTGCACCCCATTTAACGCCGCCGCGTGGGAAGCGATCTTGCGGCGTTCGCGGTGGGTCTCATCCACGATGGCCTTCAACTCATCGACCGTAAACGTCGGTATGTCGTCGAGTACACCATCGGGTCGCACATAGTAACTGCGGTCGGAGTACACCTTGATCCAGTCGATACCATGCGAGATCTGTTCCCGTACCGCCTTGCGTCCGTCCTCCGGACCATCGACCTCCTGCACACCCTTGGGCATCTTCAATTCCCACGAATAGCCGAGCAGCGGATAAGAACCCGTCACGTCCATCGCCCGTCCCGATACCTGCATGCGCGGCCCCGGTATCTCGCCGTGGTTGATCGCCTTCTTGATGTCCACATCGGCGTAGCCCGCACCTTCGGACTCGAGGTCGCGGATGGTGGTGAAGCCGTACTCCAACGCCCGGCGGGCCGACACGGTTCCGAGAATCGTGCGATACGGCACGGAGGACTTTAGCAACTGAACGTCATAGTCTTCCGCCGTGATGTCGCCCTGCAGCAAAACGTGGGTGTGGGTATCGATCAGTCCGGGAAGGCAGGCTTCATTTGACAGGTCGATGAGCTCTGCGGCGGGCTCTGCAGGCGCTTTGCCGGCATTGACGGAATCGATCTTTCCCTCAACGATTCGTACGCTCACGGTCTTCTGCGGCGAATCGCTCTTGCCGTCATAGAGCGAACCGCACAACACATAGGTGACCTTGGATGGGGACGCAGCAGGCCCGTCCTGCGCAACAGCGAACGAAGTCATCAGAAGCACAGCGGTAACAATGTGCAACAAGGTAGGCTTCATCTCATCTCCATTGCGCCGGTCGCGCAGCGAGGGCTACGGCTGGCTGGGAACTGGCCGGCTCTTGCATCCCAGCTTTTCCACCGCGTCGGCGACGTTTTTATACTCGGGCGACGCCTTTACGTTCTCGTGCACCGTGAGATAAGTGCGCATGAGGAGAGGGCAGGCTTCGGTGATGCCCAACCGCGTGACCATCTCCGTCGCAAACGGGCTGGGAAACGAACCGGAGAGCCCGTAAACTCTCTCCAGCACAATACCGAGCGCGGGCTTGTTCTTACGCAAGATCTCATCCAGCGCAGTCTGTAGCTCCCGTTCTTTCTCCGACAAACCCGCCGGCGGATTGGCGGCCATCTCTTCCGACATTCGATCGCCATGCCACACACGTTCCTCGAAATACAGGATGTTGCGCACACATTCTGGCGTGCATCCCGTTTGATAGATGGCGTTGGCCAGAGCCTGGCGCACAGCGAAATTCGCAGGTGGCAGCAGCAACTCCGACAACCGCGACACGCGGGCTGCGTCTTTGCGATCGACCAGTGCTTGCACCGCTGCCAAACGATTCGCTTCTGTCTGTGCACCCGAGGCGATCACCAGCAGCAGCTCGCTCGCCCGCTGTCCGGAGTAGCTCGCCAGTCGCTTTAACGCAGTCGGGTCCGGCTTTTTCTCGAGGGCAGAGTGCGCCAGCGCGTCCATGCGGGCGTTGCGCCACGTGTTATAGGCGGTACCCGCCATGATGATAACGATAATCAAGATGCCGATACGCATCGGCCTGAAGCCAAAATCGTCCTGCAATGACATAAAGTGCTTCTACGGTATCAAATGACCGTCGCAGCGTGAACCGCGTCACCGCACAATCCCGAAGACGGGAGTTACTATTGCATCATGAGCACGAATTCAGCGGTCGAAGCCGCCATCGAGCGGGAGAAGCTTTTCGAGGCGTTCGAGAACCTGATGCCCTTCCGGGTGCAGGACATCCTGCTGGTCTCCAGCTTGTATGACTCGTTCATCCTGCGCGAAGATGGCCGCCTCAACGAGCTGCTGATTGGCGAATCCTATGAGCTCAACCTGCAGCATGTTCCGCGCATCACGCATGTGAGAACCGGAGCCGAAGCCCTGGCTCTGGCGCGCTCCGACTCGCGCTTCAACCTCATCGTCTCGAACCTCGAAGTCGAGGACATGACCGCCGCCGAGATCGCCACCGAGGTGCAGCGAGCCGGGCTGGATGTTCCCGTCGTGGTACTGGCCTACGACTACCGCGAGGTCAAGAACTTCGTGGCGCGCACGCCGCACAGCCCGATCGAACGCATCTTCCTGTGGCAGGGCAATGCGCGCATCCTGATCTCGATCATCAAGTACATCGAAGACAATCGCAACGTCGAGCACGACACCGAAGTCATGGGTGTGCCCGTGATGCTGGTGGTCGAGGACAACATCCGTTATTACTCGTCGTTTCTGCCGGTGATTTATACCGAACTGATCAGCCAGGCGCGTCGCCTCATCAGCGAAGGCCTCAACGTCGCGCACAAGCTGGTGCGCATGCGCGCACGCCCCAAGATCCTGCTGGCGTCGAATTACGAAGATGCCGCGCGCCTTGTTTTGCTGTACCGCGAGAACCTGCTGGGCGTCGTAGCCGACGTTGAGTTCCCCCGCCACGATAAGTTGATGCCCGAGGCCGGCTTCGACTTGGCCCGCATGATTCGCAGCATCGTGCCTGACGTGCCCATCGTGCTGCAGTCCGGTCGCACAGAGTTCATGCGCCGGGCATACGAGGAAGAGTTCTCCTTCCTCCAGAAGCGCTCGCCCACTCTGCTGGGAGATCTGCGGGACTGGCTCATTGAGCAGGTCGGCTTCGGGGACTTCGTGTTTCGCCTGCCCGACCGCAAGACCGAAGTGGCGCGGGCCAGCAACCTTAATGAGCTGGAGGAGGCGCTACGCACCGTTCCGGCGGAGAGCATTTCCTTCCACGCAGGGCGCAACCACTTTTCACACTGGCTGATGGCACGTACGGAATTTGCCATTGCCCAGAAGCTCCGGCCACGCAAACTCTCGGATTTCGCCACCATCGAGGTGTTGCGACGCGACTTGATCGATGCCATCACCAGCTACCGCCGCGACCAGACCCGAACCCTCGTCGGCGATTTCAATCCCGAGACCTTTCAGCCGGCTGACGAGTTTTTCCTGCGCATCGGAGATGGCTCGTTGGGAGGCAAGGCGCGTGGGCTGGCTTTCGCCCGTCACCTGCTGCATCCCAAGCACATGCCGCGACGTTTCCCGGGGGTCCGCATTGCGGTGCCGCGCACAGTCGTCCTCGCAACCGATGTGTTCGACCGCTTCATCAGCGAGAACGAGCTGCACGAGTTTGCCATGAGATGCGCCAGCGACAAAGAGATTGTTGAGCGCTTTCTTGCGTCGCCGCTGCCCGCAGACATTGAGTACCAACTGCGTGCGTTCGTGGCAAATATAACCTGTCCGCTCGCAGTACGCTCCTCCAGCTTGCTGGAGGATTCGCAGTACCAGCCATTCTCGGGTGTATATGACACTTTCATGCTGGGCAATCACGACCGCGACCACGAAGTGCGGTTGCGTCAACTCACCGAGGCCATCAAGCGGGTGTATGCGTCCACTTTCAGCCAGCATGCCAAGGCTTACGTGCGGGCGACGCCGTATCGCCTGGAGGAAGAGAAGATGGCAGTACTCATCCAACAGGTGGTGGGCATGGCGCACGGCCAGCGATTCTATCCCGACTTCTCAGGAGTGGTTCGCTCGCGCAACTTCTATCCTGTCGAGCCAGTGGCGGTGAAGGATGGCTTTGCCGCCGTCGCACTCGGCATGGGACGTGCCGTGGTGGGAGGCGGGAAGTGCCTGACGTTCAGTCCTCGTTATCCGCGCCACCTGCTGCAGTTCTCGTCGGTTGAAGACATTCTCGCCAACTCGCAAACCGAATTCTGGGCGCTGGAGTTGACGCCGCGCGTCTATCACGAAGATCCTGCGGATGATTTGCGCGAGGCCACCTTCCATCTCAAGGTGGCAGAGGCGGACGGAACCCTGCACATGCTGGCGTCTACCTATTCGGTGGAGAACCACGCGGTTTACGACGGTCTGAGCCGCCCGGGCGCGCGCATTGTCAGTTTCGCGCCCATCCTGAAGCACGGCTTGTTTCCGTTACCGCAAATTCTAGAGCAGCTCATGACCATCGGTGAAGATGCCATGGGACGACCCGTGGAGATTGAGTTTGCGGTCACACTGCCGCACCAGACCGGGGCGGACGCCGACTTTGGCTTCCTGCAGATGCGTCCGTTGGTACTCTCGCGCGAAGGAGAGGAAGTACGGATGGGCGATGTCGACTCCAGCCAGCTCATTTGCCGGAGTTCGAAGGTGCTGGGACACGGGCGCATCCAGGACCTGCGCGATGTCATCGTTGTCGACTTTCACCGCTTCGAGCGCGCTCGCAGCCGCGATGTTGCTTCCAGCGTCGCACAGTTCAACTCCCAACTGAGCGCAAAGGGCGCTCCCTATGCGCTGATTGGCGTCGGCCGCTGGGGATCGAACGAATCGTGGCTCGGCATTCCGGTCACCTGGGACCAGATTTCGGGGGCACGAGTGATTGTGGAGGCCGGCTTCCGCGACTTTCGCGTGACCCCGTCACAGGGCAGCCACTTCTTCCAAAACCTGACCGCGTTTCAGATCGGATACTTTACGGTGAATCCCGATGCCGGCGAAGGCTTCGTCGACTGGGATTGGCTGATGGCGCAACCCGGCATCGAGGAAAACGGGTCGGTGCGTCTTTTGCACTTCGACAAACCACTTGCGGTGGTCATGGACGGAAAGACCAGCCGCGGCATGATCTTCAAGCCGGAAGCGGCGGAGTAGTTGACAGACCTCTAGCGCTGCGCCTCCCAATCGTCCATGGCGATAATGTTGCCGTCTTTCCAGATCCACTCGATCTTCTGGTAGGTGAAGGATACCTCCTCGTACATGTCGAGCTTTTCCTGTGCGGGGTCTTCCACGTTGGGCATCGTTGCGGTGATGGACGCGATGTTTGCGTTGGTCAGCTTCACCGTGAAGTACTGCACTTCCGTGCCTGTGCCGCTGGCCGACTTGAGCTGCGGCTTCCAGTAGTCGATGGTCACTTCAGGCAGGTTCTCGTTGTTGCAGAGTGCGGCATACAGCGGGGGCGTCGCCTTGTCCGTAACCTTTCGCACGGTGAACGGCTGGTGCATCCTCTTTCCAGTCGCCAGGCCACTCGCTGGGTCCCGTGGGCTAACAATCCCGTGGTGGTCGGCGATCACCTCGATCGATCCCTCACGGCCCTTCTGCGTGACCGAACCCTTGATGCTGCCTTGCTTCTGGCCTTTGACGGTCATGTATGCTGCGAGTGCCATAACGGCCTCCAGACGAATGCGATTGATCTCCGCCGCCAAGAGCCTCACCGGTCGGTGCGCTTGTCGACCCGGAGTGGTTTCCATGCGCGGTTGGCACGCTCTTCTATCAGTGTCCGCGCTCTGTGTTGATCTTTTCGAACATACGCTTGGCATTCTCGAAACCAGTGGGTCGCACATGCACCGTGCCTCGAAACGGACTGTTGATATCGGCGATCGCCGCCAGCGACATCGACAGCATCAGCGCTAACGTCACTACTTGCAGCATGTGCAGCGCAGGGTATTCGGATCCGAACAGGCACGAAGACATGATAGTGATCATCGCGCCGACGATCAGCACCGTCCACAACACCCCGGGCAGGCGGCTCTGGCTTTGCAATTGGCGAATGCGGCGGTGCTCGGTGATGCTGCCAATCTCCGTCATCGTTTGCTCCAGGCTGACTTGCTGCGACGGGTTGAGCGACTGCACTTGCGAAGCTGATTCCCAGAGTTGCTGAATGATGAGCGTGCCGCCGTATGCCAGGGAACCCTGAATCATGGCTGGCCATTCATCGTTGATCATCTCATTGGCATAGCCGGCTGCCAGTTTGCGGATTTCCTGACGCTGCGCCTCGGGTAGCCCCGACGCTGCCCAATAGAGATTCACGAGGCAACTAGCCTCTGATTCGGCATTCTGTTCCGCGGCTTGGAATTCAGACCAGACGGCGAAAAGCATGAAGCCGATAATCACAGCGTAGGTCGTGCCAAGCACGCTGATCTGCCAACCAGTGATTTCGTTGTGAACACGGCGGCGGTCGGGAGGCCACACCTTTCGGATAAACCACCAGAAGAGCAGCGCAGTCACGATCGACACCACGACGATCGCAACATCTTGGCAAATGTTCAATACCAAATGGATCTCCTTATTGGCCGTGCCGGAGCAAGATCAGGCAGCACCTCGCCCAGCCAGAGTCCCATGCGCTTGCGGGATCAGATGACTTTACCGTACAACTCCAGCGCGATCCAGAGAATGGATTCATGGTGAGACCGGTCCCTTCCCGCTTTTCCAAACCTCGCGCATCTTACGTTCATGTTGTGCTCGATTTCTTGCAGTATCGTGAAGCTTCGTGCGCTTTATGCCGCCGTACTGCGCCTGATTACCGGCCCTGCTTGATCGAGTACATTCAGGAAATCTGGAGAACCGCAATGAACAAGATCGTCGCACGTCTCGCCCACATTCACGCTTGCTGTTGGTTTGCTTGTAGCCGCAGCCCCCAAGGCCCAGGCACAGGGCGTAGCCCGGGCTCAAGAGTTGGCGGCGCTCGCCCAGCAACTCAATTTAGCGCCCGCGCAGAAGACGCAGCTGATGCCCATCCTCGAAGCCGATGCGCACAAACGAGAGGCGATCAAGAACAATACGTCGCTGGGTCCGTTGCAGAAGATGGAACAGTTCAAAGCTATTGATGCACAAAGCGATCGGCAGATCAAAGCGATTCTCAACCCGCAGCAGTACGAGTAGTTGCAACAGATTTGCCAGAAGGAGATCCGACGCTGCAATGGAGAAGATGCGCGAGCAGCCGGGTGTGACGCACGCTGCGCCGTCATTCTCCTCCGATCACCGTTGTCCACTTCCGTATTCGCCAGGCCTTGACCAGGCCATTGGTTACATATGGGTCGGACTTGACGAACTCCTTCACGACGTCGGTTGAGTCGCCTCGGAACACCAGCACCGCACCATCTACAGGCTCGGTCAGGGCGCCCGCCAACACCAGCTCGCCACGTTCGAGGGCTTGCTGCGCGAGCCCGAGATGTTGCTGGCGAAACTCGGGGCGTCGCTCCAGGTAGTCGTCAACCAGGTCATAAAACAAGATGGTGTGCATCAGTGGTCCTCCGCTGGTCAGGATAGCAATCGCCCGATGGCGGGCACAGTTTAAGGCCTCAAGGCTCTGCGAATTATTTGAAAGACGAACGGCAGGAGGAACAGCGCGCCGAGGAGGTAGATCTCGGTTGAGTGTTCCGGCTCGCGCAGTATCTGCACAATCATCGTCGCAAGCGCGAGCAAACAGGCCGCCGCAGCCGCAGTTGAAATCGACTTTTTGCTGTTAGTCTGCTGGGCCAGCCGCGCGTTGGCAGCGTTAACCAGTGCGAAGATCGCCAGAAAGCCAGCGCTTCCCGCACTTGACATGGCATGCAGGTTCAGGAGATTGGAAATCGCCAGCGCCGAGACAGCGACGTAAATCAAGCCTGCCGGATGCCTCTGCCAGACTTCGCGGCCCCATATTCCTGCGGCTTCGCCCATCTGCGCCAGGGTGATCGGTAGTTTCGATGCTCCGAAGATGCCCGCATTGATGGCCGACGCCGTCGCCAGGATCGCGCCCACTGATAACAGCATATAACAGCAGGAAGCCCGTCGTACCCATGAAGACCGAGGCCGCAGCCGATAACGGATAATTCGCCGCCGCCTGGAGGGCCTCGAATGACAGGTATCCCAACGTAACCACGATGATGAAGAAATAGAGCACAATCGACATTGTCACGCTTCCATAGAACGCCAGTGGTATGTTGCGGTGCGGATTGCGTGTGCGATCCGACGCGTTGGCAATCAACTCGAAGCCTTCATAGCTGAGGAATACCGCCATTCCACTGGCGATGATTTTGGGCAGCCCGATCCAGTCCGATGGTCCCAGCCGGCTGAATGTGAGCCCGCTGCCTGCTAATCCCGCGACCACGAAGAGCGCAAGAATACCCAACTTGCCCACATTGAAGAAGCCTTCGGAACGCTCTACCAGACTTGGTCCGAGCAAGTTAATGAGCGCCATCAGTACGAT
>Ga0210402_10005419_pt1 | contig 11428 bp, 10 predicted proteins | sample IncBWC7MmetaG_FD_161055 | JGI IMG/M metagenome (GOLD analysis project Ga0210402, IMG submission 161055) | Forest soil microbial communities from Barre Woods Harvard Forest LTER site, Petersham, Massachusetts, United States - Inc-BW-C-7-M | ecosystem: Environmental > Terrestrial > Soil >... | reverse complement strand
CGTTGGGCTAGAGTGATTTTGACCTGCGCATCAGGCCGCCCGCGCCGGCGGCCGCGGCCACGCCGCCGCCGATGAGCAGCCAGATGGTTTTGTCCGTGGGTGAGCCGGAAAAGAAGCGGGAGAAATCGGAGCTGACCGAGTTGGAGGCATTGACGCCGTAGATGATCAGGGCGACGCCGCCGGCCAGCAGCGCGAGGGAGATGACTTTATTCATGTTTTTAAGAGTTGGATTGTTCCAGGGAGTGCGGGAGCGGTTTCAGGCGGCATCGACATGGTGGTTTTCGAACTGTGTCCGGAGTATCGCCGCGGATTTTTCGTGCTGGTTGATCGCACCGGAGAGAAAATTATCGATCATGTTGGTGAGAAAATCGGCGGTGCTGATAACCATCAGGCGTTCACGGCGAAGTTGCGCGATCATCTCCTCCTGCAAGGCCAGCAATTCGGCGAGCATGTGATCCGAGTAAAGGCCGGGATTAGGATGGGATGATGGGTGGGCGTTCGACACGAGGGAGAGAATATTGTTCATTGGGTCGAAGGCGGGACGGCGACAAATGGGGTTTTCATTCTGGCTGAAAAACATGCGGCCAACTTTCGTTGGCCGCATGTTTCGATAAGTTTTGAAATCCTGCCGCCACGGGCGCGGCAGGCGGAGCGGGCTCAGCTCTTCACCGTCATGTCGTTGGTCACGGACTTGGTGCCGCGGACGTCCTGGGCGAGCTTGGTGACAAGATCCTTCTCGGCATCCGAGTCGGCTTCGCCGGTGATGGCGACCACGCCATCGGTGGTGGTGACGTGGGTCTTGAGCGCGCTGGTGGATTTGTGGCTGAGCAGGGCGAGTTTCACCTGGCTGGTGATGGACGCGTCGTCGATATTCTCGCTGGCGGTGTGCTCAGGAGCCGGGGTGTCTTTCACGATGATGTCGTTTTGAACCGACTTCACGTTATCGATGTCCTTGGCGTAGGACTCGGTGAGTTCCTTTTGCGCCATATTGTCGGCGGTGCCGGTAAGGATGACGATGCCATCCTTTACGTCGACCTTGGTGTCCATCGCACTGACGTTGGCTTTCACCAGGAGCGTGCTGCGGATCTTGAACGCGATCCAGGCATCGGAGTGCTCGGCGTACGTTGGCTCGATCTTGATCTGGTTGTCCACGCTGACCACACCGGGAAGGTTTTCCACGGTGTCGGCAGCGAGATCCTTGTCATCCTTGTCTTGGACTGTGCCGGTGAGTGTGACGACGCCGTCATTGGATTTCACCTTCACGTGGCCCTCAAGGACCGTGCGGTAGTTATAGGATGCCTTGGCGGCTTTCTCAATCTTGTGATCGGAGTCAGACGAGGCGAGCAGGGCGATGGGGCCGGCGATAAATACGAATAGGGCTAATAGGTTTTTTGTTTTCATAAGATGAATGCGAAGAATACGCGGCCTGCGCCTTGGCAGCTATGGGGCGTTGTCCTACCCAACATCGAACCCTGGGCCCCGGCTCACTACCCGCTGCCAAACAACCGATTCCCAACTCCAAACTACCAGTGCCCATGGCACGGCCTGCTAACTGATCGTCAGCTGGAAGTTGTTTTCGATGACGCCGGCGGTGATCGCGTAGCGGGTGAGGCCGGCGGTATCATGAATGTTGAGCTTGTCCATGAGGTTCTGCCGGTGCTTCTCGACGGTCTTGATGCTGATGCCGAGTTCCGCCGCGACCTGTTTGTTGGCCGAACCCTCGGCCACGAGCTGCAGCACCTCGGATTCGCGGGAAGTCAGGCGGGTGCCGTTGGCTTTGAGCAAACCATCCCGGTCGCGCGGCTTGTTTTGGTTGTCGCGCAGGCGCCTGGCAATGGAGGGGCTGAAAAAGGTGTTACCCTTGGCGACTTCGCTGATCGCCTTGGTCAGGATCTCGGCGGACGTCTGCTTTTCGAGGAAACCGGCCACGCCGGCCGCGTTCATGCGCTCGATATACTCGTCGTCACTGTGCGCCGAAAGAATGATCACCTTGGTGTCTGGATGGGCGGCGAGAATTTGCCGCGTTGCTTCCAAGCCATTGAGCACCGGCATGGCGATGTCCATCAGGATGACATCGGGCCGAAGGGTCTGTGCCATGTTCACCGCTTCACGACCGGTCCGGGCCTCACCGACCATTTTAAAATGCCCGTCCGCGTTCAGCAGGGCACACAAGCCCTGCCGCACGATGGCATGATCTTCGGCCAGCAACACGGTGATTTTCTTGGGGTGGATCATTTTTTTGTTTTTTTCCGGGTGAAGGGGATTTCGGCGCGCACGGTCGTGCCTTTGCCGGGCGTGGATTCGATGGCCAGGCTTCCGCCGACCATTTCGATCCGCTCCTTCATGCCAATCAGGCCCAGGCGCTTGGGGTTTTTTGCGTGCAGGGCTTTCCCAACATGGAAGGACCTCCCGTTGTCGCTGATCTCCATCCGGATCCTGCCCGAGATTTCAGCGATGCTCATTTTGACCTGGGTGGCCTGCGCATGGCGGGCGACATTGGTGAGCGCTTCCTGCGCCACGCGGAACAGCACGACCCGCTTGGCATCGCCCAACGCCTCGACCGCGCCAAAGGCCGTCATTTGAATATCGATTTTTTTTCGCGCGGCCAAACTTTTGCTAAACGCATGCAGTGCCGGGATCAGGCCGAGGTCGTCCAGTACCGCCGGTCGCAGTTCACGGGCGAACTGGTGCACCGCGTTCACGGAATTTTCCACCAGCCGCTGGGTGCGCGCGATTTTCGCCTTCAGGCTGTGCAGGCCAGCGGAGGTTCCTTTGCCCAGGGCCGACAACTCGACGTTGATGCTGATCAGCGTTTGCACGACCTCGTCGTGCAGGTCACGACTGATCTTTTTTCGCTCTTCCTCCTGCGCCGAGATAATCTGGCGCGTCAACTGGCGGAGTTTTCTCTGCATGATCTGCGACGCCAGGAAAAGTTCTTTATACTGCGTCTTGCTTTTTCTGATGACCCTCTCGCCGGCCTTGCGTCGCGCGATTTCGCGTTCCAGCCGGAGGTTCCCGCTGGCCAGGGCCGCGGTGTGCACGCGCAACGTCTCGTTGCGTTGCTGCAAATGCCGGTTGGCCTCCTGCGTGGCGCGCTGGGCCGCTTCCAGCGGGATGAGCGCCTGGGTGAAAAAATAACCGGCCCGCTTGATCGAGCCGTTGCGCATGTCGACGAAATCGTCCGCCGCCAGGGCGACCAGCGCCTGCTCGTGCATAACGGCCATATCCCGGGTCACCAGCCTGGCGGCCAAGGCGGCGCGGCCGAGGCCTTGTGCGCGGTCACCGTTCCCCGGGAGTTTCTTGCCGAGGTGGGTGCGAAGCGCCGTCAGGTAGCGTGCAGACAATCCTGCACGGGCGTTCTTCATTGATGGTGGGTTTCTGTCAGTCATCTGGCGTGGGATTGTGCAGCGGCTGCCGCCCTTGAATGGGACGGGCAGTGATGGCTCGTCCACTGGAACGGAGCGTCCGTTTAATCATCATTAGATACCTGTCTTTGCCCGGTCGGGATGGGGTGAAACCCTACCGGATGGCCGCTGTGGCACTTGGCGGCAGGGGAATGCGCACCTCTATTTCCGTGCCGGCACGACGAACGGATTTGATCTTGAGCGTGCCTCCCACATAGGTCGCTCGCTCGCGCATGCTGAGCAGGCCAAGGCCGCCCTTTTTTTTTCGTCCGGCCGGGTGATGGTCCGGGTCGAAGCCGACCCCGTCGTCATTGATCGCCAATTGGACAAAGGCGCCCGGTTGTGTGAGGCACACGGTGACGTGGCGGGCGCGGGCGTACTTTCCCACGTTCTTTAAAGCATCCTGGAGAATGCGGTAGAGCGTCAATTCGGCGTCGGCGGGCAGCCGCGCGGTCAACGGCGCGCAGTCCAGCTTGACGGCCACGCCCGTCCGATCCGCGAACTCCGTGGTGGCGACGCGCAGGGCGGCGGCCAGGCCCAGCTGGTCCAATACACTGGGCCACAGGTTGTGCGAGATGCGCTGCACTTCCTCGGCCGTCTGGCCGAGCATGGCGCGGAGCTTCACGGCTTCTCCCTTGGCCGGCCCGTCGCGGGCCGAAAGTTTGTTCGCCAGCGCCTGGCTGCGAAAGAGGACGGCGCAGAGCAACTGTGTGATGTTGTGCGGCAACTCGAGGGCCACGTGGCCGCGCTCGGCTTCCTGCACCTGCACCAGGCGGTGGGACAACGCCCGCAGCATTTCCTCGTTGCGCTGGGCCTCCGTCATATCCGTCACCACCATCCCGATGGCCGCGTTGGCGAAACCATTCCTGGCCAGTGGACGAATGGAGATTTGCGCCGGTATTTTCGAACCATCGATGGCATTGAGCGACACCAGGATTTTAGAGCCGGCCGGGCTGGCCCGTTTCAAGAGAGGCCGGAGCGTTGCCCGGTCCTCGGCGGAGAGATAACGACGGAAGGATCCTCCCACCACCTGCTCCAGCGGGCATTTGACCATTCGGGCGAAGCATTGGTTGGCGTAGAGAATCGTCTTGTCCACCGTGAGGGTCAATGCGCCTTCGTTCATTGATTCGATGAGCATGCGGTAGGCGTGCTCGGCGCCTTGCAGCGTGAATACTTGCGGGCCTTGTTTGCCCGCGATCACGACCGCATCCACTTCGCCGGTGCGAATGGCGCGCAGTGTTTCCTCCGATTCAGCCAAGCGCATGCGAAGCTCCACGAGTTCGCGGGATGGCTCGGGACGGGAGAGGAGTGGTCTCCGGGCAGTTTTCAATGCACAATCTTACCTTTCGTATCCAAATCCAATCCGACAAACAGGCCGGCCGTGTTTGACAGGTTGCCAATGAGCCGGCGCACCGGCCGCGGGAATTCCCTGACCAGCGTCGGGGTCGCGACGATCTGGCCGTCGCGCGCCAGGATGGGCTGCTGATAGACGTCAATCACTTCCAGCTCGAAGTTCCCCTTGAGTTCGGCTTCGCACAGTTGACGGGCGCGCAGGACGGCCTGGCGCGACCGGTCGGTGGCCCCCGCCACATATAGTCGTAGGACGTATTTGTCCGCGGGTAGGGTGGACAGGGCCTTTTCAAAAGCCTTGGTCGCGCGACTGGTTTTGGTTTTTTTCACGAGCATTCTATTTGGCTAATCCGGGGGGGCAGCGCGCAAGTCCAACCCGACAAGCACGCGCTCGGTGTCGGACAGGTCGCCAATAATTTTTCGCACGGGCTGTGGCAATTTGCGCACAAGCGTGGGAATGGCCAGGATTTGGTCGCCTTTGGAAAGCTGGGGCTGCTCCAGCAAATCAATCACCTCGATGTCATAGCGTCCGTTGAGGTGGCCTTCGCAAATTTTCTTGAGGTTGGAGAACGCCGCCAGCGATTTGGGCGTCTGGCCGGCCACGTAAAGGCGCAGTTGCCAGATTTTGTCTGGCGGGGAAAGGGACGCCGGTCGTATCAGGGTGCTGGTTCTCATCGTTGGCCGTTCAATTTGGATTTGCCCCGCCCGTTGGTCGCCACCGAAGCATCTGCGTGGCGCAAGCGGCCTGAGGCCACCCGCTCGGTGGTCAGCATGAGCGTTTGCGTTCCGACCTGTTCGTCAACGTGCCGCAGTTCCATTGTTTCGCTTTCATAGTCGGAGCGAAGCCCGCTGATTTGTCGTTCGATCGCTTCACGTTTGCGTTCCAACTCGCGCTTGCGGCGGGCGGCTTCCTGCTGGCTGGCCAGAGCGGCGGCTTTCTCAATGGAGTTTTGCGCCGCGCGGGCTGAGCCGCACAACACGCCGCTGGGGCCGATGTAAGCGTCCACGAGGTCAATGCCCCGGTCCGAAATGAGGAATTCGCGGATCTGGTTCGAGTGCGCCATGCCCCGCGCCTTGAGCACATAAAGCGTGCGATTGCGTTCGCCGTTGCCTTCCAAGTCCTGCAGCAACAGCCAGGAATCCATCAGTGAGGACATGGCAATCTCGCTTTGTTGGAGTGAGTGGCCGCCGTGCGTCAGGCTGGTGAAGAGCGACGTGACTTGTCCGCCCTTCAGATAATCGATCAGCCGCGTCACCATTCCCTTGGTTTCGTAGTCGGCGCCCGCGGCCAGCAGGCTGGTGATCGGATCCACGATGACAACAGCGGGTTTAAACGCAGCGATCTCCTTGAACATCGTGGCCAGGTGCATTTCCAATCCGCAGAGCGAGGGCCGCGCGGCATGAAACCGCAGAAAGCCGCGCTGGACCAGCGGCTCCAGGTGCAACTTGATGGAATGCATGTTGCGGATGATCTGTTCGGGCGATTCCTCGAACGAGAAGAAGAGCACGCGATCCCCGCGCCGGGCGGCGGCGTGGGCAAAAGAGGCGGCGACGCTGGTCTTGCCGGTGCCGGGTGTGCCCGTGAGCAGGATGCTGCTTCCGCGAAAAAACCCCCGCCCGCTCAGCATCGCGTCGAGCCGGGGGATGCCGGTGGAAATTCGCTCGCTCGACACACTGTGGTTCAGCGCCAGCGAGGTGATGGGCAAGACGCTGAGGCCCTTATCGCCGATGAGAAAGGGAAATTCGTTGGTGCCGTGCAGCGCGCCGCGATACTTCACCACCCGCAGATGCCGCGTGGCAATCTGGTCAGTAACCCGGTGATCGAGCAGGATGACGCAGTCGGACACGTATTCCTCCAGCCCGTGGCGCGTCAGTTGTTCGCGGCCGCGCTCGGCCGTGATGACGGCGGTCACGCCTTTCTCCTTGAGCCAGCGGAAAAGCCGGCGCAACTCGGCGCGCAGGATGGCTTCGTTGGGCAGGCCGGCGAACAGCGCTTCCAGCGTGTCCAGCACCACGCGCTTGGCGCCGATGGAATCAATCGCGTGATTCAGCCGGACGAACAATCCTTCCAGGTCATATTCGCCGGTCTCGTGGATTTCACTGCGCTCGATATGGACGTATTCGAGCAGGATTTTTTTGCGCCGGACCAGACTCGACAGATCAAACCCGAGCGAAGCGACGTTGGACTTTAACTCCGCATCCGTCTCCTCGAAGGACATGAACACGCCCGGCTCGCCGAATTGCGCCGCGCCGCGCACGAGGAATTCCGCGGCGAACAGCGTCTTGCCGCAACCCGCGCCGCCGCACACCAGCGTGGGCCGGCCGCGCGGCAATCCACCTTCAGTTATTTCGTCCAGGCCTTGGATGCCCGTGGGGCATTTGGGCAAGCGGGTGGAAGGGGCGGTGGATTTGGGGCCGTTTTTTTTCATTCAAAGCATTTTTATTGATCAGAAACAGGTTGAGGGGCCGCGCAATGGGTTGCCGGTTGGATGCTCCGCGGGGAAAGCAGCCCTCTTGTTTCTGCGCATGGCGAGTGTAGGCCAGAAGGCCGCCGGGTCTTATGGGGTGTTAACCTACCCCGGGAAATATTATGCGGCGGTGTGTTCCTGCCGCGTGGAGGACGAGGTTCGGTTACCTCGGGGTGTTTGCGTAAAATTCACGCGCTTTCGCGAGCAGCTGACCGTCGGTCAGGTGATGCTCATCGATGACCAGCGAGCCGATGATCCGCGTGGCCAGTTCCGGATGCTGGAGTTTCAGCCACGCAATGAACTGGTCCATTTCGCTGCTCGTGCCGGTGCCGGTGCCGAAAATGAGGATCTGGCCGGTGGCCTGCAGCGCCTTGGCCACCGGTTCGAAGAAATTGTTCGGATCCGGTTTTTCCTGGCCTCTCGAAAAATCCCTCGAGTTATGCGCATGACGGAAATAGTCCTCGGGCTTGTGCGGCAGGATCTGCAGCGGGACGGCGCCGTACATTTCGGAACGGAAAAGGCGGGCCTCGTGGTGATCGATCACGAGCAGCCAGTGCGCCTCTTTTCCATTTGTCCCGGTCGGCGCCGCTTCCGACCGCTCGAGAAAGTGGCGAAGGGCCATGAGCTCGTCGGTCTCCGCAACATCCTTTGTCCGGGACGGAGGCAGGACCAGGGTTTGCCCGTTGCGGGTCACCTTCAAGTTGCCGTTGGGTTGCTCGACGACTTCGGCCAGGTGACCAAACAAGGCCCGGACCGCGCGCCACTCCAGGTTGTGCGAGGCCGGATGTTGAAAGATTGTGTTGTAGGTGCGCAGGTGCGAACCGGTGAGTGGTGCGGTCGAATTCATATTTTTTGGAGGCTGAATCGGCGGGCTGATGGTCTCCCGCACGCATTGGCACGTATCATTTTCAACGGTTCAAGATGCACTCAAACGGCTGCCCGGGCTATGGGGTTTAACCCGCGCGGATAGTAGAACGTGAATCGGCGCATGAACTCTCCATTCATGGATCTCGATCAGGATCGCCCGTGACTCACGACCACTCGATGTCGCTTAAGAACCTGCATGGGAACAATACCCCATATTATCCTTTTAGGCCAAAGCACATAATCGTGCTAAATTAAAACCAGTGTATCCCGGCGCGCGCGTCATTATTTTTACCCGACGCTTCGGTCGGATTTGGGAATTGAGTGCCGATGGGGTGACTTGCACTTGCTGAGCCCGGGCCAGCCAGTTGTGGGATTGAAAGAGAGCTGGTGGAGGCCGAACCGGATGACTTCCTGTGTGTCGGTCATTGGCGGTCAATTGGGCCGGAAAGTAAGAACAACATGCAGACTCTTTCGTTAAATCTGAAAACTTGGATGGCCAGGCAAACGCGCCCGCGCGCGGGCGAACCGCCTTTGCGGGCCGAGTTGTTCAGCGTCGAGCAACTCGCGCGCCATGCCCGGGCCCTGGCGGCGGATCACCAGATTGTCATTCAATGCACATCCAGCCGCCTGCTGGCTCGATTGGCCGGGAACGAACATTGCCTTCGGGCCTTCAATCGCGCGACCCTTGCGGTAAATCCAAGCCGGCGCATTACTCCCGCCGCCGAATGGCTGCTCGACAACTTCTACCTGATCGAAGAGCAGATCCAAATGGCCCGGCGGCATCTGCCGCGGGGCTACAGCCGGGAGTTGCCCCGTCTGTTGAACAGCCCTTCCGCCGGGCTTCCGCGCGTTTACGACATCGTGCTCGAGTTGATCTCGCATGTGGATGCGCAGATTGATGCGGGACCGCTCAGCGCCTTCATCGCCGCTTATCAAACCGTGTGTTCGTTAAAACTGGGCGAGTTGTGGGCCATTCCAATCATGTTGCGCCTTGGGTTGATAGAAAATCTCCAGCGCATCACCACCCGGCTGACATTCGCCCGGGAGGATCGCGATCTGGCGGATCTGTGGGTGGATCGCTTGCAGGATATGGCGGAAAACAATCCGTCCCATCTCGTGGTGGTGGTGGCGGACATGGCGAAGTCCGATCTTCCTGTCTCCAGTTCGTTCGTGGCGGAATTTTGCCAGCGTTTGTCGCGACAAAGCCCGGTATTGCATCTCGCGCGAAACTGGCTCGAACAGCGACTCGTCGAACACGGACTGTCCATCGAGCAGCTGGTCCATCTGGAGAGCCAGAATCAGGCGGCCGACCAGGTTTCCGTCAGTCACAGCATTGCCAGCCTTCGTTTCCTGAGTGCGATGGACTGGAAGGAGTTCGTCGAGACCCTGAGCCTGGTCGAGGAGACCTTGCGCTTCGACCCGGCTGGCGTTTACCGCGAGATGGATTTTTCGACCCGTGATCGCTATCGCCATTCAGTCGAAGCCATCTCCCGGCACAGCCAACTTTCGGAGGTGGAGGTCGCGCAGAAGGCCGTCCAACTGGCCGAAGAGGGTGTCCGGCAAAAGGGGCGCAAGGACCGGGCTGCCCACGCAGGTTTTTATCTGATCGACAGGGGCCAGCCAATGCTGGAGCGCGCGGTGAAGGTGCGGTGGCCTTGGGGAAGGATCATTGAACGCAGCATCCACCGGTTTCCGCTGACGTTTTATGCGGGCGGGATTGGGGTGCTCACTTTACTCGCGACGTTCGGGTTCAGGCGGCAGGCCCAGGCGCTCGACGTGCAGGGATGGAAACTCGTTTTCTTCACCCTGGTTTTTCTCCTTTGCGCCAGCCAACTGGCCGTGGCGTTGATGAACTGGCTGTCCACGCTGCTGGTGAAACCCCGCCTGCTTCCGCGCCTGGATTATTCCTCCGGCATTGCGGCAGATTGCCGCACAATGGTGGTGGTTCCCACGATGCTCACGAGCCCGGAGGGTGTTGATCGTCTCATCGAGACATTGGAGATCCATCATCTCTCGAATCGGGATCCACACCTTCACTTCGCGTTGCTGACGGATTTCCACGACGCGCCAGAGGAGGTTTTGCCCGGGGATCAAGCCTTGCTTCAGCGGGCCCGGGCCGGAGTAGGGATGCTGAACCAGAAGTATCCTTCCGGGAAACACGTTCTCTTTTTCTTGTTTCATCGCCCGCGTCGCTGGAATGCCGGGGAAGGCTTGTGGATGGGTTACGAACGCAAGCGGGGAAAGCTCGCGGAGTTCAACTCCCTCCTGCGCGGCGGTTCTCGTGAATGCTTTTCCACGATCGTGGGGGACACGGCCGTCTTGCCGTCAATCAAGTATGTCATCACGCTCGATACCGACACCCAGCTTCCGCGCGATGCCGCCCGCCAGCTCGTCGGAACGATGGCCCATCTGTTGAACCGGCCGGAATTCGATTCGGTGCACGGGATCATCAATGAAGGCTACGGCATTCTGCAACCGCGCGTGGGCGTGAGTTTGCCGAGTGCCCGCCGATCCTGGTTCGTCCGGCTTTTTGCCGGTGACGCGGGAATCGATCCTTACACGCGGGTGGTTTCCGACGTGTACCAGGATCTGTTCAAGGAGGGTTCGTTTATTGGAAAAGGAATTTACGATGTGGATGCCTTCGAGCGCGCGCTGCACGGACGTTTCCCCGAGAACACCGTTCTCAGCCACGACTTGCTGGAGTCATGCCATGCTCGCTCCGCACTGGTGAGCGACGTGGAACTCTACGAAGAATATCCCTCCCGCTACAACGTGGATAGCAATCGACGCCACCGCTGGATTCGCGGTGATTGGCAGATCACGCAGTGGCTTCTGCCCCGGGTTCCCGGTTCTGATGTCCGGCGCATGGCTAATCCGCTCTCGAGGCTGTCGCAATGGAAGATCTTCGACAACCTGAGGCGCAGTCTCGTTCCCGTTGCCCTCCTGCTCTTGCTGCTGGGCAACTGGCTGTTCCTGCCTGAACTCGGCGGCCGAGGATCGCTGCTGGTCATTTCAATCATCACGCTCCCCGGATTATTGTCGGCGTTGGTGAGTGTGTTTCGCAAGCCGGCTGATTTGCCGTGGGCGATGCATCTGCGGGGAGTGGCCGAGTCGGGTGGACGGCAGCTCGGCCAGATTTTTCTCACCCTGGCATTTTTGCCCTACGACGCATTCATCAGCCTGGATGCGATCGGAAGGACGCTATTGCGCTTGCTGGTGACGCACAAACGGCTCCTCGAATGGCAAACGTCGAGTGATTCCGAGCAAACGGCGCGCATCGATCTCGCCGGCTTTTATGCCACGATGTGGATCGCGCCGATCGTCGCTTTCCTCGGTGGA
>Ga0210402_10005418_pt1 | contig 11428 bp, 10 predicted proteins | sample IncBWC7MmetaG_FD_161055 | JGI IMG/M metagenome (GOLD analysis project Ga0210402, IMG submission 161055) | Forest soil microbial communities from Barre Woods Harvard Forest LTER site, Petersham, Massachusetts, United States - Inc-BW-C-7-M | ecosystem: Environmental > Terrestrial > Soil >... | reverse complement strand
CCATCCCCCCCCCCCCCCCGCAAGCGGGGGAGGGTGGGAGGGGATGGATAAACGCCGAAAGCCCGGACGGTGCCGGGCGCGGGCTCCATATAGCTATCTCAGGCGGCGTTGTCAGGTGGGTACGCACGCATTCCGGCAAGATCGGACGCCGCTCGTTGGGGCGCACCATTGCGCGGCATAGTTCGTATTGAGAGAGAAACAGCCCACCGCGCAAGAGAAGCGGCCCAAACCGGAGCGATGCAAACCGTTCGGTTCAGGCCGCTAAGCTTGGCACCCTCAAACCAAGCTTTGATTCAATAATGAAACGGTCGAACGCTGGACGCTTTGAGGTACGTCAACAGGCCGAGCGTCAAGCGATCCGGGTCGAAATTTCAGCGCCGCCTCGACGCGGTTTCGAACGTTAAGCTTCTGCATGATATTCGTCATGTGATGCTTTACGGTTCTGTCGGTGCACTTGAAGCTTCTCGCGATCTCCTTGTTGGACATGCCCTGTGCTACAAGCGCAAAGACTCCTGCTTCGCGAGACGTCAGATCATGGGGATTGTCGTCTTCAACGATCTCGATCTGCCTACGCTGATGCTTCATCAGCAATCGCGCTGCGAGGTTCGGCGCTACATAGCACTCACCTTTACCGATTGCTCGCACTGCCTCGACCACCTCAGGTCCGCTGCTCCCCTTCAAGATGTACCCTCGCGCACCTGCTTCCAGCGCCAAGGCCACGTCCTTATCGTCTTCGGAGGCCGTCAGCATCAGGGTCCGCACATCCGGACAGGCGCCAGCAATGCTGGCTGCCGCTTCTATTCCGCCTCCCGGCAGGTTCACATCGAGCAGCATGACGTCAGGAGTCAATTCCTTTGCGACCTTGAGGGCGTCAGCTGCGGTCGCACCCTCCCCCACTACCTCAATCCCGCCCGCACTCGCTAGCATGCCGACCGCACCGCTGCGAAACAAGGGATGGTCGTCAATGACGGCAACGCGAATAAAATTTGGCATGATCGCTCTCCTTTCGAGCGTAAAATCGATAATTTCAACCACATTTGCAAAAAAGGCGTGCGAACACTTTGACTGAGGTCAAACGTTCCGTTCAACTTTAGTTGATGGTAGCGGGCAGGATCGGTCAACTCCGCATGGGAGCATGCTCTTGCCGATCTACGTCAGCTTCCACTCCCATGCGCAGAATATCCGACTGCTCATCGGCTTCGACACCATACACCCATCCGGCCGCACCTGATGTCCCGATCCACAGCGCGGCCAGCCGCAAATCGAGATCACCCGATCGCCGCGATGCCGCGAGCCTGCCGGATGACGCTATCCGTTCAATTGAGCTACAAATGCGATGAGAACGAAAAGCGGAGAAATCCATGGGTGGCGCGGGCCTCATCACCTCTCGCACGAATGTTTTTGCGTTCCTTCTCGCACTGGCCGCCGCGCTTACCGGCGCCCAACCCGTCCGGGCGCAAGACTACCCCACCCGCCCCGTCACCCTCATCGTGCCGTTCCCGGCCGGCGGCGGTGTCGATGCCATGGGGCGCATCGTGGCGGAACGGCTCACCGCAGCATTCGGGCAGCAGGTGATCGTCGACAATCGCGGCGGCGCTGCGGGCGTGATCGGTACGCGCGCGGCCGCGAGGGCGGCGCCAGACGGCTATACGCTTGCCATGAGCACCAGCGGCACCACCTCGATCAATCCGTCTCTCTATACGGATCCGGGCTACGATCCGCGTCGCGATTTCGCGCCGATCGGCCTCATCGCGGTGACGCCCATCGTGGTGGTGTCGCACCCGTCATTCCCGGCCACGACGGTCACGGAATTGATCGCGCTCGCGCGCCGCAACGGCAAGCTTGACGCCGGTACGCCGCCGCCGGGCACCGAAAACTATCTCGCGGCTGAGCTGTTCCGCGCGATGACGGGCCTCGATATGACGATTGTGACTTACAAGGGCACCGGGCCGCTCACCAACGATCTCGTCGGCGGTCATGTCGAAATCGGATTCAATACGCTCGCGCCGGCGCTCGGCAATATCGAAGCTGGAGGCTTGCGCGCGATTGCGGTCGCAGGCCAGGGGCGGTCGAGCCTCCTGCCCGAGGTGCCGACCGTGAGCGAATCCGGGCTTCCGGGCTTCGAGGCCGCGGTGCGCTACGGCATGCTGGCGCCGGCCGCAACGCCGCGGCCGATCGTGGAGCGCCTCAACAAGGAATTGCGCGCGATCATGACGTCAGATGAAACCCGCAAACGCATCGCCGCACAGGGCAGCGATCCGTTGGTTTCCAGTCCGGAAGAATACGCCGCCGATATCGCCCGCGAGACTGCGAAGTGGGGACCGCTGATCAGGCGGCTCAATCTGAAGGTCGAGTGAACACGGCAGCGGGACAGCGTGCAGACTCATGAGTTGCAATACGGATGATTGCATCGTGGGCACTTGGCGTCTCACCATGACGCGCGCCAAGAGCGATGTCGGGCAACCGATGCGTGCGCCCTACGGCACCAACCCGATGGGGATCGTCGTATTCGGCGCGGACGGGCGGATGATGGCGGTCCTTTGTGATGGTCGGACATCGATGCCGAACGACGAGCCGTTTCGCGAATACATGTCCTATTGCGGCAACTACCGCTTCGACGGATCGACGCTGGTGACGCGCGTCGATGCATCTTCCGATCCGAACCGGGTCGGCAGCGACCAGGTGCGCCGCGCCCGTTTCGAAGACGGTCGCCTCGTTCTGATGCCACCACCACGACCATGGCAGGGTGAAACCCAGCATCGCGAGATGTTCTTCGAGCGCATAGCGTGACGCTTATCAAACAGTATCCGCTCTCAAGTCGCCTCGCGTGCTGCAACCGTTGCGCTAAGGTTTGCCACGGCCTATCATGAATCTACACCCGTGCGTTACTTCCTGGCAAAGACCCCCGAAATGCCCAATCGATCCAATCTGCGGCCGCTGCGCAAGTATCCACTCATCAACACTCATAATCCCGACGAATTTCGGCAGATGCTGGTCACTAATTTCGGGGCGCTGGAGTTCGATTTGAATGCCGAAGCGACGTTGTTCGAGGCCCACAGGAGTTATGTTCGGCTCAAGAGCGTCGATCTCGTATTCGGCGCGTGTTCGGCAGCTTATCGGGTCCGCTTTCCGGGCATCCCGATGGTCAAACAGCATTTCGCCTTGCACAAGGCGGGCCGAACGAGTTTTGCAGGCAGCCAATTCAATATCAACGAGCACGAGGCGTCTGTCATCCCGGCGGGAGTCGAGATGACGCACGAATATCAGGCCGGCTTCGAGCAGTTCATCCTTCGGGTTGAAGCTTCGGCATTGCAGGCCAAGCTGAGCGCCGCGATCGGAATGCCGATTACCCGAACGATCGAATTCGCCCGCCGCTCGAGCTTCGGCAACCCTGCGCTGCAGCGTCTCCAACGGATGCTCGAATTCACCGTGAGCGAACTCGACCGTGAGGACGGAAAAGTCCCGGCCGCGGCGCTCGCCGAGTTCGAGCAGATGTTGCTCGTAGCCTTCCTGACCGGCAACCCGCATAATTTCAGCGATGTTCTGGAGCGCGAGCAACCGCGTCCCGCGCCCTGGCAGGTCCGGCGGGTCGAGGAATACATCATTGCCAATTGGAACAGCCCGATCACGGTCGAGGCCCTTGCGGCTGCCGCCGGCGCGAGCACTCGCAGCATATTCAAGGCCTTCAGAGACTCGCGCAATTGCTCCCCGATGGCCTTCGTCAAAAGCGTCCGGCTGCAGCATGCCCGGCGAATGCTTCAGCAGCCCGATAGCACAACCACCGTGGTCTCCACGGCATTCGGGTGTGGTTTTCTTAACCCGGGCCATTTTGCCCGCGACTATCGTCTCGCATTCGGGGAATTGCCGTCCGCGACACTCGGGGCCGCGAGGCGCCGACGATATTAAAGCAGATTCCGATAAGGTAGAACGGTTCGCTGCATTGCGAACCTTCACGTGTCATCGCCCGGCTTGACTGGGCGACACAGCAAGACCAGGCGCACCGGGTCCCCGCTTTCCGCGGAAATGACAACCCGCCCGATAGTCTACTCCGACCTAGCGCCGGACGCCTTGACCACCTTGCCCCACTTCTCGGTCTCCACCTCGATCATCTTGCGGAAGTCGGCCGGCGAGCCCGCCAGCACCGTTGCGCCAAGGTCGGCGATCCTTGCCTTCATCTTCGGATCAGCGAGTCCCGCATTGATCTCGCGGTTGAGCTTGTCGACAATCTCGGTCGGGGTGTTGAGCGGCAGGCCTGCACCATACCAGGAATCCGCCACATACCCCGGGACGAACTCGGTCACGGTCGGCAAGTTCGGCAATGCCGGAAAGCGCTCCGTCGTGGTCACCGCCAGAGCCCGCAGACTGCCGCTGCGAACATGTTCGATAGAAGCCGGCAGCGGATCGATCATCACCTGGACCTGCCCTGCCAGCATGTCGATGAGTGCCGGGGCCGAGCCGCGATAAGGCACGTGCACCATGTTGACGCCCGTCATCATCTTGAACAGCTCGCCCGAGACATGTTGCGGCGTGCCGTTGCCGGCGGATGCATAATTGACTTTGCCGGGGTTTGCCTTGGCATAGGCGATGAACTCCGGAACCGTCTTCACCGGCACAGACGGATGCACCTCCATGACGAGAGGCGTGCGGGCGAAGCTTGCGACAGGGGCGATGTCGCGCAGAAATACGAAATTGAGCTTTTCGTAGAGCGTGGCGTTGATGGCGTTCGGTGACCCCACCAACAGCATGGTGTAGCCGTCCGGCGGCGAATTGATCACCGCCTCGGCCGCGATGTTGCCGCCCGCGCCCGAGCGGTTCTCGATCAAGAATTGCTGCCCCATCCGCTCGGAAAGCCATTGGCCTATCAACCGCGCCATGATGTCTTGCTGGCCGCCGGCCGGGAAGCCGACGAGGAAGCGGACTGGCCGAGTCGGATAATCGAGTGCCAGCGCCGGCGGCGCTCTCGACAAGGCGGCGGCAGCACCCGCGATCTGCAGGAAACGGCGGCGGGGAATTTTCATCACGGCCCCCTCTCAGTTCAGAGCTGCGTAACGCGTAAGATGGGTTGAGCCACCGGGTCCGGCCTTTGGCCGGCCCGATGATAAACTCAGCAAGACCCATCAACGGCCTCGCCGCGCAGAAATGCCCATGATGGGTTTCGCAAAAAGCTCAACCCATCCTACAAATCGCGTCATCACGCCACCGCCATCTGCGCTGTCGTTGGCCCGTCGCCTTCGAGCGTGGTGCGGCGCAGGTCGCGCACCTCGCCCGTGTCCCGGTAGCTCCGGGCCCGATGCATGGTCTGGCGATTGTCCCACATCACGAGATCATAGTGCCGCCAGACGTGGGCGTAGACGAATTGCCGCTGGGTCGCGTGCTCGGCGAGATCGCGCACGAAAGCGAGCGCTTCCGGCACCGGCCAACCCACGATGCCGCCGACGTGGGACGACAGGAACACCGACTTGCGGCCGGTCGCCGGATTGGTCCGCACCAGGCGCTGGCGCACCGGCGCGAACTTCACGCGTTCCTCGGCGGTGAAATCCGTGAATCCGAGCTGGCCACGGGAGAACAGCAGCGAGTGCTCGGTGACAAGATTCTCGATTTCGGCCTTGGTGGCGGCATCGAGCGCATCATAGGCAGCGCGCATGTCGGCGAACTCGGTGTTGCCGCCGACTGACGGAACGATGCGGGCCGACAGCAGCGAGTATTTCGCCGGCACGGCCTTGAACGAGGAATCCGAATGCCACAGCCGGTTACCAAGATTGAACGCGCGCCGGCGATCGTCCCGCGCCAGCATGTTGCTGTGCCGATCGAGGTTCGAAATGTCACTCATCTCGATGCCAAGCCGGCGCTGATCGAGCCGCGTCACGTTGTTGGCTGTGTTGAGCTCGATCTTGCCGAGAGATTTGGTGAAGGCGATCTGCTGTTCATCGGTGAACGGCTGATCGCGCAACACCAGCACGGCGTAGCGGTCCATGGCGGCGTGGATCGCCGTCGCCGCCTCGGCATCGAGTGGTGCGCGCAGGTCGATGCCGTCGACCTCGGCGACGAATTCATTTCCAATCGGGATGAACCGCATGGGAGCATCCTCATCGTAGGATGGGTTGAGCGCAGCGAAACCCATCAGGGGTCCCGCAATGTCAAAGGCCCAAGATGGGTTGAGCGCAGCGAAACCCATCAGGGGTCCCGCAATGTCAAAGGCCCAAGATGGGTTTCGCTTTCGCTCAACCCATCCTACGCCTCCTTCGTTAATGCGCCAGCGGATCGGGCCGTAGCTGGAAATGCACCACCAGCGGGCTCGATAGCGTCTCCGGCGTCTTGCCGGGGGCGCCGGGAGCGGGGGCGTCGATGCCTTCGATGTGCATCGGGGTGCGGTTGCCCGATGTCACCCACAGGCCACGGCCCTTCCAGCCCGCGTTGGCGTCGTCGATGCGGCCGTCGAGGCCTTTGGCGAAAAAGCCCATCGGATAAGGCACCCGCAGTTCGATCACCCGGCCGCCGACCAGCGCATGGAGCGAGTCCGACTGGTTGCCGGTGGCGAGCGGAACATCGGCGCCGAGACCGAGGATGTTGTGCTGGTCCACCCAGGTGTAATACGGATTTTCCTCGGCGCCCGGATCGCCCTGGAAGCCAGGGCCAGGGATCGGATAGAACGCAAAGCCTTCCGGACATTTCTCGCCAAGCTCTGCGCCCGGCCCGTTGAGCGGGCCCTTGCACTTGCGCCGATCGAAGCTCGCGATGTGGCCGGAATCGAGCGGCATCCACACCACGCCGTTACGATCGACGTCGCTGCCCCGAATGCCGAAGCCGGGCAGCGGTATCTTGTAGATTTCCGCGAGCGCCGTCTCGGGCGGGTTCGACCCCGGCGCCACACGCAGGATGTAGCCGGGGTGGGTGAGGTTCGAACCCCAGATCGAGCCGTCGGCCGGGCTATACCCGATCCCGTACATGGCGAACGGAATGCGCGTGTCCTTGCTGTAATCGGCGGGCTTGCCTGGCTCGTTGTAGCCTTCGTCCCGTTTGCCGTTGGCGTTGGTGTCCACGATCATCGCGGTCCAGCCCTGGGATTTCGCGGCATCGCCGGTCTCCCCGTAGAGCTTGGTGTTGATCCAGCCGACCACGGCGCGCTCGCCCTGCGTATTGTTGCTGAGCCACAGCGTGTTGTTGGCGTCCTCGGCAAAGTTCAAGTGATGGGTGCCGAAGCAGGTATCGATGTGGGAGAACTTTTTCGTGTTCGGATCCCACACCGTGACCTGGCGCGAATTCTGCACGAACCCGGTTTGCGGCCCGGCCAGCGGATAAAGCTGGGCCGAGCGGATCGGTGAATCCTTCTTGCAGTAATCCGGCGGGTCCTTCGGGGAACGGATTTGCGCCGTGTAATAGACCCGGCCGTCCTGGTCCATCATCGGATTGTGCGCATTGACCTGGCTATCCCACACTTGCTCCATGCCGAAATAGGCCGATGGCGCCAGCACCTGGTTTTGGAGCGCCGACGACGGCGCGTATTTAGGGTCGGCGACTGGCACCTTCATGGTGGTCTTGACGTTCTTTACCGGATCGAGCACCGGCAGGTTGTCGGTGGAGAGCTCTGCCGCGCCGTAGATCAGCCCGTAGCCGTTGACGGTCGGCTTGCGCCGGTCTGTCAGCGTGAGGTCGTGGAGATAATGCTTGGGGTCCGACCAGTCGCGCACCGTGACCACGACATTGCGCTCAACTCCGACGGGGCGCGGCGGCGTCGCGCTCGGCAGTTCGCCGGCCTTGATGCGATCGGTCCAGTCGGCGAGCGCCGCGAGATGGCCGCCGTCCGGCGTCATCAGGCCCGCCATGAAGCGCACCATGTCGCGACCGGCCGGACCGGATTGCAAGCGGCGCGACCAGGCCGCAATCGAGGAATCGAAGTGCCCCAACGCCTCCGGAATGTTGCGGGTGGCGTAATTGCCGAGTTGGTGGCAATTGCCACAACCATTCGTCTTGACGGTGTTGAGCCAAAGATCCTGGGCCTTAAAGTTGACCGGAATGCCGTTGCCGTCGGCGCCGGTGCCGGGGAACTTGCTTTTGTCAGGCACCCGGATCATCGAGGCCCAATAGATCGCCGGATAATATTGTGCCGCCGCCGCGAGATTGGGCGCGATCACGGCGGCGAGGTTGAGGGTTTTGCCGGGCTCGGTGGTTACCTTGGGCGAGTCGATGAGGCCATAGCCGCGCACCCACACGCGATAAGTGGCCTTCGGCAGGTCCGGCACGACGAAGCGGCCGAAATCGTCGGTCACCGCCATCTTGGCGAATCGTGTCCCGAGCTCGGTTGTCTCGGCCACCACCCACACGCCCGCTTCCGGCCCCATCCGGCTTGTGACGATGCCGCCGATGTCGTTGTCGTCGATGGCGGGGGCAGCCACGGCTGGCGCTGGCTGGGCGCGCGCCTCGATCGGCACCCCGGCGGCGAGCATCGCAAAACCTACGGCCGTCCCGGCTAATAATGCTTGTTTGGTGGTCATCTCTGATCTCCCTCCGGTGGCCGGTTTGGCACCGGCAAGAATGCTCGATGGGCTCTCGTCTTTTGTACCGGCGACCAGGCGCCGCGCGAATGCCGCCAGTGCCAGTATAGTCGAGCGTCATTCGGATGCACTTGGAATCCGTTGTGGAACGGCTACAAACGGGCAATCGCGTTGCGGGCAGCGCCTGCAACTTCTGGACACAAGAACGGGCTGGAGGAAACATGAGTTGGCAAGATCCGAGTATCGGATTCAAAACAAATAAAACGCGAACCAGCGCCGCCGTCGCGGCGGCGGTCGCCCTCATAGGCGCAAGGATAACGGGTGACGGCCGAGCAGCCTTCACCTCTCCCCGCTTGCGGGGAGAGGTCGCCCCCTCCCGAACCCTCCCCCGCTTGCGGGGGAGGGAAGGGTGGGGGCGGGTGAGGGGGCCTCTCCGCGAGTCTGAGCAAGCGGAAAAGCCGCGCCCCTCACCCCAACCGTCTCCCCGCAAGAGCGGGGCGAGGGAGCAGAAAGCTCGCGGACCCGCCATCCTCGCGGCGGCGTTCGCACTTGCCTGCCTCGCCGCCGGCGCCGCCCAGGCGGAAGGCGACGCCGCCAAGGGCAAGGCCGCCTTCGTGCGGCAATGCGCGATCTGCCACACCAACGAGAAAGACGGCGACAACCGCTTCGGCCCCAACCTGTTCGGCATCGTCGGCAAGAAGGCCGGCACCGTCTCGGGCTATACCTACACGAATGCCTTCAAGAACCGCGCCAACTGGGAATGGACCGAGGACGCCATCGGCGGCTGGATGATGTTTCCCTCCACCATGATCCCCGGCACCGCCATGGGGGTTTTCCAGGGCATCGCCGAAAAGGATCGCGACGATCTGGTGGCGTATCTGGCGACGTTGAAGTGAGAACTAGGGGTGGGCACGCGGAGCCTGTCATCGGGCCGGCCAAAGGCCGGACCCGGTGGCGTTGCCCACCCTTGATACGCGTTACTGCCAAGCCCGATTGTCCACCGTGTTCTCGTAGGTGGCGCCGGGTGAGACGAGATCCCAACCGAGCGTCCACTGGTAATTGTCGTTGAACCGATCGCGCGTATACGGCGTCGGCGGAGCGTTCAGCAGTCGAGACAGCTTGAGGTCTTTGAGGTCGATCAGGCCGCCCGCTTCCTCGAGCAGATAGTGGGCGTACTTCTCGGGATTCCTGTCGATTGCGGCGGCGGCGCGCGCCTCGGCCCGGAACATCTTGGCGAGCGTCGGGCCGTCCAGTTCGTCGCCGGCTGCCTCGCTGCGGGTCGAGTGGGATTCGATCAGAATGCGACAGCCCTGCTTTTCGGCGACGCTGATCCACGGCTCTTGCAGGCTGACGGCCTTGATCTGGCCCTCGCACAAAGCCTCCAGTCGCTCCCGATGGGTGCCGGCGAATTCCCATTTGATTTCGTCGCGCCTCACGAAGCCTTCCATCATCTTGAGCATCGTGAAGTGAGAGCCGTTGAAGGGGCTCACGCCGATCGGGGTATTCTTCAACTGCTCCGGCTCGTAAATGCCGAGCTTGGGATCGGTGACGATGGCGAAGCTCGACATCGCCGAGCCGAGCGCCACGATCTTGGCCGGACGATGCCCGGTATCAACAATCGACTCGACCGCACGCTTCATGATGCCCCACTCGCACATGCGGAATTGATCGCACTGGCCGTCTTCGTAGGACGCCTCCAGGGTGCGTTTGAAGATGTTGTCGCGCAGCGCCCGGTGATCGGACGCGTGTTGGCCGGACCCCGGCGTCTTGAGAATTTCGACGTCCAAGCCTTCGTCCCTGAAGAAGCCTTCATCACGGGCGACGAGCAAGGGCAAGTCGTGGACCGCGTTCATCATCGACGATCTTACTTTTTGGAGCTCGCCTGCGGGGGCGTTCATGGCCGTCTCCTGTCACGATGTTTCATGGGTGGTTTCGATACCTTACCAGTCGTCGGATGCCGGTCAATCTGCGTCGTAGCCCGGGTTCGCTTGAACCCGTCATGCCATTCGAGCGGGCAGGTTAAAGCGAACGCGCCGCGTCAGGTTGCTCCCTCTTCCCGCTTGCGGGGAGAGGGGAAGCCGCGGCAAAATCATGGGAACACTTACCCTAGCCGATCGCCGCTCTCACGACCCCGTACACCGCGCCGAGAAACAACCCGGTCTGGGCCAGCATCGAGATGACCATTCCGGGCCCGCGCTTGGCCGGATCGCCCAAATAGGAGACCGCATAGAGCCCGCGCCCGATCACCCAGATCAATCCGCCGACCGCGGCGCCCTTGTCCGAAAGCAGCACGGCATAAAGCCACAGCGCCGGCAGGAAGAACACCATCTGCTCCACGGTGTTCATCTGCACCCGATGGGCGCGCTCGAAGTCCTCATGGCCGGTGATGGCCGGCGCCTTTATGGCGTATCTTCCCCGCGCCCGGCCGACCGCCATCGTCAGGACCAGGTAGAGCAGCAGCGCGAGCAGCGTCACGGCGGCGGTGTAGGTATAGCTCATGGAGTCTCCGGGGTGGTGATGCGCCCTCGCGCGCTGTCACATGAGCCGGCAGTTGCGGCGAAGGTCAAGCCCTGCCGGCGATGACATCAGCCACTCCCGAGCGCAATATCGGAATCATGCGACCGAGTCCTCTCAACCCCCTGTTCGCACCCGTCACCACGCTCGCGGGCATCGCCGGCAAGACCGGCAGGCTTTACGGCAAGCTCACCGGGCGCGATACCGGCGCGCGGGTGCTCGATCTCGTGTTTCATCTGCCCGCCGGCACAGTCGACCGGCGCCATCAGCCAAAGCTTCGCGACGTGGTGCCCGGTAGCGTCGTCACGGTCGCGGTCGAAGTGGAGAGCTACCGCCCGCCGCCGCCAAACCGGCCGCGCGCACCGTTTCTCGTCTATGCGTCGGACGATACCGGCACCCTCACCATCACGTATTTTTCCATC
>Ga0210402_10005416_pt1 | contig 11429 bp, 10 predicted proteins | sample IncBWC7MmetaG_FD_161055 | JGI IMG/M metagenome (GOLD analysis project Ga0210402, IMG submission 161055) | Forest soil microbial communities from Barre Woods Harvard Forest LTER site, Petersham, Massachusetts, United States - Inc-BW-C-7-M | ecosystem: Environmental > Terrestrial > Soil >... | reverse complement strand
CGAGCTTCTCGCCCTCACGCACCACATAGCCGTTGATGAACTCGATCTCGGTGCGCCGGCCCTTCTGCATGTCCTGGCCCATCGACGGGCGCTGTTCGGAAGCCGTTTTCTTGCCGTCCTTGAAACGCTGTTCGTCATAGGCGCGGGTTGCCGCCTCGTCGCCCTCGCCCGCGCGCGCAATCGTCTCCGGCTCCAGATGCAGGATCTCCTCAAGCTGATAGCCATGCGCCTGTCCGACCCGGATCGCCTCGCTGCCGATGCGCGCCGCGAAGCGACGGATCGGCTCGTTGTTCAGCATCTCGCCGCCCGAAAGACCCGTGCTGGCCGAAAGCCCGTTCTGCATGGCGTTGGCCACCAGTTTCGACCAGCGCTCGCCCCAGAGATTGCTGGTGACCAGCGCACTGTCGGAAAAACCGACCAGGCGGCCGATTTCCTTGGCGCGGTCCGTGATGCGGCCGTGCACCTCACCGGTCCGGAACACGGTATGCGCCGCCCCACCCTTGCCGGCGCCGCGATGGATGTGGCCGGGCTCGGGCAGGTTCACCGAGATGCTGCTCGCGATGCAGCCGAGCGTCTTGCCCCAGCCCACGACGCCGGCGATGGTTTCCTCGTTCATGCAGTTCTGCAGCGACACGACGAAGCCGCCGGGCGCGAGGTATTGCCTGATCATCATGGTCGCCCACGCCGTGTCGTAGGACTTCATGCAGACAAAGGCGATGTCGACCGGCTTCTCCTTGGAAAGCTGCTGCGCGTCCGTGACATGCAACGCGCGCACGGGAACGGTGAATTCCGGCACGTCTCTGGCGTGGGTAACGCGCAGGCCGTGCTTTCGCATGTGCTCGACATGCTCGGGCCAGGGATCGATGAAGGTGACGTCCTCGCCCGCCTGCACCATGTGCGCACCGGCATAGCCGCCGACCGCGCCGGCTCCGACGATGACTATTTTGTGGCCCATGCGTCTCCCCGATGCTTTTGTCGTTGGCCAAGCCTAGCGCGGCGGCAGCTTTCATCACAATGGTCGAACGCACATCCAGCAATGCGCGGGACGCTGGCCCTGCGACATCGGGGAGGCATGTTGAGGTTCAACCGCTGGACGGTGACGCACATCACGGAAGGCGTCGGCTGGCGGCTCTAGGCTCCTCCAAATGGAGGAATCCATGGGCATCCTGATCGACATCATGAGCCTGCTTGCCATCCTGGCCAACAGCCTTTTCGCCCTTCACATCTGGTCCGCCATCTCGGCGCGGGCGACAAGGCGCATCCGCGGGCGCTAGGCGCGTTCGGACGTCACGACGATGTGGCGGGAGCCGGACTCCCGGCAGGCACGCCAAGCCCCATTCGCCTGCCGACAACGAGCGTTGCCGCAAGTCCGAATATGAGGACCGCGATGGACGTCGAGAACGCAAGCGACCAGTTCCCCGTCCAGTCCACGAGGGCGCCGATCACCAGCGGCGATATGATCCCGGCCATTCCGAAACCGAAATTCATGATACCGCTCGCGGTCCCCGATTGCGACGGCATCAGATCCATCGGCAGCGACCAGATGGGAGAGACGATAAATTCCAGGAAGAAGAAAGCGGCGCTAAGCAGGACGGCCGCCGTCACGAGATCCGACGTGTAGGCCATCGGAACGATGAACACGAGCGACAGCGCAAATCCCGCGGCGATGACACCGAGCCGCGAAATGCCGAGACTCCGATAGCGCCTGTACAGGAAGTCGCTGATCAGTCCGCCGAGGGTGTCGCCGACGACGCCGGCAAGGAAGATACCCGTGGCAAAGACGGCGGTTTGCCTGAGATCAAGCTTGAACTGGTGGGACAGGAACAGCGGGGTCCAATTCAAATAGGTCCACAGCACCCAGCCATAGCAGAAGTCGATCAGGGTGATCGGCAGCACGCGTTTGACCACTGTCAGGTAGGCGACCTCGCCCTCGCCTGACACAGGCTTTGACGTCGGCTCGTCGACAGCTCCGTCCGCTCGGTAGATCGCGACCCAGAGCAAGGTCCAGACCAGGCTGCAAACGCCGAACGTGATGAAGCTGGCCCTCCAGCTCGAAACGGCAACCATGGCTGCGACGACGGCCGGCGTCACGGCATTGCCGAGCCGCGAAGAGGAATGCGTGATGCCCTGGGCGAAGCCGCGTTCGGCGGCGGGCATCACAGCGGCCAAAGCCCGCGTCGCCGTCGGAAACGCCGGTCCTTCGGCGGCGCCAAGCAGGATGCGGGCGCAGATGAGGCTGACAAGCCCGCCCGCCAGGCCCGTCCAGATCGTCGCTGCCGCCACCAGCAGGCCGCATATTCCCAGCGTCACTTTCGGACCCAGCCTGTCACCTACATATCCGCCGATGATTTGAAAGATGGCATAGGGATAGGCGAAGGCGGAGAACACCAGTCCAAGATCAAACGCGCTGAGGTGCAATTCCCCGCTGATGATGGGCGCCAGCGAGGAAATATTCACGCGATCCATGTAGAAGAGGAAGTACATCAGGCAGGAAGCTGCGAGTACCTTGCCTTTTCTTGTCATTGATATGGCCTCGCTGCGTGTTGCTTTCCCCGCGCAACGACAGGTTTCAATGGCCGGCTCATCGTGTCAACTCTGGTTGCGTTGACGATAGCACGATTAGGTGACAGTCTTCGCGCTCTTGATGGCTCATCCGCAATCAGCGAGGGAGGAACCATTGGCGATCTCCACGAGACAGCTTACCCCCGTTGTCGGCGCCGAAATGCTGGACGTCGATTTGCGAGATGTTTCCGCAGCGACTCAGGAAACAATCAACGCGGCTTTCGCGAGATATGGCGGGCTGGTTTTTCGCAACCAGACCATCAGCGACGACGACCTGCTTGATTTCAGCCGCTCCCTTGGCGATCTGGACCCTCCTCCCAACCAGGAGCACGGGCGCCTCAGTCCCTCCGGCTATCCGGATATCTATGTCGTCTCCAACGTGCTCGACACCGCTGGCGCTCCCATCGGAGCGCTCGGTTCCGGCGAAGCCGTGTGGCACACCGACATGAGCTATCTGGAAATTCCTCCGTTTGCGTCGATGCTCTACGCGCTGGAAATTCCCGACACAGGCGGAAACACCTGGCTCTGCAGCATGGTCGCAGCCGCCCGGGAGCTGCCGGATCACCTGAGAAAGGCGATTGCGGGGCGCCGCATCAAGCACGATGGCACCTACAACTCAGGCGGATTCCTGCGCAAGGGCGTGACCCCGACCGATGACCCGCACAAAGCTCCGGGCGCGTGGCATCCTTCGCTGTGTCTCCACCCCGAAACAGGCGACGAGATGCTGTATCTGGGACGGCGCAGGAATTCCCATGTCGAGGGATACGACGCGGACAGCTCGTCAAAGCTTCTCGACGAGCTTTGGGCCTACGCCACCCAGCCGAAATTCTGCTACGAGCATCACTGGCGCATCGGCGACCTGCTGTTGTGGGACAACAGAAGCACGATGCATCGCCGCGATCCCTTCGACAACACCAAGCGGCGGGTGATGCACCGGACCCAGATCAAGGGGAAGTCGGCGCCGATTGCTGCGATGAGCGCGGCCGCCTGAACCCGGCAACCGCCACGATCTCTCAAGCGTGGCGTGGATCCGTGATCTCAAGGCGCCGCAACAGCGCTCGCCTCCTGCGCAGCGGCCGGACGCTGGCGGATTGTTGCCATCGCCGGCGCGCTGCCTTCGAAGCGATGCTGATAGACCAGCAAATTCTCCATCACGCGCTGAACATAGTTGCGCGTCTCGGCAAACGGGATGCGCTCCGCCCAATCCACCGGGTCGACATTGGGATCGCGCGGATCGCCGTAGGCCTTGATCCAGTCGCGCACGCGGCCGCGGCCGGCATTGTAGCCGGCGAACGTCATGAGGTAGGAGCCCTTGTATTCGGCCAGCAGCGCGCTGATCTCGGCCGCTCCCATCTGCGTGTTGTAGACGGGATCCGACACCATCCTGTCCCAGTCATATTCGACGCCGAACCGTTTCGCGGTGTCGCGACCGGCCTCGGGCGTGACCTGCATAAGGCCGACGGCGTCGGCGCTCGAGCGATCGCGCTGATTGAACGCGCTTTCGGTACGGGCCACCGAATAGATGATGCTGCGGTCGATGGCCGGACCGATCGGGCTGTGCTGCGGTATGCCGATGGTCGGAAACGCGTAGGCGTCGAGCGGAAGTCCCCGCGCCAGCGCCGTCTTGCCGAGTTCCAGCATGGCGCGCGCATCGTTGTTGCGGCCGGTCGCCTCCGCCACGGCGGAGAGCGTCGGAACATCGGTCGAGTCTTCGGCAAGATCGGCAACGAAGGCGACCGCGGTCTCGCGTTCGCCGAGCGCATAGAGCATCTCTGCCGCGCGCACGATCTCGTTCGCCGAGCCGCTCGCCTGATCGGATTGCGGCGGCATGCGAATCTCGATGTTGTCGAGGCCAAGCCTGGCGCGCGCCAATTGCCCGTAATAGGCCGTGGTGTGGCGGGCGGCCGCTTCATAATGGGCGCGCATGGCTTCCTTGTCGCCGAGCGCCTCCGCGGCGCGGCCGCGCCAGTAGCTCGCCCGCGCCAGCGTAATCGGGTTGACGCAGCCGTCGTCGACATGCGCGAAATACGCGAGCGCCGTCTTCGCGTCATTGAGATAGCGCAGCGCGATCCAGCCCGGCATGAATTGTGAGTCGGAACGATAGTTGTCGCTTGCCGGCACGGCTGCGTCGCGCACGACCTCGTAGGCGCTCTGGAAGTCGCCCTGGTCGAGCAGCTTTCGCGCGAGACTCCGGCGCAGGCGCCACCACTCGTCAGTGTCCTGCAGCGCCATGGTCTCTTTCGGCGCCGCCAGGATCAGGCGGGCGGCCTCGACGATCTTCTCCTTGCTCTTCAGCCATTGCACGCGGCACAGCACATAACCGAGGTCCTGCCGTGCATCGGCCGCGACCGAATCGAGCCGGTCGGATGCCTTGTCGTCGCTGCCCTTGACCGCGCTGCACGCCTTGACGATCGAAACCGCGTCGTCCCCGAGGCGGTGCGCCGCACGCATCGCCGCCGACAGGTCCTTTGCGCCGATACGCTTGTCCATGCGGGCCCGATCGTCGTCGCGACCGAGCAGGTCGCGGAAGGCCTCGAGCAGATCGGACTCGGTGCGTTCCGACAGATCTTCCGATCGATAGGCCGCCTGCACCAGGGCTTTCGCGCCGTCGCGATCGCCCTCGCCGAGCAGGACGCGCGCGAGCGCGAGCCTGCCCTTCGCGGTCAGGGGGTGATCGGAGGTAAAGGCGTGCACGGTTGCCGCGTCGATCTTGTCGTTCCACAAGCGCGCTTCGGCGCGCCGGCGCAGCAGCGTCACGCCGGGCCAGGCGGGATTGTCTGATATGAACGCCGCATAGCGGCCGAAACTGGCCTGCGATTCCGAATGGCGAAGGATGAACCATTCCGCGAGCTTTTGGGCGGCGGGATCGACGAATTTCTTTTCGGCATCGGTGGCGTCGCCGGTTTTGCCATGGCGCTGCAGGTCGATCACATCCTGCATGACCGCTGCATCGCCGGTGAGCTGAGGTTCGGCCTTTTCGGTGGACCTGTCGTCTGCGCCAGCCTTCTTGTGGCGCTTCGCCGCGACACGCTCCGCGTGTTTGGTCTTCTTCGCTTCCGTCTTCGCCGCCGCCTTGCGCTCGGGCCGCGCCGCGCTTGCGACTTCCAGCTTCTTGGCGGGCTGAACGTGCTTGTGGGGCGCTGCTGCGAGCGCGTTGCTCGTACTTCCGGCAAGCGCCACGACGACGAGCAGACAAGGCCATGGTCCGAACACGTGGCTCATTCCGTGATCCCCCCAGAGCCAACCGGGCACGAACCGCAAGATCAGGCGATCCGTTCGGTTAGAGCTGATGACAGGTTATCACAGCAGAGATTCGCAACTGTCTCGCTTTGGCAACAGGGAATGCAAATCAGGCAGCAAGCGGCAACACAGTTTCAACATAATTGAGCCGCCGATGCTGACGCGTTTTGCCCGTCGTGCCGGGCTTTCTTCAAACGTCCGCTCGCGCGAGCGGCGGAGGGAGGAAGGCTTGATCGCCGTCGTGCCGTTTCTTTCCGGAGCAACTCGCTTCCGGCTCCTAACATTTGTTAAGTCCCCTCGTTCCCGCGTTTGCTACGTCCTTTGGCAAAGGGGGACCGGCCATGAAAGACATGCAGGCTTATCTGGAGAAGCTCCAGAGAGACGCGGCCGAGTGCGAATTGATCAGCAACCTGGCGACCGACGTGAAGAAAAAAGAGCTGTTCGCCAGGCTTGCCGCGCATCAGAAGACCTTGGCGGCCGAAGTCGCGCGCGCGATCGCCGCGAGCGGTGAACCAAAACGCTGAGCAAGCCGGCAACCGCAACGAATGTTGAGGATTCATGCGCCGCTGCGGCGCCCGCCTCGACCGCGCGAGAGGGTCGTTAACCCTTTGTTAACCATAGGCGCTCACCCTGACCGCGCTGGTTCGGGCGCGCATTTGCAATACCAATAACGTCGCGAACTGATCCCGACACCGGCCGCTTTTGATCGTTCATCCCTGGGCGACGGGCAATACCCGTGGGGGCTCGTGGAGTAACGGCATGTCTGGGCGTGAGTTGCGTTCCGAAGGAAACTTGCTTTCTGACTTCGCGTCGATGATCGGTGGTGCCATCGGCATTGGTATTCCGTTGGCACTCTTGATCATTTGGCTTTGTTCCTGAAGCAAGCGGAGCATGGTGGCGTTCCCTCGCCTGGCGTTCGAAGCCGGGCGTTCGATCGCTTGCGCGCCCCTGAACGCTGACCGGCGTACGGGAGAGCGCCAAGCAACCTCGGGCAGCTCGTCGAAGGTTGCATCACGATAGCGGCGGCCGGTTGCTTTCTTACGTGCGCCGCCCCATTGTTTAAAGAAAAAGGCCACATCGGCTCCCCGACACATCGCCTCGATCTCGTCGACCCATTCTCTGGAGATTGAGCCAACGGGCGTTGATTTGATGTCAGCGGTTTCGGATATCCCTTTTGGGCGCGTGCTGGATCCGATGGAACGGATCTCCGAGACCTTGTTCGGCCTGATCATGGCTCTCACTTTCATCTGCAGCCTTGGTGTCGCCACAGCGGGCAACATCAAGATTCAAACGATGCTGATCGGTGCGCTCGGCTGCAACCTGGCTTGGGGTATCGTTGACGGCGGTCTGTATCTGTTGTCTCGCATCAATGAGCAGGGACACAATATCCTGACACTGCGCGCAATACGACAGACGCCGGATTCTGAAACAGCGCGACGCGTCATCGCCGACGCGTTGCCGCCGGCATTGGCGTCGGTCTTGCCTCCGGAGCAACTGGAATTGATGCGGCAAGAATTGCAGCGGCTGCCTGAGCCGTCCGAGCGTCCGAGACTAACGAAGCGCGACTGGATCGGAGCACTGGGTCTTTGCTTGCTGAGCTTCCTTTCGATCTTCCCGGTTGTAATCCCGTTCATATTCCTGAGCGACGCCAAGTTTGCGCTGCGTGTCTCCTACGCCGTCGCCATCATGATGCTTTTCTGCTGTGGTTACGCGTTCGGATATCATAGCGGACTTCGGCCCTGGGCGGCGGGTTTTTCGATGGTAGCCGTTGGTAGTGCGCTGGTCAGCGTCGCGGTAGCGCTTGGAGGATAGTTAACAGTGCGACAGAGAGGTGCAGCAACGGTTTGGCAGGTAAGCGAGGCCTCGATTGCTGCGTTCGTTGGTTTGTGGCTCGGACCGATGACCGGCGGTTTGGCGCGCGCCGAAACCCCCGAGGTGAGCCCGGGCGGCGCGATCGGCCTTGGCAATCGCGGCTGGTCCGCTCCCGAAACTAACCGCGCGACGTCTGTAACTGAGCCCGAATTTAGCGCCCGGGCGGGATTTGCATCTGACTACATTTATCGCGGGACGACGCTGTCCGATCACGGACCCGCCGCCGGGGCCGCCTTTGAAGCAAGGTTTGGCTCTCTATACGCCGGCACCACAGTGGCCACCGTCAAGCTGCCGACCGAACCCGTCGCGGAGTTCACTATGGCAGGCGGTATCCGCCCGAAGATCGCAAATATCGATTTCGATCTCGGCGTGACCTATTTCAGCTATCCCGGAGAAAGGCTTCCCGGCGAGACGCACGGCATCAATTATTGGGAGGCGGTTATCCGCGGCGATAAAAGCATCGGCGAGTCGATCCGCATCGCCAGCGGCTACGCCTATTCTCCGAATGTCTCGAACACCGGCGCCTGGAGTCAATATGTGGCGGCCGGGCTGGGCTACGACTTGCCAACTCGTCTGCTCCCGCAGAACCTGGGCGTGTCATTCACGACTGCTGTCGGCTATTCCTGGTTCGGTAATCAGGCTCCGCAACTCGGCAGCTTCCCGTTACCTGCCTATCTCAATTGGCAGGCGGGCGTAACCTTCACCCACAAGGCCTTCAACCTCGATCTGCGCTACTACGACACCAATCTGTCGAAAGAAAACTGCTTTGTCTTTACGGGGGATCCAAATGCGCGGCCGGGTGGCCGCGTTGATCCCGTTACCAACCCGGCTGGCTTGGTCTCGAACTGGTGCGGTGCAACGATCGTCGCCAAAGCCTGGTTTGCGTTTTAGTCGTCTTCCGAGTTCTTATTTGACGTGCGGTCGGCATCTTTCGCGACCTGAAGCCTGCGGAGCTTGGTGGCGCGTTCGTGATCATCGGAGCAATCCTCCGGCGAAGAGTGCGGCTGCGTGAGCAACTTGGAGCGGTCCGACTTCGTCGGCGCGTCTCAATTTCTATCCGCGATATGACCCTTCAAGGTTTGCCGCGCGAGCTTACCCCGTGAGATCCAATCGGCGCGATATCTCGATGGCCTTCAAAAACGCTTCATCGTGACTGACAACAAGCAGCGCGCCGTCATAAGCCCGCAATCCCGCCTCGACCGCTTCGATCGAATCGATATCCAGATGATTGGTCGGCTCGTCGAGTATCAGGAGCGGCGGCGGAGACGGTCCACCCACCACACAAGCAAGGCCCGCGCGAAGAACCTGGCCACCGCTCAGACTTGAAACCACCTGCAAGGCCGAGTCCGCCCGAAACATGAATCGAGCCAGGGCGGCGCGGCAGCTGTTGTCATCCGTATTCGGATTGAAACTCCGGAAATCCAGGATGGAAAGCCGGGGATTGAGCAGGCTCATCGCTTGATCGAGCATGGCGAAGCCCGTTGCGACCTGCACGGTGCCGGCGAGGGGTTGCAATTGTCCCGTGAAGAGCTTCAGCAGGGTGCTCTTGCCAGAGCCGTTCGGCCCCACAATCGCGACACGCTCCGGCCCGGTCATGGAAAACGAGAGATCGCCAAGGATCGGCCGCCCTGCCTCGTACCCGGCACTGACCGCATCCAGCGAAAGCACCACTTTGCCGGCCGGCAGATTCGTAGGTGACAGCTTCACCGACAGCGGCTGAAGGATTTCGATGCGCTGGCGGGCCGCCGTCAGTGAGTCCAGCGCCTCCGTCCGCCGCCGTTCAGCGAGCCGGGCGCCGTCGCCGCCGGCATCCTCGCTGCGATCCTTCCGCGCGCCGGCCAGGATGCGCGGCATGTCGCCCTTGGCGCGCTTCCGCTTCCCTGCCCCATCCTTCCGCGCCTTCCTCTCAGTCGCTTCCTGGGCCGTCCGATCGATATCGGCCAGATGTTTCCTGGCATCGTCAAGATCGTGCCGGGCCGCCGCGAGCTCGACGGTCTTGCGTTCGTGATAGTGACTCCAATTCCCGCCATATCGCGTGGCGCCCAGCGAGGTCAGCTCGACAATGGCGTCCATGGTTTCAAGCAGCTCGCGATCATGGCTGACGACGATCGCTCCGCCCGACCATGCGGCGAGAAGATCGATCACGGCCTCGCGGCCCTCCCGGTCGAGGTTGTTGGTGGGCTCATCGAGAAGCAGAAAGTCGGGCTCCGCAAACAGCAACGCAGCGAGGCGAGCCCGCGTGGCCTGGCCCCCGGACAAGGCCGCAAGCTCCGTTTCAAGCGGCAACTCGAGCCCGACACGGCCAAGAGCGGAAACGATGCGAGCTTCGAGCGTCCAGTCGGCCTCGACAAGCTCATGTGCCGCGGCATCTCCCCGCTCGGCACGGCCAAGCAAGGCCAGCGCCTGACGCGCGCAGAACAGGTCGGCCACGGTCACGCCTGTCTGAAGCTGAACGTGCTGGCGAAGCAGGCCGACGGCACCCTTGACTGAAACCGTGCCGGCTTGCGGAGGATGTTCGCCGGCAATCGACGCGAGCAGCGTCGTCTTGCCAACACCATTGCGGCCGACCGGGCCGGTGCGCTCGGCCCCAAATCTCAGATCAATGTTGGAGAGAAGAGGATGGCCGTCAGGCGTGGACAGCGACAGGTTTGACAGAACGATGGAAGCAGGCATGGACAAGGATATTCCCGTTGGCAAGGCAGGTCGGCGTTGCTGTCCGGGTGAAATCCATGGCTGCGAATATCCTGTCGGGTTGGTTGGCTTTACAACTAATACTGGAGATTATCGAGATCAAGCGCCGATGCTTGTCAACATTCCGCTAAGCGACGCTGGGCATCTCGTCAAAAGTCGCATCGCGATAATGGCGGCCCGTCGCCTTCTTACGCACGCCGCCCCATTGCTTGAAGAAGGCCACACTGGCCTCCCGACACATCGCTTCGATCTCTTCGATCCATTCTCTCGCCATAGGGCGAGCGCGCGGACCGCTCTCCCCGCCCACGATAGCCCAATGAATACCACTCAAATCTGCATTCGCTACGGACCCTAGCCCGTCTTATTCGCCAGCGGGGGCCTGAGAGGCTGGCGAGCGTGGTGTAAAGCGCTGATGCGGCGTAGGATTCGGTTGCGAAGCCAACCCCATCACCTTCAACCGCGAACGCCACGCCCGCCATGACCGATGATACGATTCTGCCATTCTTGTTTCCAGCCGTTCAGGCCAAGAAAGTCACAGCTGCCTTCGATGGCGGTCGTCTGACCTCAAATGGCGGCGTGATGCTTCTGGCGATGGCCGAGCGGCGTCTCGGCTTGGCCGACAATTTGGCCCGGGTGTTCCCGGATCGGCGCGACCCGACGCGGGTCGTGCACAGCCTTGTCGATATGTTCCGCGCTCGCGTGTTCGCGATCTGCTGCGGCTACGAGGACGCCGACGACCTTGATCATTTGCGCTCCGATCCAGCGTTCAAGCTCGCTGCGGTCGCCTGCCGGATACGGGCCGGGATTTGTGTTCCCAACCGACGCTGTCGCGGCTGGAGAATTCGCCGCGACTGCGCGACGTGATCCGCCTGACCTACACTTTGGTCGACGCATGGATGGATAGCTATCCGGGCGAGCCCGCATCCGTCACGCTCGACATTGACGACACCTGCGATGTCGTCCATGGCCATCAGCAGCTTTCTCTGTTCAACGCTCATTATGACGAACGCTGCTTCCTACCGATCCACGTCTATGACACGGAGAAGAGCGGGCCAGTGGCGGTC
>Ga0210402_10005415_pt1 | contig 11429 bp, 5 predicted proteins | sample IncBWC7MmetaG_FD_161055 | JGI IMG/M metagenome (GOLD analysis project Ga0210402, IMG submission 161055) | Forest soil microbial communities from Barre Woods Harvard Forest LTER site, Petersham, Massachusetts, United States - Inc-BW-C-7-M | ecosystem: Environmental > Terrestrial > Soil >... | reverse complement strand
CTGCCCGTGAGCACCAGCCACAGAACATTGCGGCGCTCGGCGCCGCAAGCCATACGAATGCCGATCTCTCGCGCCCGGCTTTCGACCAAATAGGCCATCACGCCGTAGATGCCGATGGCGGCGAGGAACAACGCGAGAAGCGCAAAATAGACTGAAAACTGGGTGATGTTGCGAACCGGTGCTTCCTGGTTGTTGATGCGCGTCTCGAGAGTCTGCACCCCGGAAAGAGGCTGCTCCTTGTCCATGGCCCACACGACACCCTGCAAAGCCGAAGCAAGGGCGAGGGGATCCGCGGTGGTGTGCAGAACTAGATGCATGATTGGAGCGGGTGATTGAGCAAAAGCGACGTAGCTTTCGTTCATGGGGTCATCGCCTGGGCTGTAGAATTTAACGTCCTTGACGATACCAACGATGGTGTAGAGAGTTGTATCATCGCGCCCCAAACGAATTTTGCGGCTCAAAGCATCTTCGTGAACAAAAAATCGCCCGGCCAGGGTTTGATTGATCACCACAACTGGAAGCGCACCTGAACCGTCCTGCTCGCTGATAAATCGTCCTCGGATTAGGGAGAGCCCTATCGCATCCGAGTACCCCGGAGTGACAGCGGTAATCAGAGTCGAAGGCACTTCTCCCGGTGCCGGATCGGGGCGGCCGTTAATCCGGAACTCCAACCAACTCGAAGAATGGCCGAACGGAATGTGCTGGCTCGCTCCCACCGATTCCACTTGCGGGAGGCTTCGCAGGCGCTCGAGCAGTTGATTGTAGAAAGTCAGGAGCTGCGCGTTGGTTGCATATTTGGTGGTTGGCAAGCTCATTTGCGCGGTCAGCACGTGGTCGGCGCGGAAGCCAGGATCGGCTCTCAGGAGGATGGAGAGGGATTTCGACGTCAAACCCGCGGGGACCAGCACCATCAGAGCGAGGACAATCTGACAAATGACCAGAACCTTTCTCAAACGCTGGCCACCAGGCGCCGAAGTGGCGTTGCCCGATTCCTTGAGAGCGCCGGTCAGGTTTAGCCGGTATCCCTCAAGCACGGGCGAAATCGAAAATAGCAGCACACTCAGAACAGCAATGGCGATGGCATAGAGGACCGTGGTCGTGTCCACATCGACGCGGCCGTAGTTTGGCAAGTAGCCGCGATTCTCAAAAGGAATCGAGTTCGTAGTCCATTGTCCGCCCAGGTTGGCGATGAGCAGGCCCAGTGCGATGGCGGCAGGCATCAGCAGCGCGTTTTCCGACAACAACTGCCGCGCCAAACGGCTTTTCTTCGCTCCAAGAGCCAGTCGCACCGCCATTTCTCTCCGGCGGGTCCATGCCCGAGCAAGGTAAATGCCCGCAAGATTCGAACAGGCAATCAACGCGATGCAGATCCCCACGATGAATGCGGTGTAAATCGCCTGGTCCCCGACGTGCTTTCCAATTTCCTTGGAGAGAGTGTTGATCAGGACTCCCGAGTTCGTATTGGTATCGGGATGCTCCTTTTCAATGTTGCGAGCGATGGTGCCCATGGCTGCCTGGGCGCTCGCTTCCGCAACATCCGACTTGCGCCTGCCGATAAGATTGAGCCAGCCCGTGCCACGATCGGCGCGTTGTTTATCGGTGAAGACCAGCGGGACCCAGATATTGGCGCGTCCCATCAGCGGGAAATGGAAATCTTCCGGCACAACCCCGACAATGGTGTACGGTTCATCGTCCAACTTGAGGACTGTATCCTTCAATTCCGATTTGAACCGCTCACGCCACAGCCCGTAACTGATGATGGCAACGTGGGCGGCTCCGGGCTGGTCCTCGCCGTTAGAGAAGTAGCGGCCAGCGGCCGGCTGCACACCGAGCGTCCGGAAAAAGTCGGCTGTGACGCGCGCGCCCTCGATGCGCTCCGGGATTGTGCCGCCGGTGAGGTTGAATTCGTCCGAGGTCCAAGCAGATAAGTTTTCAAAGACGTGATTCTGCGCGCGCCAATCAAGAAAGTCCGGCGCAGAAACTGGTCCATTCCAGCCCTTCTTCGTTTCGAGTTTCCATAGTACCTCGAGACGATCGGGATCAGCGAACGATACGGCTTCAATCACCCATTGCCTGAGCATACTGAACAGCCAACTGCTGGCACCCACGCCCAGCGCCAGCGTAAGTACGGCTACAAGCATTATCCCGGGACTCTTCCGCACGCCACGCAGGCCGTAACGCAGATCTTGCCGGAAGTCGTCGAACCAATTCACGCGGCGTGTTTCGCGAACGCGCTCCTGATAAGCCTCGGTGCAGCCAAACTCGATCTGCGCGCGGCGGCGGGCTTCCTCGCGCGAAAGGCCGGAGCGACCCAAGTCGTCCATTCGAGCTTCAAGATGGAATCGCATCTCGTCGTCCAAATCGCGCTCGAATCGAGAACGGTTCCAAATTGTGTGCCAGAGCGAACGCAGTTTCGGAAACATGTTCAATCCTCCTGCGGCTTGGCGCTTAACGCGGCGCCGATAGCCATCGCCAGGCGGTTCCAACTGGCGGTCTCCTCGCGGAATCTTTTTCGCCCAGAAGCGGTAAGCTTGTAAAACTTGGCACGGCGATTGTTATCGGACGTGCCCCATTCGGATTCGAGCAGGCCCTGGTGCTCAAGGCGGTTCAGCGCAGGGTATAAGGCGCCTTGCTCCGCCAGGAGCGCGCCGTGAGTAATTTGCTCGATACGCAAAAGCACGCCGTAGCCATGCAAAGGTCCGAGGGAGACGGCTTTCAGGATCAGCAGGTCGAGAGTGCCTGGAAGAAGTTGGGCTTGTTCGGACATCTCACTCTCCTAAGTAGATTAGGAGGGTATCATGGCTCTCCTAAGCTGTATAGGAGAGTTTGCGGGAAGAGGTTTCCGGCGACAACTCGGCTCGCAACCGGAAACTTAACGGTGTTTACTGGGTTGATTTGCGAGAGTAAAATGAGGTGAACAGATTGCGTTGTCTTCCTAGACAGCCGTTGGACTTAAATCCAGTTCCAGATACCTTCCACTAGGAGCGTCCAAGATGGCCACCGCTACTCTCACCAAGCCTGCAGCAAAGGGAGGTAGCTTCCTCCTGGAATCGCCGCTGCCGGGCGATGTGTTTACGCCCGCAGATTTAACCGACGATCAGAAACTGATCGGGCAGACGGCGGAAGAATTTGTCGTAAAAGAGGTATTACCTCTGGCCAAGGAATTGGAGAACAAGAAGCCGGGGCTGATGGCGGAGCTGGTCAAAAAAGGCGGCGAAGTTGGATTGATGGGCGGCGGCGTCCCGGAGGAATTTGGCGGCGCTGGACTGGACAAGATTTCCACTACGGTGCTAACGGAAAAACTTTCGCTCTACGGAGGGTTTGCCGTGACCCACGGGGCGCACGCGGGGATCGGTACGCTGCCAATCGTTTACTTCGGCACGGACGCGCAGAAGAAAAAATATTTGCCCAAGCTCGCGACGGGGGAATGGATTGGCGCTTATTGCCTATCCGAGCCGCAAGCAGGTTCCGATGCTCAGAATTCACTGACGCGCGCGGAACTGAATAAGGAAGGTACGCATTACATTTTGAATGGGCAGAAGATGTGGATCACCAACGGTGGCTTCGCGGATATTTACATTGTGTTTGCGAAAATTGACGGCGAGAAATTCACGGCCTTTATCGTCGAGCGGAGTTTCCCAGGCTTCAAGCCCGGCAACGAAGAGCACAAGATGGGCATTCACGGCAGCTCGACGACGCCGATTTTCCTGGAAAACTGCAAGGTGCCTAAGGAAAACCTGCTGCATGAAATCGGCCGCGGGCACATCGTGGCGTTCAACATCCTTAATGCCGGACGCTTCACGCTCGGCGCATCCTGCGTGGGCGCCTCCAAGTACGTGCTGATGACCGCCTCGAAATACTCGAAAGAGCGCAAAGCGTTTGGCAAACAAATCGGCGACTTCGGCTTGATGAAGGAAAAGCTCGCGGAAATGGCTATACAGCTCTTCGCAGTGGAATCGATGGTGTACCGTTCCGCGGGAAACATCGATTCCGCCATGACCGCGGCTTCCGGCTCGGGGGACAAAATCCAGAACACCATGAAAGTTCTCGAGGAATATGCCATCGAGAGCTCGATCGCCAAAGTCTACGGCAGCGAGATGCTGGATTTTGTTGTGGATGAAGCCGTGCAGATCTTCGGCGGCTACGGATTCCATGAAGACTACCCGGTATGCCGCGCGTACCGCGACTCGCGCATCAACCGCATTTTCGAAGGCACCAACGAAATCAACCGCATGCTCATCATCCAGATGCTGATGAAGCGCGCGATGGGCGGGCAACTGCCGCTGATCCCCGCGGCCATGAAGCTGGCGGACGAAATCCTCGCCGGGCCGTCGTTCGAGGAAGCGCCGGAAGGCGTACTAGCCGACGAAGCGCGTGTTGTAGCCAATACAAAAAAAATGTTCCTGCAAGCCGCCGGAGGCGCGGTCCAGAAATTTCGCGAAAAGCTGGCCGACGAACAGGAACTGATCGGCGCGCTTTCGAATGTGGTCATGGAAATCTACGCAATGGAATCCTGCCTGCTGCGCGCGCAAAAAGCCGCCGCGGCCAAAGGCGAAGCCGCAACCCAGACCATGATCGATGCCGCACGAGTATTCATCAACGATGCCGCCGAGCGCGTCGAGCATGAAGCCAAGCGCGCCATCGCCGCCATCCACGAAGGCGACATGCTCACCACGCAGATGGCCGTCCTGAAACGCTTCGCCAAGCGCGCCGCGGTAGACACTATTGCGCTGCGCCGCCGTGTGGCCGCCGCGGTCCAGTCCCAGGACCGTTATCCGCTGGAAGGCCGTTAGCTCAACAGCAGCGAGAGCTCCATCCGAGTTGCGGCTTTTCTACCTTCTCCAAGCAGTCCCGTATCAGGCTGGGCACCCGCTCGGGGGTTTGTGCATCTACTTGCGCCTTTCCCCCTAAAATAGAATTGAGCAAAAAATTCAGCTCGAACGCGAGAGTACGACAAGGAATGTCCCGCAAACCTTTCATCCTTGCCGCCGTCATCGTTGCGCTGCATCTCTGCGAGACGGCAACGCTAGGCACTTCTGCGACCGGATCTTTGGTGGCAAATCTCCTGCAAATTTCGGGCTGCGGCTTTGCCGTGTTCATGGCCTTTGGAGCCTATCGCCGGGGACGAGGCTTAAGCCGCCCTTTCTGGTTGATCGTCGGCGCGGGCATCGCGATGTGGGGGATAACCAATCTGGGCTGGATGTTCTACGAAGTGGTGCTGCATATCGAGCCGCCCTCCACATCGATAGTCCGTTTCTTATTTGGCTTGGAAGTCGTCCTCATCGCGACGGCCTTGTTCCTGGACCAGGATAAGGATTCGCCGCGGATCGAAGCGGAATCCGCGCTTGATTTTATACAGCTCGGAATCGTCTTCTTTTTTATCTACGTCGAATATTACTACTTGCCGGCTCACCACCTTGACAGCCGCATGGCATTCCTGCGGGGAATGCGCGTCGAAAACATAGAAGATATTTTGATCACCCTGCTGGCGGCTTTCCAGGCGCTTCGCGCAAGGAAGCCGCACATCCGGAAACTTTACGGCGGCCTCGCGCTTTACCTGCTGATTATGTCAGCGTGTGCGGCGCTGGCAGAATATCTCCAAAGTATTCATTCAACGCCGACGGGAACGTTGCGGGATCTCCTGTGGACAATGCCGTTTCTCGTTTTAGGGATGTGGGCGGCACAGTGGCAACCCGCTTCGCTGGAGGAAACCAGGGCACGATTGCAGCGCAAGACCTTTAGCGAATTGATGCTGACGAACGTCACATTTGCGCTGGCGCCACTGATTATCCTCTGGCAGGTCTCGCAATTGAATTCGGAGTGGCGGCTGGTGCGTTTCTCGCTGCTTGGAATTTCAATCGTGTGTTATGCCGCGCGGCTGGGTCTGAGCCAGTATCGCGAGGCGATAAGCGCGAAAGCCGTGCTTACACACACCATGGCGATGGACTCGGCCATCAACGGCATGGCGATTCTCGATGCCACAGGAAAATACATTTATGTAAACCCAGCTTATGCGCGGATGATCGGGAATAAGAGTCGCGAAACGATGATGGGCCAGTACTGGCGGGAGGGTTCGGACCCCAGGGATGTGAAACCAGTGGAGTCCAAGGTGCGCGCAGCGGTGCAACAGCATGGGAAATGGTTCGGTCCGCTGACCATGCATCACCCGGATGGAACCTTGGTCCCGGTGGAAATGTCGGTCACTAGCCTGCCGGACGGTGGCACGATATGCGTCAGCCATGACATTTCGCAGCGCGTCAGCGAGCAGCGAGCGCGCGCCGAAGCGGAAATCAAGTACCGCACGCTCATCGAACAAGTCGCAGCGATCAGCTACATTGCGGAAATTGGCGTTGAGGGTCAATGGCTCTATGTGAGCCCGCAAGTGGAGACCATGCTCGGCTATGCGGCCGAAGAATGGCTTGCCGGGTCGCGCGATTGGCTGCGTCATATCCCCGTCGAGGACCATCCGATCGTGATCTCCGCTGAAGAACGCAGCGCGCGAGGCGAACCCTTCCAGGCCGAATATCGCATCTCGCGAAAGGATGGGGGAACCATCTGGGTAAGCGACTCGGCGGTCGTAGTGCACGGCAGTGACAGTCATCCGGTGATGGAAGGGCTGATCGTCGATATCACCGATCGCAAGATGCTCGAGGACCAATTGCAGCAGGCTCGCAAGATGGAAGCCGTCGGGAGGCTGGCGGGCGGCGTCGCACACGATTTCAATAATCTTCTGACCATCATCAAGGGATACCTCGAGATGGCCCAGCAGCGCTGCCTGGACCGCCCGGAGTTGCATAGCGATATAAGGCGCATCGAAGAAGCCGCCGACCGCGCGGTCACCCTGGTCCGCCAATTGCTCGCTTTCAGCCGCAAGCAGGTTTTGCGGCCGAAAATCCTCGATCTCAACGCCATCGTAACGAACCTCGATCCGCTACTGCGGCGCTTGATGAGCGAGAGCATCGAGATGAAAACTTTAGTTTCGAAAGAGGCCGGAGCGATCAAGGCCGATCCGGGGCAAATCGAACAGGTCATCATGAATCTGGTGGTGAACGCGCGCGACGCGTTGCCCAACGGCGGCCGCATCCTCATTGAAACCAGCGACGTGGACCTCGACTCCACCTATACCCGCGACCATGCGGTGGTCATTCCCGGTCCCTACGTATTGCTCGCCGTCACCGACACTGGCGTTGGTATGACCCCCGATACCGTCGGCCATATCTTCGAGCCTTTTTACACCACCAAGGAAAGCGGCCGGGGCACCGGACTAGGCCTCTCGACGGTGTACGGCATCGTGAAGCAGAGTGGCGGCTACATTTGGGTATACAGCGAACTAGGAAAGGGCACGACGTTCAAAGTCTACCTGCCGCGTGTCACCGATGCCATTCCAGCGTCAGCGGCGCCCGCGATAACTACTTCATCGGCGGCGCGCAAGGGCCACGAAACCATTCTGCTTGTCGAAGATGAACCTGATTTGCGTGAGCTGACGGAGATGGTTCTTTCTGAACGCGGATACACGGTGATCGGAGCGCCTTCCCCGGCAGAAGCGGAGCGCCTGGCGGGAAAAAACGGCGCTGAAATCCACCTGCTCCTGACGGATGTGGTGATGCCGGGAATCAGCGGACGCGAACTGGCCAAACGGCTCACCGGGCGTTTTCCCAATTTGCGTGTGATGTACATGTCCGGCTATACCTATAATGTAATCGCACAAAACGGCACACTGGAAGAAGGAATCTCGTTCCTGCAAAAACCGTTTACGCCGCAAGCGCTCACGGAAAAAGTTCGCGAAGCGCTGGACCGTCCTCTTTCCGCAAAATAGAAAATCGCTTCCCAGTCAGACTACGGCGTTCCCACCAGTGAAACGGTCTTTCCCGATGCGGCCGATCTCCTGGCGGCGTCCAGTATTTCCGTCACAATCACATTCGTTTCCAGCGAGGACTGCCCCTCAGGTTTCAAGCCTCCCAAAAGTACCGCTCGCAGGTAGGAAACAGAATCCTCTTTCGATTCTTGCAGAGGCTTGGCGACTTCGGAAATCTCCTCCTTCTGCAGTCGCACGCGCACCACGTCACGCCCCACCGTGATGGCGTACCCCTTCTGCCCGTAGACTTCCATATCTTTTCGCGAGAATGGCCAGTTCCAGGAAGCCTGCACGATCGCTTGCGCCTTGGGATACGTCAGGACGATGGTGGCCTCGTCATCCACCCGGGGATAAACTTCCGGTTTGATTTGCTGCGTGACGGCGGTCACCGAATCCGGCCGGAGGCCCCCCATCAGCCAGGTCGCCAGGTCGGCACCATAGCAGCCAAAGTCAAAGAGCGCGCCACCGCCGTTTAGTTTGGGGTCGGTAAGCCAGGCGAGAAACTCCGGACCCACGTTGATTTCCTTGGGGCCGCTATGGCCGTCATGCACCACAATTTTTCTGATTTCTCCGAGGGCCTTTCCCTGCACCAGGTCGTAAGCCGCCTGATTGCTGCGGTACCAGGTCGTCTCGTAGTTCACTAAAACCTGAATTTTCCCCGCACGCGCCGCTTTTTCGATCGCCCGCGCATCTTCGAGGCTGACTGCCAGCGGCTTCTCCATCATCACCGGCACGCCATACCGCGCGCAGACCTCCACCACGCGGCGATGATCGTAAGTGTTGGTATAGGCCAGCACTGCTTGAGGATGCGTTTTCTTCAGCATCTCTTCCAAGTCGGAATAGAAAATGCTTGGCGCCAAGCCGTACTTTTTTTCAAATTGCGCAACCAGTTGTCCGTCGGCTTCCGCAATTCCGATGACTTGCAGATCAGTTCTTTTCTGAAACTGGTCGAAGAAACCGAAGGCGTGTCCATGCACCAGCCCCGCGAGCGCGACCCGTAGCGGCCCTTCATCCATCTTCATCTCCTGCTTCGCTTGCGCGGGCGACTCCGCAACGACAAGGAAAAGGAGAGCCACGAACAGCAGTACAGCATTTGCACAAATACGTTTCAGCATGCGCCTCCTTCAGAGTCTTGGTTGTGTACATCTTGAATCGCCGGCCGACCCGGCAAGTCCACGAGCCGGATTGTACCTCAGGCAACCTGAAGCGGTCTGTTCAATGGAGATGTTTTCACTGCGGTTTCGTTGGAGGGTTCGCGGGAGCATCAGCCGCTCCCTTGGGTTTTGCGATGGTGGACAAAGTCTCCACGTTGAATTTCTTATAGTCCCAATATCGTGTCGCGAGGCTGGCTTTGATCCCTTTCACCAGCAGAAATCGCACCCCAATATGCGCTTCCATGTAAGTTGGCAGCCACACCTCGTTGTTCACGAACCCCTGCTCGTAAACGAAGCTGGTTCCCTTCTGCAGATTCGCGAGCAAGCCGCCGGCGATCTTCATGTCGCCAACGAAATACGCTTCCAGCCGCGCGACGTCGTGTGCCTTTTCATCGACCCAAACAACACCGGCGAGTTTCTGCGCCAGTTTTTCCACCAGCTTGTGCGGCTTGAATTCGGGATTAGGTTCGAAGTCGAAAACCAGCACGTCCTGCCCGCGGAAGCGCTCGCGCCGCGGATTCACAAACTGGCAAGCGCGCAGGAAGACCTCGATCCCTGGTTCGTCACTCTCTTTGTCCTTTCCTTCTTCCTTGGCCTTCTCTTCTTTCGCTTCTTTCTTGGCTTCGCGCTTCTGGTGTTCCTCGATGCGTTTCTGGGTCTTCTCGTTTTCTTTTTTCTGCTCCGCTTCGCTCAGGGGCTTGCCATCCTTTTTCACCAGCGTGGTAATCTCGTCTCCGTTGAGATAGAAAAACGTGTACTCGCTGATTTCATGCTTTTTAACTTTTCCGTCGCCTTCGTATTCCGTCTCCTCTTCCGATTGCGATCCGGCGTAGTTCTCTTTTAGCTTGTCGATGGCTTTCTGGTTGTCGTCAATCTCTTTGAACAGCGCCTTCAGGTCCGGCAGTTTCACTTGCGACTTGATGGGAAAATCGAACACGCGCTCGCCGACGGTTTCGTTGACGACTGCGCGCGTCACGATGATGTCGTACTTATCGCTTCCGCGGCGCAGCTGTATTTTGTAAGGCAACTTCACGCCATCGACGGGGCGGTAGTCGTCATAAAGAATCTCTTCTTCGATGCCGCCGACGGCCGCCGTTTCCTTTGCGATCAGGTGCGACTGCGCATCGAAGAAAACCTGGCGCTTTACTCCGGTGGCGGTAGTCACTTCGAGTTGCAACGTGTCCTTTCCGCCTACCTGTGCGTGCCCCGCCAGTGCCAAGGTGATCTTGTTTTTCTTGAGATTGAGCAGCCGCGAGTTGTAATACTGCGAAGCCGCCTCCAGTTGCATCCCCTCGGGGCCCACCAGCGTGCCAAGCTCGCCGGCGGCAGTCTGGTGCCACGCCGACTTGCCGTTGTACGCTTCGATCACGTTTTTCTCGCCCACCAGCAGTTCCGAGTAATATCGATTCGGGAGTTTGGTATCCAGCGTGTATGTTCCGGACTTGCCGTCGTCACCCGTAAACGTCCCCTCCAGGGTCAACGTCTGTATCTTCGCCAAAGCTTTCCCGCCCCCTGCGGCCTTCACATATTGATCGACTATCTTTCCCGGTTCCTGGGAAACCGCGGGGGAAGGCGATCCAAGACAATAGAGGATTATGAGCGCAAGCGGGTGCGCTGGTAAGACGGGCCGATGGGAGCGGGGATTCATTGTTTCTCTGACTAGAACGCAGTTTTCCGGGAAAAGTTTCTCGAATGTTGCGGAAAAACTGGCTTTCAATGGAGCAAGGTCCGGACTATTCGTACCGCAGGGCCACCATGGGATCCACGTGCGTGGCGCGTCGAGCCGGGAAAAACGAAGCGGCGACGGCTACCAGGGTCAGAATCAGCGCAACACCCCCAAAGGTGAGTGGATCGTGCGCGCTGACGCCGTACAGAAAACTCTGTAGCAAGCGCGTAAGCGCCAGTGCCGCAACAATTCCGACTCCCACGCCAGCAAGAGCCAGCCGCAAGCCTTCCCCCACGACGATGCGAAAAACATCTTCCGGCTGCGCGCCAAGGGTGACGCGAATTCCAATTTCGTTGGTACGCTGTGTGACCGTGTAAGACATGACGCCATAAACCCCTACGCCCGCAAGAATCAGTGCCAGCGCGGCGAATATTCCAATGAGCCAGGTGCGGAATCGTGGTTGCGCCACAGTGGCGGCCATGTTTTCCTCCATGGTGCGTACTTTCACCAGCGGTTGATTCGGATCAATCTGTCGAAGCGCGCTGCGCAAGGCCGACGCTTGCAGCAAGGGATCCGTGGCAGTGCGCAGCACGATGGAAAGCTGGAATACAGGAAGGACTGCATCCGCCTGGCGGTAAGGCAAATACATTTCCGCCTTCGGATCCAGATCCAACCCCTGGCGGACGTCGCCCACCACGCCCACGACCTCCATCCACGGAACATCCGGCTCAGGGTTGGCGCCGACTTGCAAACG
>Ga0210402_10005413_pt1 | contig 11430 bp, 8 predicted proteins | sample IncBWC7MmetaG_FD_161055 | JGI IMG/M metagenome (GOLD analysis project Ga0210402, IMG submission 161055) | Forest soil microbial communities from Barre Woods Harvard Forest LTER site, Petersham, Massachusetts, United States - Inc-BW-C-7-M | ecosystem: Environmental > Terrestrial > Soil >... | reverse complement strand
CGAGCCCGCATACCGCCGGCGTCACGCGCGAGGCGCGCGAGAACATGGGCCGCATCGCCGCCGAGCAGATCCTCGATGCGCTCGACGGCAAAAGGCCGCCGCGTATCATCAATCCCGAAGTCTGGCCGCATTACAGCGAGCGCTTTGGCCGGACTTTTGGGGTCACCCCGAAATAGCGGAGAAGATTTCCGCCGCCGCTGCTTCCAGGCAGGCAACAAAACCACTGCCGTCCGGCGCCCGGACGGCAGGGACATTGCTATTTCGCGCGACACCTCGACACCGGCCAGGCCAGCGACCATTTTTCGTTGTGCGCCATAGCCTTACAGGCGGTTCCTCCGCCGGCGCGGAAGGGTTTCTGTCATGCAACGGGTCCGTTCATTGTTGCGCGCGACACCGGGTCGGATCAGCCGCCGGATCGCGCAATTTGTCGCCATCGCGGCCGCCAGCCTGCCGGACGCCGGCGCCTGAGCGGCGTTATGCTGCTTGCCCGTGCATGTCGCGGAACAGCCGCGGCGCAATCCCGAAATGACGTTCGAAGGCGCGGTTGAGCCGGATCGGCGTCAGCCCGACTTTTGCGGCGACAGCCTTGAGCGGCATCTCTTCAGAGATCAGGGTTCGCGCAGCTTCCAGCCGCATCATCTCGACGAACTGCGCCGGCGGCGTGCCGACGGCGGCCGAGAAGCGGCGATAGAAGCTGCGCTCGGTGAACCCGGTGCGGGCTGCTAGCGAGGGCACGTCGAGCGCCTCGTCGAGATGCCCTTGCATCCAGGCGATCAGACCGGCGAACGGGCTTTCCGCCTTGATCTGCGCATCGAGCAGCGGGCTGAACTGCGACTGATAGCCGGGACGGCGGGCATAGAGCACGAGCCGCCGCGCGACGGCGTTGGCAATCTCCGCGCCGCAATCCTCCTCGACCATCGCCAGCGCCATGTCGATGCCGGTGGTCACGCCGGCCGAGGTCCATACCCGGCCATCGACCACATAGAGCGCGGCGGGATCGACATTGAGATCGGGATAGCGCGCGGCGAGCGCCGCGCAGGCTTCCCAATGGGTGGCGACTTTCTTTTTCCCGAGCAGCCCCAGCGCCGCCAGCACGAAGGTCCCCGAACACACCGATCCAAATCGCCGCGCTCTGGCTGCGAGCTTCGGCAGCGCACGGTGGACCGCGGGCAGGGCGATCACCGCGCGCAGCTCTGCCGCTTCCGCGCCGGCAACCAGCAGTGTGTCGATCGATGGCGCGCGAAATTGTGCGAGGGCGCGCGTCATAAGCGTCACGCCGCTATTGCTTGCGACCATGCCGCCCGCGGGCGACAGCACCGCGACCTCATAGCCGCCATGCCGAAGCATGGCGCCGGCGCCGGCGAACACCGCGGCGGGGCCGGTGATGTCGAGCAGCTGGAAGCCGTCATAGGCGACGAGCGCGATGGTGCGGATTTTGGTCATTGGCAGAAAATAGCAGATATTTGTCATTTCTGACAACAGTGCTCCGGGCTAGCGTTCGCCGATCACAGGGAGCAGACCCATGCGGCTTTCCATTATCATCTTCGACGGCTTCACCACGCTGGACGCGATCGGCGGCTATGAGGTGCTTTCGCGCCTGCCGGGCATGGAGACCGAATTCGTGGCGGTCCGGCGCGGCGTCGTCGCCGCCGACACGCGGCGGCTCGGACTGGTCGCCTGGCGCGATTTCGCCGAGGTTACCTCGACCGACATTCTCTATGTGCCCGGCGGCCCCGGCGCCTTGCCGTTGGAGAAGGACCAGGCCTTCCTCGACAAGATCCGCGCGCTGGATGCGACCTCGCAATGGACCATCGGCATCTGCAACGGCGTCGGCTTGCTCGCCGCGGCGGGCTTGCTGAAGGGCAAGAAGGCGACGACCAACTGGTTCTATCAGGATCGGTTGAAAGCCTATGGTGCCGAGTTCATGGCCGAGCGCTATCACCGCGACGGCAAATATGTCACCGGTGCTGGCGTATCGGCCAGCATCGACACCGGCCTGTTCATGGCCTCGCTGCTCGCGGGCGAGCAGGTCGCGAAAGCTCTGCAGCTCGGCATCGAATATTACCCGGCGCCACCGTTTCCGGAGCGAGGCCCGCTCGACGTTGCACCCGAGATTTGCGAACGCATTCGCCGCTTCGAAAGCACGGGCGGCGCGGCGCAGATGAAGCTTGTTGCACCTTTTGCGGATTTGTTTGCGGTCGAGCCGGCCTGATCGCGCAGGTTCCAGGCAAGATCGGATTCCCGGCCAGGGCGGGCTGCGTGCAGAATCGTGCAGACGGCCTTCGCCGCAAGGGATAGGATGCCCTCCACAAGGGATAGGATGCCCTCCACAAGAACAGAGTGGCGAGAGGGAACCATGTCACGATATGTCGTTCAGTTCATGAAGGACGTGCTCGGCGGCAATGGCCGGGAGATCGAGATCTGCCAGCGTTCGCTCGAGGTCGACGCGCTGAGCGAAGACCAGGCCACGGAACTGGCGAAGCTGAAGTTCTGCGAGACCGAGGGGCTTTGCGAATGGTCGCTGCATGCCGATCGCATCAGGACCGATCTCGCCGCCTGAGGCTCAGGTTTTTGTCGGCGCATGATCTCTTCGGAAAATCGGTGCCCACTTTTCCGGATCATGCGCCATTGGTTCGAATTTCAGCGTGAAGCGTGCGCCGTGGGGATCGCGGTTTTCCACCGTGATCACGGCCGAATGCAATTCGGCGATGCGGTGCACGATTGAAAGCCCGAGCCCGGTCGAGCCCTGCTTGCGGCGGTCGCGCCGCCAGAAGCGGCGGAAGATGAACTCGCGCTCGTCTTCGCTGACGCCGGGTCCGCGGTCGAGCACGCTGACGGTGCCGTTGTCTTCGACCACGAATTCGACGGTCGATCCCGTCTCGGTGTGATTGATGGCGTTTTCGGCGAGGTTGCGGATGGCGCGGCCGAGCATCTCCGGATTGCCCTTGACCCAGACCGGTTCGCTCACGCCCGAGAGCGCAACGTCCTTGCCCTGCGCCAGCGCGAGCGGCGCCACGAACTCGGCGACGCCGGCCGCGACCGATCGCAGGTCGGCCTTCTCCTCAGGCCCCACCACGACGGCGTCAAGCTCGGCAATGTCGAGGAGCTGGCCGATGATGTGCGCCATGCCATCGACATTGTGGCGCAGGGCCTGGCGGATGTTCACATCTTCCAGCAGATCGATGCGCGTGCGCAGCACGGCCAGCGGCGTCCGCAATTCGTGGGCGGCATCGGCGGTGAAATCGCGCTGGATCCGGAATCCCTCCTCGAGCCGGTCGAGGCCCTGGTTGACGGCGGAGACGAGCGGGCGGACCTCCTGCGGAATTTCGTCGGTCGGCAGCCGCACGCCGGGCCGCGCCGGCCCGATGCCTTCGGCGATTTCGCTGGCTTCCCGCAGCGGCCGCAGCGCGCGGGTGAAGATCGCGATGTCGGCGATCAGCAGCACGAGCAGAATCGGCAGCGTGATCCAGCCGACGTTCTTGTAGAAATCCGAGACGATGTCGTCGATCAGCACGTCGCGATTGGCGAGATCTTCACCGGTCTGGATCCAGACGGTCTGCTTGCCGACGGTCTTGCGGACGCTGGCACCCGAGACCGTGGCGTTGCCGTGCCGTTGCTGCAGGAACTTGACATCGGTCGAGCGGGTGTCGCCGGGAAACAGGGCGGCATGATCCTCGCGCGAGGAGAACAGCGCCGCGCCGCGATCGTCGATCACGGCATAGGAATAGCGGCCATAGGCCTGCGAATAGAGACCAAGGAGATCGAGGGGCAGGTTGAGCTCGAGCCGTCCGTCGGGCGTGGCGGAAAGATGCTCGCCGACCGAGATCGCCTGGTCCTTCATCGCCTTGTCGTGGATGTTGTCGGTCGCATAGCTCAGCAGCCAGGACAGCGCGAGCGACATCAGGATGGAGGTGATCGCAACAGCGACGATATGGAGGAAGACGATGCGTGAGATGATCGACTGGAATCTCAGCACGCTATTTTTCCTCCGCGATCAAATAGCCCACGCCGCGGATGGTGTGCACCTGAACCCTGGCGCCGCGCTCGGAGAGCTGCTTGCGCAGGCGATGGACATAGACCTCGATCGCGTTCGAGGCGACTTCGCCGGAATGTCCGAAGATGTGGTCCTCGACCTGTTTCTTGGAGACGACGCGGCCCTTGCTGCGCATCAGCAGTTCGAGCACCGCGGTCTCGCGCGCGCTGAGCAGCTGGGGCTGGTCGTCGATCGAGGCCTGGCGGTTCTGGGTGTCGAAGGCGAGGTTGGCGATGCGCAGGCTCGAGCCGAGCAGTTGCCCCGGGCGGCGCAACTGCGCCTCCAGCCGCGCGACCAGTTCCTCCAGCGCGAACGGCTTCACCAGATAGTCGTCGGCGCCGCTGCGCAGTCCATGCACGCGATCATGCAGGCCGCCGCGCGCAGTCAGCACCAGCACCGGTACGGGATTGTCGCGCTGCCGGATCTCGCGCAGCAGCTCGAGCCCGTCGCCATCGGGCAGCCCGAGGTCGAGGATGAGGGCGGCGTAGAACGTCGTTGCGAGAACGGCGCGGGCGTCTTCCACCGTCGACAGCACGTCGCATTGGTAGCCCGCCGTCTTCAGCCCCTTGGCCAGAAGCTCGGCGAGCTCTTCATTGTCTTCGACGATCAACAATCTCATGGAGTGTCACCCAGCCGCCACTGCGACTCCGGCCAAAATGGCTCATCATAAGTTAAGCCGAATCGGCCCGCTCGGAAGCCACACGATCGGTGTGCCGTCGCTTTGTGCCCAGTATGTAAGGCTTGTGTAAGCATTAACGATCCAGCGTGCCTCGCGCGGGTGCGATCGCAGCATTTGGCGTGCCTGAAGGCAAGATTCTTGCTGTTAATGTAGCCGCAAAACCGTATCCCGAATCAGTTGAAAGTGCCTCTGGCAGGGGCTCTGCCGCGAGTCGCAATGCGCTATTGCGGCAGTTCGAAATGACCAATATGACGAGGGGCCGAGACCAATACCGCAAGCATCACACTTGTATCGGCGCAGCGGCGGGTGCCTGACGCAATGCATAAAGTTGTCCCATGACACTGGGCGCTAACTGGAGCCCACGACGGCTGGCGTTTGTGCTGGTGGCGATCGTGCTTGTCGTCGGCGCCGTCATGGGCGCGAGCCGCATGTTCGTTCAGCGCGCCAAGTCGGAAACCTCGCGCGTCATCAAGGGCAATTCCTCGCGCTTCATGCCGACCGATTCGGAATGGGCAAGCCTCGCTTTCGAGCCCGCGAACGAGCAGGTATTTCGTGCCGAGCACGTCACCGAAGGCAAGATCGCCGTCAACGAGGATAGTTCGACGCCGATCTTCTCGCCCTATTCGGGCCGCGTCGTGAAGCTCCTGGTCAAGCCGAGCGACATCGTCCAGCGCGGGCAGCAATTGTTCGTCATCGAGGCGACCGACACCGTGCAGGCGCTGAACGACACCATCACGGCACTGAGCGCGCTGAACAGCGCGCGCTCAAAACTCAATCTGGCGCAGATCAACGAGAAGCGTCAGAACGATCTCTATGCCGGCAAGGCCGTGCCGCTGAAGGATTGGCAGAACGCGCAGAACGATCTCGTCACCGCGCAGAATGACCAGCGCTCCGCCGAGACGGCGTTGGAGGCGGCGCATAACCGCCTGCGCATCCTGGGGCGCTCGGAGGAGCAGATCTCCTCGTTTGAGCGGTCCCGCCAGATCAGCGCCGAGACTCCGATCTACTCGCCGCTCGCCGGCACCGTCGTGCAGCGCAAGGTCGGGCCCGGCCAGTTCATCTCGACCGGCGCCAGCGATCCCGTGTTCGTCATCGGCGATCTCTCGACGGTATGGCTGACCGCCTTCGTGCGCGAGAGCGAGGCGGCTGATGTGCGCATCGGCCAGGAAATCGATTTCACGGTGCTGGCGCTGCCGGGTCAGAAATTCAAGGCGAAGATCGACTATGTGGCGCCGGCGATCGATCCGACCACGAGACGGCTGATGGTGCGCGCCATTCTCGACAACAAGGAAGGCCTGTTCAAGCCGGAGATGTTCGCCAATGCGACGATTTATGCCGGCGACGACCGCAAGTCGGTCGGCGTGCGCAGGCAGGCGCTGATCTACGAGGCCGATCGCGTGCGACTGTGGGTGGCACATGACGACAAGTCGCTCGAGCTCCGGCAAATCCAGACCGGCCTGATCAACGGCGACTATGTCGAGGTCCGTACCAACCTGAAGCCCGGCGAGAAGGTCGTCGTCAGGGGCAGCCTGTTCATCGACCGGGCGGCTTCCGGCACCTGAACCGCGTGTAGAGATCGAATGGACCGCCTCGTTTCCTTTGCCGTCGAACGCCGCTTCCTGATGGTAGGCCTGTTCGTTGCCGTCATCATCGGCGGGCTGGTGGCGTTCCAGCAATTGAACATCGAGGCCTATCCCGACCCGACGCCGCCGATGGTGGACGTTGTCACCCAGAGCCCGGGCCTGTCGGCCGAGGAAATCGAGCGCTACATCACCATTCCGCTCGAGACCCAGGTCGCAGGCCTGAAGAACCTCAATGTCATCCGGACGATCTCGCTGTACGGACTGTCCGACGTCAAACTGCAGTTCTCGTTCGAGTACACCTACGAGCAGGCGCTGCAGCAGGTCTTGAACCGGCTGGCGCAGATGACGCCGCTCCTGAACAACGCCCAGCCGCAGATTTCGCCGCTCAGTCCGATCGGTGAAATCTACCGCTACCGGCTGGTCGGGCCGCCGAATTATTCGGTGCTCGATCTCAAGACCTTGCAGGATTGGGTGCTGCAACGCCGCTTCCGCACCGTCCCGGGCGTCATCGACGTCACAGGTTGGGGCGGCAAGACCAAGACCTACGAACTGCAGGTCGATTTCAACAAGCTGGTTGCCAATGGGTTGACGCTGCCGCAACTGCTGCAGGCCGTCAGCAATTCCAACATCAATGTCGGCGGCAATACCGTCAATATCGGTCAGCAGTCGGCGGTCGTGCGCGGCGTGGGTCTGATCCGCTCGATCGATGCGCTCGGCAACACTATGATTGCGTCGCCCAATGGCACGCCGGTGCTGGTGAAGGATGTCGCCACCGTCACCGTCGGCTACCAGCCGCGGCTCGGCATCGCAGGCGAGAACCAGGACGACGACATCGTCCAGGGCATCGTGCTGATGCGGCGCGGCGAGCAGAGCTCGCCGACGATCGCGCGCGTCGAGGAACTGGTGGAGCGCATCAACAATTCCACCATCCTGCCGCCGGGCGTGCATATCGAGCGCATCTATGACCGCAAGGACCTGATCGAGACCACAACGCGGACCGTGCTCGAGAACATGGTGGTCGGCATCAGCCTGATCGTGCTGTTGCAGTGGCTCTTCCTCGGCAACCTGCGCAGTGCGCTGATCGTCGGCGCGACCATTCCGTTCGCGCTGTTCTTTGCCGTCATCATCCTGGTGATGCGGGGGGAATCCGCCAACCTGCTGTCCGTCGGCGCGATCGATTTCGGCCTGATCGTCGATGCCACCGTCATCATGGTGGAGTCGATCTTCCGCCGCCTGTCGCAGACCGAGCGGCTCTCGGAGGCGGAGTTGGAGACGATTTCAGCAAACACCGTCATGGACATGAAGCACCATGCCATCCTGACCGCGGCCGCCGACGTCTCGCGCTCGATCTTCTTCGCCGCCGCCATCATCATCGCCGCCTTCATTCCGCTGTTCACGCTGAGCGGCGTCGAGGGCAACATCTTCAGCCCGATGGCGCGCACCTATGCCTATGCGCTGGCGGGCGGGCTGCTCGCGACCTTCACGGTGTCGCCGGCGCTGAGCGCGATCATCCTGCCGGCGCATGTGGAGGAGACCGAGACCTTCGTGATGCGGATCCTGCATCGCATCTATATCCCGGTGCTGCGCCGTTCGCTCGCAAGCCGCCGCGTGGTCCTGGTCGGTGCGGGCGTGCTGATCCTGATGACCGTGATTGGCGTCCGTCTGCTCGGGCTGGAATTTCTGCCGAAGCTCGAGGAGGGCAATCTGTGGATCCGCGCCACCCTGCCGCCGACCATCTCGCTGCAGGAAGGCAACTCCTACGTCAACGAGATGCGCAAGCTGATCGCGGCCCGGCCAGAGGTCGAGGCGGTGGTGTCGCAGCATGGCCGTCCCGACGACGGCACCGACGCCGCCGGCTTCTTCAACGCCGAATTCTTCGCGCCGCTGAAGCCGGCCAAGCAATGGCCGGGCGGCGAGGACAAGGATGAGCTGACCGGCAAGCTGCTCGCGCAGTTGCAGGAGAAGTTTCCCGGCGTCGAGTTCAACTTCTCGCAATATCTGCAGGACAACGTTTCGGAAGCCGTCTCCGGCGTGAAGGGCGAGAACTCGATCAAGCTCTACGGCAACGACCTGCAGGCGCTGACCGATACCGCCAACAAGATCAAGTCCGTGCTGGCGACCGTGCAGGGCATCACCGACCTCGCGGTCTTCACCTCGCTCGGCCAGCCCACCATCCAGATCGACATCGACCGCGCCCGTGCCGCCCGCTATGGCCTGACGCCGGGCGACATCAACACCACGATCCGCACCGCGATCGGCGGCGACAGCGCGGGCGACCTCTACGAGCCCGGCAGCGACCGGCATTTCCCGATCATCGTCCGCCTCGCACCGGAATATCGAAGGAGCGCGGAAGCGATCCAGAACTTGCGGATCGGCGCGCAGGGCCCGAGCGGCATCACCCAGGTGCCGCTCTCGGAAGTGGCGTCGATCAACCTGGTGTCGGGCGCGGCCTATATCTATCGCGAGCAGCAAGAACGCTATCTGCCGATCAAGTTCTCGGTGCGCGAGCGCGATCTCGGCAGCGCCATCCAGGAAGCCCAGCAGAAGATCGAGGAACAAGTGCAGCTGCCGCCGGGATCGCGGATCGAATGGGTCGGCGAGTTCGGCAACCTGCAGGACGCGATCAAGCGGCTTTCGATCGTGGTGCCGATCAGCCTCACGCTGATCGCGGTGCTGATCTGGTTCAACTTCGGCTCCGTGGTCGACACCGTCCTGACTATGACGGTGATCCCGATGGCGGTGTTCGGCGGCGTCCTTGGCCTCCTGCTCAGCGGCATCCCGTTCAGCGTCTCGGCCGCGATCGGCTTCATCGCGCTGTTCGGCATTTCCGTCATGGACGGCATCATCATCCTCTCGCAATACAACGCGCTCATTGACGAGGGAATGGAACGCGGCGCTGCGATCCTGCGTACCGGCGAGTTGCAGCTGCGTCCGGTGCTGATGACCTGCGTGGTGGCGGGCATCGGCCTTCTGCCGGCGGCGTTATCCACCGGAATAGGCTCGCAGGTGCAAAAACCGCTGGCCGTGGTGGTGGTTGCCGGCATGATGCTGGCGCCGGTCGTCATTTTGGTCACGTTGCCGGCGTTGATTTCGATGTTTTCGCGGCGGACCCGGCGTGGGTACGCCTCTGAGAATTAGGGTTCGGTCGAATAGGTGGACCGACAGTATGGGTGGGGTAGTGAGTAGGGCCGTTTTCGGATGCCGCCTGAGCCTCCGCTTGCCGGGGGCCGAGTTTGCATGCGCGATTTTCGGCCTGCTCGCCACCGTTACGATCGCGTCCGCCGAGACGTTGCAGGATGCGCTGGTCAAAACCTATCAGACCAACCCGCAACTCAATGCCGAGCGCGCGCGCCAGCGCGGCACCGACGAGAACGTGCCGCAGGCACTCTCGGGCTACCGGCCGCAACTGGTCGCAAGCCTCTCCGCCGGCCTGCAGGCGGTGCGCAATGTCTTGCCTGACAACACGGTGCAGAGCACGAACCTGAAGCCGTGGACGATCGGCCTGACCGTCACGCAGGTGCTGTTCAACGGCTATAGGACCGCCAGCAATGTGCGGGTGGCCGAATTCCAGGTGAAGTCCGGCCGCGAGGCGTTGCGCAACACCGAACAGGGCATGTTCCTCGATGCGGTGACCGCCTACATGAATGTGATGGCCAATTACGCGCTCTACGAATCGCAGCGCACCAACGTACAGGTGTTGCGGGAAATCCAGGCGACGACGAAACGGCGGCTCGATGCCGGTGACGTTACGCCAACCGATACGGCGCAGGCCGAATCCCGCCTGAGCCGGGGCCTTGCCGATCTCAACGCCGCCGAGGTCGCGCTCGCGATCTCCAAGGAGATCTACACCCAGGTCGTCGGCGAGGCGCCGACGGCGTTGACGGCGGCGAGCCCGGTCGATCGCATGATTCCGCCCACGCAACTTGCTTCGATCGACGCTGCGAGCCATGAACATCCCGCCGTGCTCGGCGCCGGATACGACGTTGACGTCGCCCAAACCTCGATCAAGCTCGCCGAGAGTGCGCTGCTGCCGCAGCTGTCGGTGCAGGGCAGCGTCAGCCGGCAGGTGCAGAACGACCCCACGCTCTCGGTGCAGAAGGAAGACCAGGCTTCGGTCGTCGGCCAGCTCAGCGTGCCGATCTACGATGGCGGCATGGCGGCGTCACAAACGCGCCAGGCGAAGGAAGTTACTTCCCAAAGCCGGCTCGTGCTCGAGCAGGTGAGGAATCAGGCCCATACTGCCGTGGTCAGCGCCTGGGTCTCCAACGAAGGCACCAAGATCGCGGTGCGCGCCTCGGAGTCCGAGGTGAAGGCGGCCGAGATCGCATTGCAGGGCGTCCGGCGCGAGGCGCAGGGCGGGCAGCGCACCACCATCGACGTGCTCAATGCGCAACAGGACCTGACCAATGCGCGGTCGCGACTGATCGCCGCGCAGCGCGACCGGGTGATCGCGTCCTATACCCTGTTGAGTGCGGTCGGACGGCTCGACATCCACACGCTCAACCTCAATACCCCCGATTATTCGGCCGACGTGCACTACCACCAGGTCCGCGACGCCTGGCACGGACTGCGCACGCCGTCGGGTCAATAGTACATAACGTCGCAACCACCCGGTCTTTTAGTTGTGTCTGTCATGCCGGGGGGCACCTTCACGACTCTCCCGCAAAGGTTTTAACTAAACTGGAGCTTATCGCCGCCGGGTTCGGGAACTATCTGAGGGTTAGTGCATAAGTCCAAGCGCCATTCCGGACTCTAGGGTCCTCGGCGGCCTGGGGGATGACATGGCTGGTCACATCATTGTTTCGGACGAAGGTGCCACCCGCACCATCGTCATGCGGCGGCCTGAAAAGAAGAATGCGCTGACGCCGGAGATGTTCCTTGCCATGAGCGAGGCGATCAATTCGGCGCAGTCGAACCCGGATATCCGCTGTCTGATCCTGACGGGCCGGTCCGGCGTCTTCACCGCCGGCGATGACGTCGGCGACTTCGTCAAGGAGGCGAGCCTCAAGCGCGAGGCGGGCAAGCCGCGAAACTCGCTCGTATTCGTGCGTTCGCTGATCACCAACAAGAAGCCGATCATCGCGGCGGTGGACGGCGTCGCCGTCGGCATGGGCGTGACCATGGTGCTTCATTGC
>Ga0210402_10005411_pt1 | contig 11438 bp, 7 predicted proteins | sample IncBWC7MmetaG_FD_161055 | JGI IMG/M metagenome (GOLD analysis project Ga0210402, IMG submission 161055) | Forest soil microbial communities from Barre Woods Harvard Forest LTER site, Petersham, Massachusetts, United States - Inc-BW-C-7-M | ecosystem: Environmental > Terrestrial > Soil >... | reverse complement strand
CACGGTTCCGGTCGACAACGGCACCATCCGGGCCATGGACTTGCGCCAGATCAAGACTGGCGCCGACGATTTCGGGCTGATGACTTACGATCCGGCGTTCATGAACACGGCGTCGTGCAAGAGCAGTATCACCTATATTGACGGAGACAAGGGGATCCTGCGCTATCGGGGATATCCCATCGAAGTCTTGGCCGAACGCTGTACGTTTCTCGAGGTTGCCTACCTGCTACTGTTCGGCGAACTTCCCACTGAAAAAGAGCTGAACGCGTGGGTCCACGACATCACGCATCACACCATGCTGCACGAAACCACCAAGAAGTTCATGGAGGGTTTCCGCTATTCCTCGCATCCCATGGCGATGTTCGTGAGCACCATTGCGGCGCTGTCGAGCGTCTATCCCGACGCCAAGCAGATACACGATCCCGCGAATCGCATGCACCAGATCCAGCGGCTCATCGGCAAAGTGCCGTCTATCGCGGCCATGTCTTACCGGCACAATGTGGGCTTTCCGTACGTCTACCCCGACAACGATCTGAGCTATGCCGAAAATTTCATGAACATGTTGTGGAAGATGGTCGAGCCCAAGTACGTGGCCAATCCCGCGCTCGCGCGCGCACTCGACATTCTGTTCATTCTGCACGCCGACCACGAACAGAACTGCAGCACCAACGCGATGCGGTCGGTAAGCAGCTCGCAGGCAGACCCATATTTGTCGGTTGCGTCGGCGGCGTCTGCCTTAGCCGGGCCGCTGCATGGCGGCGCCAATGAAGAGGTGTTGCGAATGCTCGACGAGATCGGCACCAAAGATCACGTTCCTGCCTATATCAAGCGGGTCAAGGAGGGCCAGATTAAGCTGATGGGATTCGGGCACCGCATCTACAAGAATTACGATCCGCGGGCCAAAATCATCCGCTGGTGTGCCGAGCAGGTTTTCCAGGTGACCGGGCGCAGTCCCAAACTCGACATTGCGCTGGAACTGGAGCGAATCGCGCTGGAAGACGACTATTTTGTAAAGCGCAAATTGTATCCCAACGTCGACTTCTACTCCGGGATCATGTATCAGGCGATGGGTTTCCGGCCTGAGATGTTTACCGTTCTGTTTGCGATTCCGCGGACAGCGGGATGGCTAACCCAGTGGCAGGAACTAATTACCGATCCCGAGCAGAAAATTGCCCGTCCGCGCCAGGTCTATACCGGACACGACCAGCGGGAATTTGTGCCCCTTGATAAACGGGTTCCGGTGCCGATCCCGGCGGATTATCCGGCGCACTAGAAAACGATCGACCGAGCAACTGCGAACCGCCTCGCCATGCGGCGGGGCAGTCTTTTGCGCTCTCGACAATCTTTGAGCATGAAAATAAGGAAAGCAGAAAAGCGATGAGCTGTAAACTGTAAGCCTACGGCTCCGGGGAAGGGAAGAATACACCGCGTCGCTTGATCGTGTCGTTGCGCTGCACGGACTTACGCGGCATGTTTTGCTAGCTCGGCCAGGCGCTCGCGATGACGCTCGGGCGAAGTGATAACTTTCATTTCCTGCCAGTCATAGGCAAACTCCTTGCCGCAGTCGAGGCAGACGACATAAGTTCCTGTGAGAGCCGCCGCCTGAGGGCGCCGTTTCGCGCCGCGAATGGTGACAGGAAAGCTGTAGCGAGCGTGCCGGCAGCCAAAAAACGCATCTACCAGTTTTTCAATCATGACCCACCTTCCATACCTGAACGTGTATGCCAAGTCCCGGGTTTAGTAAGAGTTGCGCGCTGCCTCCACAGAATCAGGAAACGCTGCCCCTCAACTGCTTAGATTCACCGATTGCCCGAAAGGGTCTAGGTTTTCGCAAGAAGACCCGCCGCCGGTCGGCAACATCGGGAAACAACTGTAATAACTATAGTTACATCAGGAGGAAAAACGTTTCACAGGGTCGTCATACGCTCTGGGGACCGCGCTTTTTCTGCTGCTGGCACTTCGTCATGATGGCCGATCGCAGGCGCCCGCGAAGGTCTTCGGGCAATTCGTAGAGCTGGGAGTCGCGATAAATCTCGATGGTCTTCTTGGTTGTGTCGCAAACCACGTAGCAGTTGTGGCACCAGGAAAGATGGTTTTCCAACTCGGCCTTAGTTTTTTCGTCGAGGACGCCGTCCAAATAATTGGTCAGCTCGGTCAGGAATTCAGAGCATTTCACTGGTTGCCATCTCCGCTCGGAGCATCGCCCGCGTTGTCTTCGGCATTCTTGCTTCCGTCTTTACCATTGCCATTCTCTCGTCTCTGGAAGTAGCGTCCCAACCGCTCTCGAAGTTGCAGGCGCGCCCGCAATAGCCTCGATTTCACCGCGGGCACGCTTAACTCCAGCGCGGCCGCGGTTTCTTCCGTCGAAAGTCCTTCTACATCCCGCAGCACAAACACCGTCCGGAAACCCGAAGGCAGGCCCTGGATGGTCTTGCTTAAGATCTCCCGCAATTCGGACTGCGTGTATTGCTGCTCCGGATTCGGGCTCCAGTCCGCGATCTCGCGGGGCAAGGAGTCGTCTTCCGTTTTGATGTCTTCGTCCAGCGAAACGGTGCGCTCGGGCTTGCGCCGGCGCAACTTCATCAGCGCTTCGTTGACCGCGATCCGGACCAGCCATGTATAAAACTTCGACTGCTCCTGGAACTGATGCAGGTTCCCGTAGGCTTTCAGGAACGCTTCCTGCACCACATCTTCCGCGTCTTCCCGGTTCTGCGTGATGTGCTGCGCAATCCGGAAGACGTTGCGATCGTAGCGGCGAACCAGTTCTTCAAACGCCGAGTCGTCGCCCCCTTTGGCTGCTTGTACGAGGGTTAACTCTTCGCTCACTGGCCCGACTACTTTGTTTTGGATGGCTCCCATTTGCTTATCGATGCAGTATTTTCAGATTACCCAAGATCATGCGATCCGATACAAACGTGACGAAAATCACCAAATCGAACTGTTATTCTACTTGGTAACCTGGGGTTTTGCCCAATGGCTTTGAAGTATGCGGAGCGCAAAGTTTGCGATAGAGTTCCAAGAGCAGGGTTTTGACGCGGATGAACAGGTACCGAAGTCACTCTGAGCCACCCTACAAGTGCCGTATAATCAGCAGTTAAGGAATCTTGTTTCAGGGCAGGCGCGGGTGAGCGAAAGATCAGGAATGGTTTTCTGAGCATGGCGGACAGCAATCAACTCCATCAAATCGTCGAGCGTGCGGTGGCGCAGGTTCTCGACCATCATCTTCCGAAATTGCAGGCGGAGTTAGTCGAACGCGTGCTGGCGGAATTGCCCGCAGCCGCGGCTGCTCCGGCAGAAGCAAGCGCGGGGAGCCAGGGTCAAGCCGGTCTCGGCCAAAGCAATATGGTTCAGGCCGTCGCCCGCATTCACGCCGGCACTACACAAAAAGAAATCCTGCGGGCGTTGCTCGATGCCGGCAGCGCGTACGGTTCGCGCCTCGCGCTCTTCGTGGTGAAAGCCGGAACCGCCAACGGATGGCAAGGCCGTGGTTTGGGCGAAGACGATTCCGTCAAAGATTTTCCGCTGGATATGACCAGCGGTCCTGCGGCGCATTCCTATCAGAACAGGATCGTGACTCCGGCCAATATTGCGGAGATGGATCCGCGCTTCGTGAAGCAATTCGGTGGACCCGAGAACGAGCAGATCATGGTTCTTCCGCTGGTCCTCAAAGATAAAGTTGCGGCGCTGCTCTACGCAGACGGTGGTGGCGATGGCGTGTTGGATGGCCCCTCCCTCGAAGTGCTTGTGATGACCACGAGTGCCTGGCTGGAAGTGGCCTCTCTCCGCAAGCAGGCGCAGAGAGACGTTTCTGACGCTGGGCCGAGCATGGAACGCCCGCCGGTCGCGCCTACCTCTCCTCCCGTGCAGGCAGGCAGTTCCTTTTCCGATCCGTTCGCGGCCCACACTCCGAAACATATCGCGCCCGTCGCCGCCCCCGAGCCGGAACCGGCAGCGGAGGTTGTCGAAGTCGCGGCCCATGCGGCGTCGGCGGGCGCAGCAGCGTCTGCGCCAGCGACCGCCGCGGACCCGTTTGCCGGCATGTCCGCCGAGGACGCCGACACCCATCGCAAGGCGCAACGTTTTGCGCGCCTGCTGGTGGATGAGATCAAGCTGTACAACCAGGCGAAGGTGGCGGAAGGCCGCCGCAATAAGGATCTCTACGATCGCCTGAAAGAGGATATTGAAAAGAGCCGCTCCACGTTTCAAAAGCGCTACGGCAGTACCGCGGCGGCCGGTGGCGACTACTTTCAAAAGGAAGTTGTACGCAGCCTGGCGGAAGACGACACTTCGGTCATGGGCGCGAGCTTCCGCAAGTAGAAACTCTATAGAATATTGCAAGACAGGCAGTGGCAGTCGCGTCTCCGCGCGAAAAATATTAAGGTGGTTCGATTGGGTCTCAAGTTTTGCTGGATGCTCGCGTTGGGCGTGCTGTGCGGGCTCCTGAGCGGTACGGGTTCAGCTGCGCGGGCATTTCCTGGCCACGCTGCCACCGCTTCCGCGACCGCTGACCGACAGGCTGGACCAGACCCGCCCGCGCCGGACAAGACCGCGCCCGCTCAGGCCGCTTCGACTCCGGCCCCTCACAAATCCAATCAGACTCAATCGCGTGCTCCAGGCAAGAGCGCAGGCAGTCATGCTGCGACCGGAAAGACTGGAACCGCATCGGCTCATGCCAAGCCTGCCAAGAGAAGGCGCAGGCCGATGTCTCCGCGCGTGCGCCGCATCCGCCAGGCCTTCGTCGCTTCCACCACCCTGCGTTCCATGGCGCAGCAGTTAATTCAGGACCGATCTCCTGCGGGTTATGTCGGAGTGGAAGCGTACGCGCGCGCACATTCCAAGGAAGATGCCGGGGCGCTGGCGTGGCTTGTCGTGGGATATGGGCACGTCCTCGATCATGAGTGCGCAAAAGCGATCGATCCTCTGAACCGCGCCAAACCGCTCGCCGGTGACCTCGGCGACTACGTCGCCTACTGGCTGGGAACCTGCTACCTGCAAACCGGACATCAGGCCGAAGGCCTGGCCGCGCTCGCCAACTTCGGGACCATCTATCCGGATTCGTTGTTGGTTCGCGATGCGCGTCTGAGTTATGCCAGTGCGCTTCAGGCCGAAGGGCGCGCCGCCGAAGCGGCCGATTTGCTGGAAAAAGACCGCTCGCCTGCACGGTCCGATGTTGAGCTCGCTCTGGGGCGAGCTTACTCGACACTGCATCAGACCGCGAAAGCAGCCGACGCTCTCGCAAACGTCTACTACAACATGCCGACCTCGGCAGAAGCCGACGCGGCGTATGCCGAGCTGAAGAAGCTTCCGTCCATGCCGCCAGCAACGCCAGCGCAGCGGAAGACTCGCGCGGACTTGCTGATGAAGGCCAAGCGTTACAACGATGCGGTGGATGAATATCGCGAACTTGCGGGCCACGCCACGCCGGAAGGGCGTCCGGCAGCGGAGCTCGCGCTGGCGGACGCTCTGCACCGCAGCGGGCGAAACCGCGAAGCCAAAGCGGAATTGACCACGCTCGCGGGCACGACGCCCGAACAGAATGCGCAGCGCCTATACATCCTCGGAGAAGTTGCCTGGGCCTCGGATGAAAATGAAGCTTTCTATCGCACCGTCGAGGAGTTGCGGCAATCCGCGTCCACGAGTTCCTGGTTCGAACAGGCCTTGCTGTCGACGGCAAATCTGCATTTGGTGCACCACGAGTACGAGCAGGCACTCGACGCTTTTCGCGAGTTGCATCAGCGCTTTCCCACCGGATCACGCGCCTCGTACGCCCATTGGAAGGCGGCATGGCTCACGCTGCGGTTCGGCCGAAACGACGAGGCCAAGAAGGAATTCGACGATCAGATTGGGATGTATCCCGCGGGCAACGAGACGTCCGCGGCGCTGTATTGGCGCGCGCGGCTGGCGGAAGAAGACAACCAGCCCGTCATGGCCCGCGCCTATTACCAGAAATTGTCGGACCGCTTCCGCAACTATTACTATGCGGAACTCGGCCGCCAACGTTTGCAGAGACTTCCGGAAGGCGCCGATCCGCCTGGCCAGTATCCTCTGCTCGATCACATACCGCCAATCCAGCACGGCGAGAAGGTCACGCTCGAAGAGCCGCCGACTGACGATCTGCATCTTCAGAAAGCCGAGTTGCTGGCGAACGGTGGCCTCGTGGATTTCGCCGTGCGTGAGTTGCAGGCCGCGGCGAGTTCCGACGGTGGCAATTGGGAGCCGGCCGAAACGGCGCGTCTCTATACCGACACCGGCCACTTCGATCGCGCGATTGAACTGATGAAGCGTTCCGTTCCCAGTTATTTCGCGGTCGACATTCCTACCCTGCCTCGGGCGTACTGGGAGGCCCTATTTCCGCGCCCCTATTGGGCCGATCTAAAACGATTTTCGGTGGCCAACGGGCTTGATCCCTATCTGGTTGCGTCGCTCATTCGTCAGGAATCGGAGTTCAACCCGCTCGCGGTTTCGCGCGCGAACGCCGTGGGCCTGATGCAGTTGCTGCCGAAGACGGGCAAACAAGTTGCCCACCAGGAAGAACTGAAGCATTACAACCCGACTCAGTTGTTTACCCCGACGGTGAACTTGCAGTTGGGCACACGCTATTTCCGGGGCATGGTCGACCGCTTCGGTGGATCCTTCGAGCGCGCTTTGGCGGCCTACAATGCGGGCTCCGATCGGGTCGAAGAATGGATGGGACAAGGGGCGTATCGCGACTCGCCTGAGTTCGTGGAATCGATTCCATTCACCGAAACCCGCGAATACGTGCAGGCGATCATGCGCAATGCGGCCGTGTACAAACAGTTGTATGGAGCGCCGTAAGGTTTGCTGACCGGCGCTTCTAGGAAGCGAGGTCGCGGGGATGATGTCCGCCGAACAGGATTTCGATCACCAACAAACCCGCGCCGACGACAATCGCGCTGTCCGCCAGATTGAAAACCGGCCACTGATATTGCCGGTAATAAAAAAGCAGAAAATCCACGACCCGCCCGCTGGCTACCCGGTCCCAAAGGTTTCCTACCGCGCCTCCCAGAATCAGCGAGAGCGCGATCCCGGTGGTGGTAAGCACATGCGACTGTTTCCACAGCAGTACGGAGACGATGATCATCGCGATCAGCGAGAATCCGATCAGCAGCGTGGTCTTCCAGTGCGATGGAGAATCCGCAAAAAGGCTGAACGCCGCGCCGGTATTTTCGGTGTGAGTGAGCCGAAAAAAACGCGGAATGATCTGGATGTGCGTGTACATCGCAATGTGGGAGGCTACCAGCCGCTTCGTCCACCGATCGAGTAGGACAACAAACAGAGCCAGGATGAAATGAACGCTACGTGCGCGATAGGAGGGCATTCAGAGTGTCAGTCGTAAGAGGTTTTCTTGCTCGCGTTCCCGGCGGCTGTTCTCCGCGGCCTCTGTGGATAGAGCATTTTTGCGATCTCGAAGGACGCCGTCGAACCAACGAGTTAGCGCATGCGGGATGAAGTTAAGCATGCTCGAGTTCCTTCAGCACAGCGCTGCAGCGCTCGCATACCGTGGGATACGTCTTGTCTTCGCCGACGTGCGCGGAGTAGTTCCAGCAGCGGTCGCATTTCGCCCCGTCGGCCTTCTTGACCTCAATATGCATCCCGCCCGTTCCGTTGCCCGAGCCTTGCGTAAGGGTCACCGCGGACACAATGAACAGGAAGCGAAGCTGGTCCGCATGCCGCTCTAAGAGCGAATACACAGGATCAGCGGCGCTGATCGAGACCTGGGCCTCGAGTCCGGTACCGATCAGCTTGTTGTTCCGGGCCTGCTCCAAGACCTTGAGCACCTCGTCTCGAACCGAGCGCAGGCTCGCCCATTCCTCGTCCGATTTCGAGGCTGTGGAGGGAATCGCGGAGGCGCCAAGGATGTCTGCGACGGTCGGAAACTGTGCCAGATGCACGCTCTCCGAGCGGGATGCAACTTTGGGCAGGTACGGCCAAATTTCCTCGCACGTGAAAGTCATGATCGGCGCCAGCCATCGCACCAGCGCTTCCCCGATGTGCCATACCGCCGTCTGTGCCGAACGGCGAGCTTGCGACTTTGGCGCAGAGATGTACAACCGGTCCTTAAGGACGTCGAAGTAAAAGGCGCTGAGGTCCACGATGCAAAAGTGGTTCACGCGGTGGTAAATCCTGTGAAAGGCAAACTCCTCGTAAGCGCTGCGAACATCCGCCGCGAATCCGCAGGTCTGGCGCAGCATGTACTGATCGAGCTCTTCCATGTTCTCAAATGGGACTGCGTCGGTTTCGGGATTGAAGTCCCCGAGATTGCCCAGAATGTAACGGAATGTGTTGCGGATCTTGCGATAGTTCTCGGCGACCCGCAACATCAGCGCTTCGGACCCGACTACGTCTTCTCGGAAGTCGACCGAGGCTACCCATAACCGCACCACTTCGGCGCCAAGACGGCTGGAGATATCGACCGGGTCCACGTCATTGCCGCGCGACTTTGACATGGCCTGGCCCTTTTCGTCGAGCGTCCATCCCGGCGTAACCACGCCTTTGTAGGGCGGCGCGCCGTGCGTGCCCATGGCGCAGAGCAGGGAAGACTGAAACCAGCCGCGGTACTGGTCTCCGCCTTCGAGATACAGATCAGCCGGCCACGGATAGTCCGGTTCGTCAGCGACCAGAGCGAGATAACTCGCGCCCGATTCCAGCCACACATCGAAGATGTCGGTTTCCTTCTCAAACTTCGTGCCGCCGCAATGGGGACATTTCGTTCCCGCTGAAAGAATCGTGTCCGACTCCGGCGTGAACCAGGCGTCGGCTCCCAACTTCGCGAACAGTTGCACGACCTTGTGGTTGACGGCGTGATCGTTGAGCGGCTTCCCACAGCTTTCACACAGGAAAACGGCGATGGGCACTCCCCACACGCGCTGCCGCGAGATGCACCAGTCCGGCCGCGTCTGGATCATGTTCGACAGCCGCTCTTCGCCCCATGCCGGATCCCATTTCACCTTCTTAATCTCTTCCAGGGTGCGCATGCGCAGCGTGTCGTTTTTCCCGGCTCCGCCGGGCATCGGCGCTTCCATGGAAATGAACCACTGTTCGGTGGCCCGGAAGATCACCGGATTGTGGCAGCGCCAGCAGTGCGGATATGAGTGTTCAGTCTTCGCTGTGTGCAGCAGCGCGCCGCGGCTTTTCACCAAATCGACGATGGGCTGGTTCGCCTCCCAAACGCGCTTGCCGGTATATTCCGGCAGGCCATTGCGCAAGATTCCTTTTTCGTCGACGTTGCTCGTGGCGTCGAGACCGTACTTCATGCCAGTGATAAAGTCCTCGGCACCGTGCGAGGGAGCAGTGTGTACGACGCCCGTCCCAGTGTCCATGGTGACGTAATCCGCCAGCACGCCGAGGATCTTGCGATCCAGAAATGGATGTTGGAAGTTCAGACGCTCCAGCTTCCGCCCAGGGAACTGCGCCAAGGGACGCGCATCGGAGAGCTTGCACGTCTCAGTCACCGCCGCCGCCAGCTTCGCCGCGACAATGTAAACTTCGCCGCCCGATTCCAGCGCAACGTATTCTTCATCGGGATGAAAGGCGACCGCCATCGACGCCGGCAAGGTCCAGGGAGTCGTCGTCCAGATAATCGTCGAGACTTTCTTGCCGGCGAGCGCAGCGTCAATGTTCGCGGGATCGTCCAGCAATGCGTACTTCACCCACACCGTGATGCTGGTGTGATTCTCATATTCGACTTCGGCCTCGGCCAGCGCGGTCTCGTCATGCATGCACCAGTAGACGGCGCGCAGCCCTTTGTAGACGAACCCATTCTCGTAAAACGAAAAGAAAGTCGAAAGCACAACCGACTCGTATTGCGGGTTCATCGTGGCGTAGGGCCGGTCAAACCGCCCGAAAACGCCAATGCGCTTGAACTGAGTGCGCTGCAGGTCAAGATACTTCTGGGCGTATTTGCGGCACTCAGTGCGGACGTCGCTCGGCCGCATCTGCAATTTCTTGCCGCCGAGTTCCTTGTCTACCTTGATTTCGATGGGCAAGCCATGGCAATCCCAACCCGGCACGTAGGGCGCGTCAAATCCCGCCATGGTTTTCGACTTTGCGATGAAATCCTTCAGGCACTTATTCATCGCCGTGCCCATGTGGATGGGCCCGCTGGTGTAGGGAGGCCCATCGTGCAGGATGTACCGGGGCGCGCCTTTCCGGGCCTGCCGGATACGACCGTAAATGCCCATCTGCTCCCAGCGCTCGAGCATTTTGGGCTCATTCTTGGGCAAGTCGGCCTTCATGGGGAAGGCAGTTTTTGGCAGATTAATGGTCGCTTTCAGTTCGAGCGGCACTCGGTCGCGTCTCCCAAATGATTGAATCCTTTCATTATAGGGAGCGCAGCGGGGAACGTCCATGCGCCCACGGCCGGTTGGCCGACTCCTCCAGTTGGGACTGTGAAGGGCGGGAAGACAGAGCTGCTTTGCCCGCCCAGTGCGGGAAGCACATGTCTTTTCGGGATTTGGCGAACCCCCCGAAATGCACTGTTGAAATGAGTCGACTCGAGGTACAATTTTACCCAGCAGAGACAAACTGACCCGGTATGTCCGTGGGGACAGCCGACAGGCACCTGATTTACAAAATCGGGCGGAAGTCGAAGCAACTTGCTGTCAACGTCGCTCATCTGTGTAAAGAGGCTTTATCGGTTGTGAAATCAGCAAGCTAGTTCCGTGCAGACTAGCGAGGGTGTCCAAACCGGAATTATGGGATCTGAACAAGTCAATCCGAACGGCGCCGGCAACGAGCCCGAGCTACACTTGCTTTTGGCGAATGAAAGCTTCGAAGAGCCGCTGTACAAATCTCTTTTCCGCGAACTGGACGAGTTTTTCTTTCCCAAGAAGCTTCCGCCCCTCAAGCTGGAATCAAAGCCGGAACCGGTCAAAGACATCTGGGGCTTCTACAACAACAGAAAGAATGGTGCTCTCGGTTCAACGGGCGTACATGTTCTGATTGTGGGAATAGTAGCTGCGGGCTATCTGCTCGGGCGCCACGTGGTCAACGCGGCCCCTCCGCCGAAGGTTACCGTTACTCTGGTAGATCCCGGTGACATCCCGGCCCTGAAGCCTTCGAGGACGCAAGTAGGTGGCGGTGGGGGTGGCGGCGATCGCGACGTGCTACAGGCCAGCAAGGGCAAGCTGCCGAAGTTCTCTATGACGCAGATCACGCCTCCGGTGGTGGTGGTGCGCAACGAGCATCCTAAGCTCGCAGTCGAACCCACGATCGTGATTCCGCCACAAGTGCAACTGGCTTCGAACAATATGCCGAACCTGGGCGACCCGATGGCACACGCCATCCTGCCGTCAAACGGCACAGGGTCGGGCGGGGGAATTGGATCAGGTAGCGGTGGCGGCGTCGGTTCCGGTAAGGGACCTGGGTTTGGCCCGGGAGAGGGCGGCGGCACCGGCGGAGGCATTTTCCACGTGGGT
>Ga0210402_10005410_pt1 | contig 11438 bp, 7 predicted proteins | sample IncBWC7MmetaG_FD_161055 | JGI IMG/M metagenome (GOLD analysis project Ga0210402, IMG submission 161055) | Forest soil microbial communities from Barre Woods Harvard Forest LTER site, Petersham, Massachusetts, United States - Inc-BW-C-7-M | ecosystem: Environmental > Terrestrial > Soil >... | reverse complement strand
CCGTCCTGCATCATCGGCTTGTAGCGTACGCGCGATAGTGCGTGAGTCGCGTACGAATCGAAGACTCCGGCCGGGTTTGAATTCAGCACCTTCACGTTGGCGACTTTGCCGTCCGTCGTGACGAGATACGCCAGGTCTACCCACCCCTCGACATTTTTGCGGCGCGCGTCCGCGGGATACTCGACTTCAACGCCCTTGACCCGGGTCAAGCTCGCTTCAGCAACTTCGGGGGTAGCGGCGGCCTGCTTCACTTGCGCGAGACGCTGATTGAGCGCCGTCCAATCCGCGGAGGCACCGAGGCCCGCCGCCATCTGCAGCAACGCCTCAGCTCTCGCCGGCTGATTGGTATCGAGCGACCCGCGCGCCTGATCGAGAATCTGCGCCTGCACCGCGCCGGTAATTCGTGCAAGTCCGCTGTTCTTGGGATCCGTCGTCCGCAATTGATTGACGTAATACAGCGCGCTGTCATTGTCGGGCTCGGTGAGTTTTCCCTGAGCGAGCCGCGCCTGCGCGAGATCGAGGTATTGCGGCTGCTCGGGAGCCGCCGCGGCTTGGCTGTTGCGGGCGGCGCTGAGCTCGTGCTGCAGCCCCGCGATGGTGGCTGCCGGTGCGCCCGCGGTGCGCAGATCTGCGAGCATCCGATCCGCATCCGTGAAACGCCGCTGGTCCGTGGCTGCATGCACCGCCTGACCCAGCCGCTTATGGAACTCCTGCAACTGCGGCTGCAGCGCGGCAACGGTCGCGCCCGCGGCCCGTGCCTCCGCGAGATAGTAAGCGGCGCTGTCGTTGCGGGGCTCGGTCAGTTTGTCCTGTTGCAGGCGGGCATCGATCAGCTTCGCGAAATTCGCGATGTCGAATTCTTCGTGGCGCCTGCGCATTTCGTCGCGCAGCTGCGCTAGCTTGGCATTGCCCAGCGATTTGCTGCGCGCCGCGTCGTCGATCAACTGGGCCGCGCGATCGAAATTTTGCGCATTGATCGCCGCGACGATCTGAGCCGGGCCGAACTCGGCCCGCAAGCTCACGATGCGCTCGTCGAGCGCGGACAAGCGGCTATCGCTCGGATCGATGCTGCGTGCGGTCTCGAGCGCCTGAAGAGCGACGTCGATCTTGCGTTCGTCCAGCGCGGACTGAGCTCGCGCAAACAAGATTTCGGCGAGTCGCTGCAGACCTTGATGCGCTTCGCCGTTGTCCGGATCGAGAACCAACGCGCGCCGGTACAGGGTGAGTGCGCTGCCCTCCGCTGGTTCTATGAAACGCCGGTCGAGCATCGCTTGCTGCGCTTTTTCAATGAGCAGATCGGCTTTTTCGTCGGCCCCCGGGGCGGGCGTCCCGGCCGGTTGCGGCGCTGGGGCGACGCTCGCCGCAGGCGGGGCGCTCGCCGGGCGATCGCCGTGCCGGAGCATGAGGAACGCGGCAACGAAGGCGGCGAGCACGGCCACGATGGCGGCGGCCGCCATCCATGGAAGTCGGCGCGGCCCCGCCGGCATACCGGCGGCCGCCGTACCGGCGTCTTGGGTGCCGCCGCCGTGCGCCGGCGCCGCGGCGCCGCCGAGCAATGCCGTTCGCGCATTGACTTCTTCGTAGGCGTTGTCGAGTGCCGCCTTCAAGAGGCCGGCGCCTATCGGCACCGCGACGTGGGCGACGATTTGGCGCAGGGCAATGGGATTTGTCCAGGACGAAGCGCCGGCGGCATCATCCAGCGCGACCACCGCGAAGCACGTGGAATGCAGCTGCAGGCGAGAAAATACGCCTGCGGCGTCGGTGTGATTGCGCGCGTCCCATAGGACGATCGCGGACTGCCCCGGCGGCGTCGAGGCGGTCAACTCATCGATGGAATCAACCTGCTTGAGGACTAATTCGCTGCTCAAATGCGGTCCGATCTCGGGCCACAGCGCGTCGTCGCGCGTGATGAGGAGCACCGGGAGCTTGGCTCTCTTGGCCCCCGCCGGCGCGGATTTGCGGCCTGCGGCCTCCGGCGCGGCGGATTCACCCTTCTTGGCTGTGCTCGGCACCGATAGCTCCCGTGAATCGTCGTTAAAAGGCTTTGCTGCACTGCGATTTTGCACCGCACTCGCGACACCGATAGATGCCTTCGGTACGCATGCAAGATCCTCAGGGAAATAGGAATTTCGCGAGACGCCTTGGATCACATTTTGGATGCGGTCGAGACCCACGCCACGGTCGACCGCGGCCGAGACGTCGCCAAGGTGAGAACCACTTCGCAGATGCCATGCATCCCCGCCGACACCCAAGGGTACTAAGGGCACCGGGGCGGATCGTCTTCGCCTTTGCGGCCCGGCGCCTATATCATCGAGCCGAGCGCCGGAGCCTCGGCAAAACCAATAAAAGGGACACGAAACGATGCCACGCCTGTACTGCCGGCCGCTCGCCGCAACACTCGCTTCGACCTTCCTGGCCTCCCAGGCCGCTCATTCCGCCCCCGCCAGCGTCGAGGTCGATGCACGCGAGGCGCCCCGCGGCATCGAACACGTCCATCTCGTCCTCCCGGTGAAACCCGGCAAGCTCACCTTGCTCTATCCCAAGTGGCTTCCCGGCGAGCATTCTCCGACCGGTCCAATCGCGGGTCTCTCCGGGCTCAAGTTTTCGAGCAACGGCCAGGGCGTCGCCTGGCAGCGCGACGCCGACAACATGTACGCCTTCCATCTCACCGTCCCCGCCGGCTCGAGCTCGCTCGACGTGGCTTTCGAAGTCGATGCGGTGAAGGACGCCACCGACGACAACGCGACGCGCACCAGCACCGAGTCGCTCGCCATCATCCTCTGGAACCAGTTGATCCTGTACCCCGCCGGCGCGCAGTCCGATAACCTAACCTACACCGCGCGGCTCAGAGTTCCCGCCGGCTGGCAACTCGGGACGGCGTTGCCGCAAGCCGGCAGCGACGGCGATACGACGCGGTTCGCGCAAGTGTCGCTGACCACGCTGATCGATTCGCCGGTGCTCGCGGGCCGGCATTTGCGAACCGTTGAGCTCGGCGGGGCGCCGGCGGTTTATCTGCATCTGGCGGCCGACAGCGAGGCGGCCCTGGACATTCCGGCAGCGACCACGTCTCAGCTGCACAGTCTCGTGCAGCAAGCCGCCGCGCTGTTCGGCGCGACTCACTACGACGAGTATCACTTCCTGTGGACGCTGAGCGACCAGATCGCCCCCGAGGGTATCGAGCATCATCAATCGAGCGACAACCGCACTCCGGAGCGTTCGCCCATTGACGCGGAGTTGCGCCGGAGCTCCATGGTCGACTTGCTGCCCCACGAATATGTGCACTCCTGGAACGGCAAATACCGGCGCCCCATCGGTCTCGCCACCGGCAACTACGACTGGCCGATGCGCGGCGAGTTGCTCTGGGTATACGAAGGGCTGACCCAGTATCTCGGCATGGTATTGAGCGCGCGCAGTGGCCTGGCGTCGCTCGAGGATGCGCGCGACACCTGGGCCGAAACCGCGGCCGGGCTCGAGACCCGCAAGGGGCGCGAGTGGCGTCCCCTGGCCGACACGGCGGTGGCCGCACAGCTCGGCTATATTACTGCCCCGGGGTGGATCGCCCGAACGCGCGGCGCGGATTTTTACAGGGAATCCGCCATGCTGTGGCTGGAGGCGGACTCCCTGATCCGCAGCAAGACTCGAGGCGCCAAGAGCCTCGACGATTTTTGCCGATCGTTCTATGGGCCTCCGAGCACCGCTCCGAAGGTCGTTCCATACGACTTCGACGACCTGGTCAAAGCGCTGAACACTGTGCTGCCCTATGACTGGCGGAGCTTCTGGACGCTTCGTCTCAACCGTTTGCAGGGCTCCGCCCCGCTCGAAGGGCTCGCCGACAGCGGCTGGCGCCTCGCATTCAACACGGAACAGACAGCAGTAGAGAAGGGCGACGACGCAACTCGCAAACGCACCGATTTGAATTATTCACTTGGATTCGTAATCAAGGATGACGGGGCGGTCATCGTCTCCGTGGTACCCGGCACACCGGCCGATGCGGCGGGAATCGCCCCCGACTCCAATTTGATTGCCGTCAACGACCGCAAATATTCCAAGGACGTGCTGCAGGATGCGCTCAATACCGGAGGCGATGAATCGCGCGTGATCCGCTTGTTGATCCAGAAGGACGAGATGTTCAAGACGGTCGAGCTGCACTATGCCGGTCACGCCCGACATCCGCATCTCGAGCGCGACGCGTCCGCCCCGGACCTATTGACCGCGATACTCTCGCCCCGTAGCTAGTGTCGCGATGAGCGGATCAGTGCGACTGCACCCCGTGGTTGTGATCGGCGGCGGCGTGATGGGCTCGGCGCTGGCGTATTGGCTGACCCGGCTCGAGCCCTCGATGAGCGTCACCGTGGTCGAGCGCGATCCCTCGTATGCCCGCGCCTCCTCCGCCCTCTCCGCCGCCTCCATCCGCCAGCAATTCTCGACGCTCGTGAATATACGCATCTCGCAGGCGAGCATCGCGTTCCTGCGCAAGGCCTCCGACGAGCTGGGATGGGACGATGAGAAGCCGGACATCATGTTGCGGGAGCATGGGTATCTGTATCTGGCGGGGCCCTCCGGCGCCGCACACCTGCGCCGCGCATACACGGTGCAGAAGACCTGTGGTACCGAGGTGGCGCTTCTGGATAGCGCGGCGCTCGCGGGCCGATTCGCCTGGCTCAACACGTCCGATCTGTCGCTGGGGTCGCTGGGCCTGCGCGGGGAAGGCTGGTTCGACGGCTACGCACTGTTGATGGCATTTGCGCGCCGCGCGCGCCGGCAAGGCGTGCGCTATGTGCAAGCCGAAGTACGCGGGCTCGCCATCGACGGCCACCGCGTCACCGAGGTGATCCTGTCCGATGGGTCGCGGATCGGCTGCAGCCATGTCGTCAACGCGGCAGGACCTTGGGCGCGCCGCGTTGCCGCGATGGCCGGAGTGAAGTTGCCCGTGTTTGCGCGGCGGCGCACGGTCTACGTCATCGCCTGCCCGACCGAGATGAGTCCGTTCCCGTTGCTGATCGATCCGACCGGATTCTGGATTCGTCCCGAGGGAACGAAATTCATTGCTGGTTTGCCGCCCTCCGATGACGCGGACGATCAGCCCCTGGAACCTGACTACGACGCCTTCGAGACCCGGTTGTGGCCGGCGCTCGCGCATCGCATTCCGGCATTCGAGGCAGCCCGGCTCGAGCGCGCGTGGGCCGGCTACTTCGAGGTGAACACGTTTGATCACAACGGTATCCTGGGCGCGCACGAGTCATTGGGGAATTTTCTGTTCATGAACGGATTCTCGGGCCACGGCATGCAGCAAGCGCCGGTCGTGGGCCGTGCCGTCGCCGAACTCATTGTGCACGGCCGCTTCACCACCCTTGATTTATCGCCCCTGTCATTTGCCCGGATTGCGCGAAATCGCCCTCTTCACGAAGAGAACGTGATCGGCTAGCCTCGGAAAGGGACTCCTTGTTCCGGCGAATGTTCTTCCAATGATCTACATCGACTTCGACACCGTACACCGGCTCGCAACGGTCGCCAGCCTCGTGGAGCCCCTGCGCCGCGTCTTTGCCTCGAGCGCGGAGACCCCCGACCGCATAAAGTACGAGCTTGCGGGCGCCGCAAAGCCGCGCACCATGCTCCTGATGCCGTCGTGGCAGCGCGGCGGCGGCATCGGCGTAAAGATCGCCACAGTGTGTCCCGAGAATGCCGCGCTGCAGATCCCGACGGTCAATGCCGCCTACTTATTGATGTCGTGGCAAACCGGACAACCACGCGCTCTAATCGATGGACGCGCGCTGACGTTGTTGCGCACGGCAGCGGTGTCGGCACTGGCTGCCGATCTGTTGGCGTCCGCGACGCCCGAGGCACTGTTGATGGTTGGAACGGGCGCGCTATCGCGGTATCTCGTCGAAGGTCATCTGGCCGCGCGCAACTACAAATCCATATCGATCTGGGGGAGAGACCCACACAAGGCGGCAGCCGTGGCTCGAGACCTCGGCGCGCGAGGATGGCCCGTCAGGGTCGCAACGAACCTGGAGAGCGCGGCGCGCTCGGCCGACGTCATCAGTTGTGCGACGCTCGCGGAGCAGCCACTCATTCAGGGCACGTGGCTCAAACCTGCCTGCCATTTGGATCTGGTCGGAAGCTTCAAGCCGACCATGCGGGAAGCCGACGATGACTGCATGCGCGGCGCGTTGATCATTGTCGATACCCTCGCCGCGGCCCGCGAAAGCGGCGATCTGATCGGGCCTGTCGCCCGAGGGGTGATTGCGTCGAGCGACGTTCGCCTGCTCGGCGAGTTGATTGCACCCGCGCACACCACACCCCGTCCGGCCAAGACCGTCTTCAAATCAGTGGGCGTAGCACACGCCGATCTCGCGGCGGCTGAATACCTGTATGAGCGGCACCAGCTCCGCGTGGCATGACTGCGCGGGATGCGTATATGCTATGGGGCGGCCTTTCGAATCGGTGAGTGACGGCAGCTAATGCGGTATTCGCTCGTAGCGCTGACTCTTTTGGCAGTGATCGTTGCGGCCCCGGCCGAGGCGCGGCGCCTCGCCCTAGTGATCGGCAACGACGGCTATCAGAACGTACAGCCTCTCAAAAACGCGCGGGCGGATGCCAAGGCGATCGCCGCCGAACTCAAGGACGTCGGATTTGACGTCACGCTGAAGCAAGACCTGACGCAAAGATTGATGAAGTCCGCGCTGCGCGACTTCAAGGCGCAGGTTGCGGGCGGGGATGAGGTCGTCTTTTATTTCTCCGGCCATGGCGTGCAATTCGGCGGCACGAATTACTTGATCCCGGTCGACATCACGGCGGATAGCGAAGCGCAGGTGGCGGACGACGCCGTGCCCTTGCAGCGGATTCTCGACGATCTCACGGAACAGAAGGCACGTTTTTCGCTCGCGATCATCGACGCCTGCCGGAGCAACCCGTTCAAGGAAGCCGGGCGCGCCATCGGCGGCCGCGGATTGGTGCCCGTGACGCCCGCGACCGGTCAAATGATCATGTATTCCGCGGGTGCCGGTCAGGCGGCCTTGGACAACCTCGGCCCGCACGACACCAATCCCAATGGCGTCTTTACACGCGTACTCATTCAAGAGATGCGCAAGCCCGGCGTGCCTGCCGGAGTTCTGCTGAAGGACGTACAGAGCGACGTCGTCGAGCTCGCCCATGGCGTCGGCCATGAACAGGTACCGGCGCTGTACGATCAGTCGCTCGGCAAGTTCTTTTTCCGGGCGCCTGCACCCGGAGCTGCGGTTGCCGGCGGAGGCGCCCCGTCGGCCTCCCCGGCAATTCACGTCCCGACGGCCGCCGAACTCGATGAGTCGTACTGGCAAGGAATCAAAAGCAGCACGGACGTCTCCGACTTCACGAGCTACAGCAAGAGTTTCCCCAAGGGACTGCACATCGCCGAGGCGGAAATGATGACGCGTAAGCTTTCACGGGCCTCCGCCGCGAAATCCGCTCCGGCGCCCGCAACGGCACCGGCCGCCGCGGCATTACCCGCAGCCGCATCGTCTGCTCTGCTCAAGCCCGGCGGGCCCTACCGCGGCTACGTCACCACCAACCTCGCGCCGGGCCAGCAGTTTCCGGCAACGTGGATCGTCAATAGGGACGGCACTGTCGATTCCACGAACGACTTTGGCGACGTCAGCCACGGCAAGCTCAACAGTGCGGATCCGAACAACATCACCAGCATGTCGATTTCGCATCTCGGCACGATGGGCGGGATTCAAAGGCGATATCCGGACGGGTCGACTAGCACCCAGGTGACTTCGCAAGGCCGGCTGGTCAACGGCGTCTTCACGGGCACGTGGCACGATAAGTTCCAAAATGGTCAGTTTCAAGTGACGGTGCCCGAGGCACAATGACCTGCCCCGTTTGTAGGATTGAACTGACCTGGATTGCCGATTATCCCCACCTATCCCCGGGCGAAGCCGCGCTCTAACGTGGGTTGCTGACATTGAGACCGGAGCAGCTGATGCCTCGTGAGCACCAATCGATTCGAGAACTGGCTTACCAACTGTGGATAGCCCGCGGACGCGCGCGTGAGCCCGGTCGCCGCCGTCAAGCGCAACCGAACGAGAATCCGCCCGACAGCGCTGTCGCGGCACCCGAGACTCCACGGCCGCCGGGCCCGTGAGGACATGATCGGTCCTCGCCGCGGGGCCCAGATCATTGGGCGCCCGCTCGCCGGCCTGAGTGTCGTGCTGTGCGCTTTGGGCGCACCGATGGCATTCGCCCAAACACCGTCGCCGCTGCAGGAATGGCAGTATTCCGGCGGAATCATCCTCGCCCGACTATTCGACCCCAATCTGCCGGAGTGGCGCGCCGTTCTTGGCACGGCAGCAGAAGTGCAGCCGGTGTACGAAAGCTCGCGCGCGTACCGCCTGCAAGGTGGCCCCGTCATCAACATCCAATACCGCGATGTGGCCTTCCTATCCACGGGCGAGGGCCTCGGCTACAACTTTCTGCGCGGCGATCACTACCGCCTGGGAGTTGCGATCGCGTATGACTTGGGCCGGCGGGTCAAGGATGACTACACCAACCTGCACGGAATGGGCGACATTTCGCCCGCACCCGTCGCAAAAGTCTTCGCGTCATGGGTACTCTCCAGGAAGTTTCCGCTCATTCTGCGGGCGGATGCGAGGCAGCTGGTCGGGGGCGCCAACGGCGCGGTCGGGGATGTCGGTGTCTACATGCCTCTGCCCGGCAGTTCGAAAAGATTTGTCATGTTTGCCGGCCCATCGATCACGCTGGCCACGCATCGATACCTACAGAGCGAGTACGGCGTGACGCAAGCGCAGTCGCTTGCCTCGGGACATCCGGTCTTTGATCCGCACGCGGGCACCAACGCCGTCGGAGTCGGCTTCAGCGCCACCCGCTTCATCGGGGAGCATTGGCTGCTCAATCTGGACGCCGCGATCAACAGCTTGCGAGGAAGCCCCGACGTGAGTCCGCTGACCGAAAGAAGGACGGGCCGCGTTGCCGTCCTGTCGATCGACTACCATTGGTAGCCGCCGGCACATCAGCCAGTATCGCGAGAGACTCTGCTAAGCGACCTGCGTCTGCTGCAGTCGGGAGTCGACCAGCGCTTCGGCGGTTATCCAGTCCTCGAGTTCGTTGCCCGCCGCAAATCCGCGCCGTTCCGCAAGATAATACGCCTCGGCGGCCACCAGTTGGCGTCGAACGTCCGGGTCGATTCTCGTTCGGATAGTCGTTCCTGATTGCGCCGATTCCAGGACCATCATCACTGCGCTGTCCGTCAGGTCGGTGGGCGCAGCCGCCTTCGCCTTTCGTCTCGTAGTCTTCTTGATCGGAGCTTCGCTTTTAGAAGCTTCGCGTTTCGGAGATTCGCGTTTCGTAACCATCAGTCTGCCTCCAAGTCCGTTGCCGGAGTCGCTTCGCGGGATGCATCGCTTGCCCCACGTCAGGCCGACTATATAATTTCTTCATGACATTGTCGCTCATCTGTTATCAGCGATGATGAAGATTGACGCGGCGGCCGACGCGGCACGAGCCCGGCAAAAACAATCACATTGATTCTGCGCTGAGGATTCCGCGATGAAAATGACCACATTGCCCCAAGCGGGCGATAGCGGTGCGGCACCGCATGAACAGTGCATCGCAGTAGTGCCCGTCGGTGTCAGGAGGAAACCACGGTGCGGACTACGCAGCGCACTTTCTTTGGGCCATACTGGGGCGCTATCGACCCATGGCAACCGCAAAAGCAACATCCAGATCCCGCGGCGCGCGCCGAACGGCGGCAACGAAGCGTGCGCGCGGAAAGTTGGCGCCGCGCCGCGGTGCGCGCGGATTGGATGCGGCCGAGGTTGTCATCGCCATGGAGAGCACCGAGATTGCGGATGTCGCAGCGTTGGTGCGCGCCGCCGGCGGTGCACTGATCGGGGCGTATCGCGAACCGTTGGGCGGACGGCCGCTGGTGCTCGCCTCATTGCCCCTCCACGCTCTGCAGCCGACCCCGTTTCAGCGCGATCTGTCCCCCACGCATGCGAAACGCCTGGCGACGAAAATCGATGAAACCGCGGCCTTTCTGGATCCGCTGATCGTGGTGCGTGGCGAGGACGGCCGATTCTGGACGCCGAATGGCCGCCATCGCCTGGCGGCCGGAAAGGTTCTCGGTTTGAAGCAAATCACGGTGCTGATCTCGCCGGACGAGGGACTCGCCTATCGCATCCTCGCGCTCAACACCGAAAAAGCCCATAACCTGCGCGATCGGAGCCTCGAGGTCATTCGCATGGCCCGCAGCCTCGCAAAACGGCACGGAACGGCGAAGGAGGCAGAGTACACCGCGGAGTTCGAATCCGCCGAATTGCTGACCCTCGGCATCGTGTATGAAAAATCGTCGCGTTTCGCCGGCGGTGCGTACAGCTCCTTCCTTAAAAAGGTAGATCGATTCAGCGAACGCACGCTTGCCGCGAGCCTGCGCGAACGGGAAGGCCTGGCGTCGCGACTCTTGGAAATCGACGCGCAAGCAAAGCGCATCATCGCCGCGCTGCAGACGCGCGGCTTCAAATCCCCGTACTTGCGCAACTACGTCGTCGCGCGGATCAATCCGGTGCGCTTTCACAAAGCGAAGAAGGGCGATACCAAGCCTCCCATGCCGTTGGCGCAGGCTCTCACCCGCATGGCGGCAGCCGCCAAGAATTTCAAGATCGAGTCGGTGTCCAGCGCAGATCTTGCCTGGGTCGCGGTGGGCGCCGGAGCACAGGAATAAACGCCGCGGAACAGGAATCAATGAGGGTGAGCGAATGATCGAACAACAACTGCAGATCAGCACCAAGGACGGCCGGATGAATACCTTCATCTGCCATCCCGAGCGCTCGGGGCCTCATCCGATGATCATCTTTTATATGGATGCACCCGGCATCCGCGAAGAACTTCGCGATATGGCACGCCGCTTGGGCACGGTCGGCTATTACGTTGCGCTGCCGAACCTCTACTACCGATTCGGCGTCGAGGAACTCGGGCCCTACATCGGCGAGGCCCACGCGGCCACGCGCGAAAAATTCATGAAACTGAAGAACAGCCTCTCCATCCCGATGGTCATGGACGACACCGATGCACTCCTTTCCCACGCCGGCGCCGACCCCGCCGCGTCGGTGGGTCCCATGGGATGCGTCGGCTACTGCATGAGCGGCCGATACGCCATCAACGCTGCCGTGCGCCACCGCTCGCGCATCCGAGCCGCGGCATCGATTTACGGCACGGACTTGGTGACCGATCAGCCCGATAGTCCGCACCTCGCGATGCAACGCACCGACGCCCGGCTGTATTTCGGCTGCGCCGAGACCGACCAGTACGCACCAACGGAGGTGATCGACAAGCTTCGATCCGAACTAGAAAAGAGTGCCGCAAACGCCGAAGTCGAGGTGTATCCCGGCACTCATCATGGCTTCGCCTTCCCGCAACGCCCGGTGTACGACAAGCCGGCG
>Ga0210402_10005408_pt1 | contig 11439 bp, 20 predicted proteins | sample IncBWC7MmetaG_FD_161055 | JGI IMG/M metagenome (GOLD analysis project Ga0210402, IMG submission 161055) | Forest soil microbial communities from Barre Woods Harvard Forest LTER site, Petersham, Massachusetts, United States - Inc-BW-C-7-M | ecosystem: Environmental > Terrestrial > Soil >... | reverse complement strand
TCAGCACGGGATATCCCAGGCTTCTTCGTCTTTTCCACCAGTTCTTTGCCAAGATCGCAGTACACACTGATACAGTCTACATCCATACCTATCAGAGGTGCGTTCTTATTTCTCGATAAACTTGTTCCCTGATTTGATATTAACTTTCACAGCCCAGAAACAGTCCTGATCCTACGTGCCCTGTCCAATTTTGAATCACTTTACCTCTCACGGTCATCTAACAAGCTGAATGAAGCTGTGGGACAAGCTTTCGCCGGTGGGGCACGAGCTCCGCCTGGGATGAACGAGGGTGTTAACATCGCTCGTACGGTCGCGAATGAGCTTGACTCGGCTAGGTTCGATCCGTTGCTGGTAAAGTCCGTCGCGAAGAATGCTGTTGCGAGCCTGGATATGATGTTGTCGAGAATGGATGGGTTGGTGTGTAGTCGATCCGCCTACCCTCTTGTTGTAGTGCCTGACAGGATTCGGATAGATTGTGAGAGACCGGTCAGCGGTGACGCTCATGGGTCCTTCGGCTACACCCCAGCAAGCGTCTAATGGTCAAATAGCAACCTGCTTGTATCAGTGTTGGTTTCGGCTCGAAAAACTCGGAGACGAACACTCGGAACCTGTGTTTAACATTCTCAAACCTACTATTCAAGTGCATTTCCTCGGATCCTAGTGTCCTTGGAGGATATGCTGACGATTTGGTGTACAGAGCATTTATCAAGTTTATGAGCGTGTGGTTGATCCGATTTTGACAGCCATTCGACGTGAACTCGGCGCGATTATAGCCAAGTTGCATCGGATTGATTTCGGCAAGTCTGTGGATCCCGTAGGAATGGGCGGTTCGAGCTTTTACCTGAAAGATCTCGTGGACAAATTATCGTTTGTTAAGGCTGAGGTTTTGAGCAAGTTCAACGTCGCCAAGGCTGGTCGGTCCTGGTTGGTCGGGCCCATATTTTCTCAACGGACCTGTAGCTGACTATGAACACTCCCTGCCTAGGGTCATGTCCATTGTCAAGTTTGTTATCAGGACTTTTGTTTTGCATGTCTCGATTGCAAAACCACTGGGGGAGAGCGGAAAGTTGCAGTTGACGAGTGACATGACGGAGCTCGAGTTTGCATTGAGTGCTTTCATGGTCGAGAATCCCCAGAGCAAGAGAGGCGGAAATCTGGAGAGCGTTGGTGAAGATTATCGGGCGCTTAGAGCAATGCGGTTTGTTCTATCTTCCATGATCCCTTTGTGAGACTGATGCATGTTCATTTGTCAGGCCACTGCTATTCCTGGATAATGCGCAGCTAGCTTCCCCAAAACACACCGCAGGTCTACCACCACTCGTTGTACTTCACCACATCCTTGTCCGTTCGCCTATTCCTTTGCCTCACAGTCTGCATGGGTGGCAGGAAGCCGAGTACGTTCGCTGGGTGGATGAACACTCACAAGAGGAAGCATGGACACTTGTTGAAGGCGGACTCTCGCACTGGGAAAAAGTCACAGAGAGCGAGGGAAAGGACCCAAAAGATGCTATGGAACATGTACAGTTGGCGCGGGCAGTCTTAGCAAATGCGAAGAGTGTTTTGTGATCTACATGTGATTTTGGCTTACATAAACATAATTGTCGGGCCAGGACTTTGCCAAATTTGCCAAACTTTTTTTCGGCGTAGTAATTTTATTAAATCTCGTTCACCATGGCCAATTTGGTTATATTACGGGCTCTTACTGCAACCAGGACGTTCCCATCGCGTTTCTTGTCGTCAACTTCGCGCGTCCGCGGTGCAGACGATGCAAGAAGACCTCCTCAACCACCTAAACCCATTGATGACTCCACGTCCGCTCTGGATTACAAGAGGTCTCAGAGAACTCGCCCACCCCCTCTTCCGGCCATGGACTTGCCCCGTTCCAGGACTGCTGAGGAAGCTGTCACCAATATCCTCTACAATACTCCACCTCCAAGTCTACAACCTTTCAAAAAGTGGGTCAACGACCGGGTATTTGTAACGCGTCAACAATATTGACATTTCTGGATGCCAGACATATTCTCAACTGCCTAGTACAAAATGAGCCAGGTGTTCTTTCCCGAGTCTCTGGAATCCTCGCGGGAAGGGGGTTCAACATCGACTCGCTGGTCGTGTGCCGAACAGAGATTCGGGATCTCAGTCGGATGTGCATCGTTCTTAGTGGACAAGACGGTGTAGTAGAACAGGCTCGAAGACAACTAGAGGACCTCGTGCGTTGCCTTCGTTGAGTAGATGCCGTTCAGAACTCCGCTAATGTTTAATTAGGTTCCGGTTTGGGCTGTTTTGGATTATACCGATACTCGCACGATAACACGAGAACTTCTCCTTGTGAAAGTGTCCATCTTGGGGCCCGAATACCTGGAGGAACAGCTCCTTGGTGGTCCTTCTCATGAACCACGGAGACATACAGAAGCTGAAAACGAGGAGCTCGGGTCATCGAAGTTGGAGCGTGAAACAGTTTTGGCCCACAACTTTGAGCGCAGTGCCCATCCCGATCAGTTCCCAGAAACTAAAATCACCCCATTAACACCATCCCAAGCTCTCCGTCTCAAACATCAACATATGCATTCCATTTCTGTCCTCGCTTCGCAGTTTGGTGCCAAGATCGTAGATGTGAGTGAGCATAGTGTCATCGTGGAGATGACGGCGAAGACGGCCAGGGTGGAAGCATTCTTGAGCTTGGTAAAGCCATTCGGTATACTCGAGGCTGCTCGTACTGGTGAGTCGAGGCGACTGGATTTCTGCTTCAAGTCATTGACGATTTAATCATTGAAGGCTTGATGGCGATGCCGAGGACACCTATCAATCGATCTTCTGAGGAAGACCCCGATGGTGTGGAAGACGCGATTAGTGGCGTTATCGATGCAAGTCTCCTTCCTCCTGGCTGATTGCGAACGTTGGTAACGCTCGCGTTATATAAGTAAACAGAAAGTACGACAATTTACAGAGCTATTTAGATTATAATAAAAAGTTGCAACAGAATCATTAGAGAATATCACAGCACATACCAGACAGTCCTGGATCCCAGGAATACAAAGGGAGACCAATAGTATACGTTACAATACGGAGAGAAACGCAATGCTAGGGAGCCCGAATGTGGAGAATTAGTATGGTTGGATTGGCGTTATGCTTTTACGTCCGTGCTTTCGAAAGTTGTCGTCCATGCGATGCAAGAGCCTTGTGAATATTCTGCACCCAGTTGGAGGCGAGAGATAGGTCTTGAGCCGTATAACTGTATGTCTTCGACGACTGAACCAAAGTGGTGTAGTGGGATGGGAACACATCAGGCTCAAGAATAGGATAGCGGAAGGATAGAAACGCACGGTAAGGACCACAAACTCTCTTTCTCCCTTGAGCTCCACACTCGTTATAGCTGCACGTGACTCTTTCTCCTTCTCCTTCACTTTATCCGATGCTCGTAGAGTTAGTTCGGACTTAATTGAAAGACTGCCTGGCCCTTTCTGTTGTTGTTTCAAACAGAAGAGCCGTTGCGTGGTGAGTATTAATTGCCGCGTCCTGGATTTGACTGGGGGAACAGGAATCGGAAGCAGTCTGCTCGCACGCCGCCTGAGAGACTGTGCTTCCACTGCTGAATTAAATACAATCGTCTCGCCTTCCCACAGGTTGAGTTGAGAAGAGCTGGTATGATGGATAATTGAATTGAATATCATCAAAATGGTAAACAAACTCACAAATCAATATCACTGACAGGGCCATTGCCTTGCACAGGAGTCATTGCTTGGTTTCTGCCCCGTTCCCTGTCGAGCTGTGAATCGGAGGGTGTGGCCGGAATATCTGGGAATGAATCTGGGAGAGGGAGATTCATAGATTCCAACTGTGCAACCAATTTCTCCACTGGACTCCCTTCCGAGGAGCTTGAAGGGGACCCAGTTGAAGGCGAGCGGGGTGCTATCCGAACACTGATTGGTTCTGCCATAACAGCATCAATTGATTTCCTAGTAATCGTCACTGAGTCCTGCTCAGGCGGTTCATTTTCTCGTCCCAGCGGAAATAGGCGTCGAATTTCCCCTAATGGCCCAACCTCCTCAGTGTGCAACCCGTTCCCGTAGCCATTCTGCCTCACAACCTGAAATTCTGATCCTTCACCATCCGAAGCCCATCCAACCTCGTCGCGGCTGTGCCCCTCACCAGCTACAAGTTCATCCCATGCCGCACCAAGATCCTCCCAGTCGTAATTGTGTCCTAGAGCGAGAGGATGTTCCCTCCTAATCAGACCAGACTCGAGGGGTGGTGCAGGATCTGTCCAGAGGGTTTCCCAATTGACCGACGCAAAGAATGGGTGAGACCGAAGTGCATGCATATCACTGTCACTACCTGGGAGTCCGACACCTAGTCGCCCTGCAGGATCACGAACCTATGAGTATTCCTCCTAAGTAATAAACAGACAGAGACGAATTATAAGCTCTACCAGTAGCCTCTCCACGAGATCCTTCGCTTCCTCGTCAAAGCCGTCTGGGAATGAGTATTCGAGTAGCTTGATTTTCTGCCATGTCAGATACTCAGAGAGACCTTGAAAAGCGAATCTTCCGGCTATCATCTGATATATTATACATCCTAGGGCCCAAAAATCGGAACTAGAGAGCATATATTAGTTCTGAAGTAAAGAGGCTCATTAACTTTCAACCTTTTGCTTGTCTCATTAGATTCTAGCAATTCAGGTGAGACGTATTGAGCGGTGCCAACAAATGTTTTAGCTCGTTCCACTAAGGCAACCTCTGAGTCAGGCGAATAACATTAATGTGAACAGGAACCTACCTCCAGGTTCTAGAATTTTCCCGGTGCCGAAATCAGTTATCTTAATCCGGAAAGCCTCATCCAATAGCAGATTTTCCGGTTTCAGGTCTCTGAATTCCATAAATGAATGATAAAACTGGTGACAGGAGTGAATGAACGCACCGGTGGATCACACCTTTGGAATGCATGTAATCCATGGCATCGACAATTTGTGCAGCGTAATACTGAGCACACATTGTACACAGAGAGCCCATCCGTGATAACAACGACTGCATCTCTCCGTTTGTTGCGAGATCAATCACAAAATCTGGAGACGAATAAAAATCGATTCTCAATCGAGAAATGAGGTTGACTCACAGAGACTCCATTCATCATGAAAAGTGTAGTACAGCCGCACAATACCTGGGTGTCCTGCCCCCAACGTCACCAACGCGTTTTTCTCAGCAAGTGCTGTATCCATTTTTTGCTTTCGTCTCAAGTGACTCTTATCTAGTACTTTGATGGCATACTGCTGCCCAGTGCGTATATAAATTCCGCTTATCACCTGTTGTAACATATAACAGTCAACACCACAGTCAACGCCAAATATACAAGGTCAGGAATTTGGAAGAAACTGACAGTTGAGTACGACCCCTCCCCAAGTGTTGCTCCAAAATGAAAGTCTTGGACATTCACAGCGGTATTCCTCGGGCGTGATTTGGATCGGGCCTTTGCATTCGATTCAACAGCAGCCTTGGAGTCACCCGAATGTCCTAACTCTTTTGTAAGATAGGAGGGAGGTTTTGGAGCATGAGGGGATGGTGCCTGTGGGCTGCTTGAACGAGGGGAGGAGAAGTTGCGAATTGGACGAGGAAGAGGTGTTCTCAACAGGAGAGATGGCCCGGAGTCCGAGCTGGACTCAGACGTGGAGATAACTGAAGCATTTCTACTGAGAGCTGCCAATGTCGCTGGAAAAGAAGGCTCAGGGGAGGGATTAGAATGCTCTATCTTCAGCATTCAAGGGCCAAGATATACACAAGAGGGTGTGGAAGATGAAGCTGATTGAAGCGTCAACGAAGTCACGGACGTTGTGCTGACACAATACCCCTCTGTTTTTTTTTCCAAATCAGGAAAATATCATGATATATTATACTATGAGCATTGAACGAAAAGACTTGCGAATGTTGCCAAAACAACGCGGCCGATGGTCCTAGTTGGATACCCCGGAACATCCTTGTGTTAATCGATACCGCGGTCTCATTCGAGTTGTACATATAACAGTGCCACAAGGTATGATGATCATGAAACTACACTGTGACAGAACGTCCTGATCATGAGCCACCTCGGAATTAGAAACAACTGGAACTTCAGTCAAGAGTACCGTCGTGAGCTCAAATACCGATGCGCCACTTGGATCTGGCAACTGAAGTAGTTGCGTGTTGATTATCACCCTGCATGCCTGTGGAACATGAAATCAGGAACATGAGAAGGAAACAAGGACGACATATGACTGACGGAACACAATAGAATCACCACGAATGCGCTGCGGATAACTGCGATTGAGCCTCTACACGCAGACAGCGAAAAGACGATCGACGGAACTTACAATATGCAAAGATGGTTTGTTATTTCAGTCTTTGCTATTTCATTTTTCGTGATGGATACCGCTAGGCCCATCACTCCTGGGAAGAACACATTATCGGGATACATTCAATATGATGAAGAGACTCACCAGCTAATGCGGCAAACACCAAAGCTCCATCACGAATTAAGAGCTCAACGACGGGATTCCTTCGTAATCCGTTTGGGGCGGCGGTATTACGTTTGAAAAACGTCAACGCTAGAATGGTAATCTGAATGATGCCTTCAACCAAACTATGTATATCCTTTGTCAACCAAAAGGGAGTCACAATAGTATCGGTCAAGTCACCTGTAGTAAACAACCGCGTGGGGTGTTTTCCGGACTGTACACACGGCACTGAACTCAAACTTTTTAATGGATGCGAGTCCAACGGTAACCATCATTGTAATAAACATAGGAAGCAACCGATTCGCCGACTGCGATTGTAAAGTGCGTGTACTATATATAATCATTAAAGAAAGCTCAGAAAACATGAAAAGGAGAGCAGTAAGCTGACCACGGATCATCAGAATTGCGTCCAGCGATAGCGTTAAGGTGTATAACACCCGTTTGATACTGCATTGAAAACGGGATGTTGAGATAATGCCACGAGATGAAGGGGGCCCACTAACCATGAACCACGCCCTACAAATGTTTTCCGCCAGAGGATATGAAAAGGTGTGAACGTGGGCGAGAAAGACATGACCGAATCTGCAGACAGACATAGGAGGTGAATGAATGTGCTGCAGAACTGACATCTGTGACGCCATAGCAAAATACCTCGAGTAGAGATATAAACCTTTAATGAACCATTTATGTATGAATCCAGTGAAGCTTGGTGGGTTAAACCTAGATTTGCAGTAGGATTAAACTCACGTCCAGATATGTTCAACTTCATCGCCGAATAGAATCAAAAATTCCCAAATTGATGTTGCACCTGCAGACCACATCAACATGTAGTCGACCACGGAGAACAAGTTGACTTACAAGATACAGATTTTTGACAACGCGCATGGTCCAGGCGTCTGAGGCTTCCGGGTCAGATACAGCTAACGTTGTCACGGTTTACGGCACGGAGTGAAAATGCACATTAGGGACCAGCAGTAGCATGATCAATCCCACGATAATATGTGTTCACGTTTAAATCGGGAGAGCAACATTGACGGGTCGGTGTTACTAATAATTGTCGAGGAAAGACAAGGCGTACAATTGCAAAGTTTATCACGTTGATACGCGATACATGTACTGCTGCTGCCGAGAACTTTTGGTGGATTTGTTGCACTAGAATATCAAGAAGATGTACAGAATGGTTTTTCGAACGCAATGTGCACTGTTCTCAATAAATCAAATTGCCTTTCTAAAATACCAAACAAGTCTCAACATACCTTCTGAATAAACAATGACTAAGAAGAGGGAGATATTTAACAAGTGCTAGAATTTGTTTTTGTAACTCTGCCAGAGCAAGACCGATTGGCAAATGCTGAAGACCTCAGATCCTAACAATACCAAATAAATGTCGCGCTCTTTCGCTCAAAATGTGTCAAACCTGTGACCTGAGAGGCTGAGGGTGGCCGTGTACCTTAATTACAAGTTGGTACCTACATAATTTTGAACGGCCATTGTTCATCCTTCACTCAGGGTTAGAGTGATAATACCAATTTGCCGTTTGCGATAGAAATTCCCAATAGAGAACGTCAGCATCAAGGAAACCCTCATTGTTCTCCCAAAACGTACTTATACAACCACTGTACTCGTATTTGCCCGGACTTAACTAAAGGTTTGCGCGGCTACAATGCTCGTGCATGTGCACAAGTACAATACAGGGACAGCTGATGAATAAAATAATGCAGATTTTTTGGTTTTAGACGATGGATGAGTAAGGAGGAATGGAACTATACAGGACGATAGATAAAGACAGTAAAAGATTTAAAGGAATATTCCCCAATGAGATAACATGCAAAGCCAAGGACAGAATGTGGTAGATGAGAAGAGAGTGGGGCGTGTGTTGTTGTGCCAACTGCAATCAATGTTTCATGGCAAAAAAAGTCGTGATGAGGTGGGGGGGAATAGGATGGCAAAGTACCTGAGAAAGGAACTGATCAAAGCAGGGTCAATCGAGAGTTGGAGGTTGATGGGGGAAGGTCTGTAATACAGATAGCGAGCAAGAAAGTGCCAGAATCTATGTGCAAGGATGAAAGCAAGGGGGACGGGATAGCACGAAGACAGGCGTGAAGATAATGCAAAAGCAAGCAATAATACAAGCATTGATATCCGTCCATGGTTTTCACTTGCCTAGCTTGCCGGCACCCCCCATTGTCGCGGCGGACTGTGGTCGATGGGTGAGTCCGGGGCTGTCGTGAATGACGACTTCCAGCTCGCCCCAACGCGACGCGTGGACGAGTAGGCCGCACCGGCAGGCGGAATGTATGGCGCAGATGGGGTAGTGGTTGTTTCTATGGCTTGCTGCTCGATTGGAGGCATTGACTGAGATTGTGTGTGGCGGGACGGGGTGACGTCCGGTGGAACGTCGTCAAAGTTCAAATAGCTGCTGAAATCGACGTTTTCGGAAGTGGAGGATGTCGGATCTGCGGCGTGACTGGGGAAAAGCGAGGCGAGGTCTGTCGTGTGGTCCACTGGAGAAATCCCCGTATTCGTGTGATCCAAGTAATGTGATGATGATGGACCTGATAGGGATCCAAAATCGAAATTGGAAAAATCGGGGGAAGATAATTGACTGGGTTGCGTCTCGAAGGGAAAGTGTAGCTGCCCCATGGACACCTCGATCTCGCCTGAGGGATGAGACGTGAGGGAGTTCGGATCAAAATGCGAGAGTTGGAATATCGAAGGATCGCCTGTGGCAGACAAGAGAGCGTGGATTGACTGCTCGAACTCTGACGTTCCTTCACTGGTCATCCAAGGTTGCACCGCAAGGGGCGGTACATTGAAAGACACGTAATCCTAAGAAAAAATCAGCAATGATTGACACAGACGCACACCAGAGACATACTTGTGAAACAGTGCCATCAAGGGGGAACTGGCCATGACTCGGATTATAGTTGGACCAAATGGAAGTAGTTGCGGGATCTGCATTTCCAGAGGCCACCTGGGGTTGTTGTTGGGGGTGCCATTGACTGGGGCCAGGAATGGGCAAGTGAGAGACCCCCGGTTGGGAGGGCGAAGGGTGTAAGTGCAGAGGCTGCGAGGGAGGGATTGAGCTTTCATACGACGACGTGGGCATTGAGGGAAGTGAACCCGAGTGGCTTGTGGCACTGGTGTATGAGTCGGGGTGGGGCGACGCGTGAGTCGACTGATTTGGTTGCTCATCCGACCCGTGTTGTGAATCTGGATAGGGACTAGCATCGTTGGGGGACGACGCAGCGGATAAGGGTGGTGATGGTCCCGCAGGACCATATCGCACCTCAGGCTGGTAATATGCTGCGAGTGGATGGGGCATCGGGGTCGGGACAAAACTAGTCGCGTAGGGTGTGGGGCGGGCCCGGCCTCGTCTGGACTGAGCACGATCCCTTTCTTTCTCTTGTCGCTTTTCCTCGCGCAGACGTTCCTTCTCCTCCTTTTTCATTGGGTGGAAACGATAACCAGGGTACATTGCCTGATGTTCGGCTTTTCTCGCGTCTGCGCGTCGTTCGTACTCTGCGCGCACATCGTCTAGCTCGTTCTTCCACATCTCTGAAATGAGTTTGGATACATCGGCCTGAGCCCGGCGAGGGACACCTGGAGCTGTGGGTGGCAGGTTACGCAGCTTGTCAGAGCGGTATAAAATCCAAGCGTTTGGCGGTCTTGGAGGTTGAATGGTCATGCGGTTGTCGGTGGCAACTGTGCGCACAGGGCCTGCCATTTCTTCTGGAGGTGGGGATTGGGGTATGGTGTAAAGATCGTAGATGGGAATATGAGAGAGGGGACTCCAACTAGAAGGAGGACGTTGGACGAAGAGTGCGGGAAAATCGTTGAGTTCCATTTCGGCAGGTGTTTGTGGGTCCATATTTATGTTTGCCCTCATTTGAACCTGTGGCATAACCGTGGTTCAATTTTCAGCATTCAGTTGCTTTTATTATTTCCACCACCAAAGCAAACCCACAACCACTGGAATGCCACTCACCATCACTTGGTCTTGGAACTAAATGCCAAAGCTGTGAAAAGGCAGCTCCGCTCTGCTTGAAAGGAGTGCTTGGAAGATTGACTAATGCTTTGACTGCTTGTTCTTCAGCAACTTTTGTTTCCAACTGGATGTGTTGTGGATCGACGGTTGCCAGCTGTGTCTTGGGAATGAGATGGCACCGAGCGACTTTTGCCATTGACTGCATCGGCCTCGCTCCGCCCGATCGGCGATCTCACCGTCGGCTTCATCACATCAAATCACAATTTCCAATATTATTCTCACCCATGTCTCACCCGTCTGAACAAAAGGACACGTCTACCGCATTGACCGTACTCACTGCTCAGCGATCAGTAGGAAATTGCTTTGATGAGACGAACACAGCTTTACAATCAAAAGCCGCAAAATTCGAACAATGAAATAAGAGTCATTTCAGAACAATAGCACTGTGAGACACGTGGTCGGTGCCGAAATTTGGAAACCATAGCACTTCGAATTCATTGCGAGTAATACAATTGGTAGTAAGGACACCGTGGAATGGGAACGGGACGGATATCAAGTACTAGTACAGGCCGGTTTGTGTTTGAAACCGAGACTGGAAAGACAGTCAAGGGACGAAAACGACGAGTGCTCAAGAAACGAGGGATTGCTTGTGTGGATGAATGGGTCATTGATGAAAGTCAGGGATGTAAAAAGATAAATGAAACGATGCGACGCAAAATCGATAGACGCCCTCGAGTCAACATCAAAAGGAAAAGTGGGACACATGACAGATGGGTAAGATTGGCGGGGCAGTGGAGTAGCGGGAGAGTTGTAAGTCAAATAAAGGAAAGACCGACAATGGCGAGAGAAAATATTTAGTAGCCGGTGTTGTAAGCACCACCGCCGGAGTAGCCTGACGGACATCATGAGATCAACAAGAACAAGTCAAGTTGGGTTGACTGACCTTGACCGCCACTGTACCCGCCTC
>Ga0210402_10005407_pt1 | contig 11444 bp, 9 predicted proteins | sample IncBWC7MmetaG_FD_161055 | JGI IMG/M metagenome (GOLD analysis project Ga0210402, IMG submission 161055) | Forest soil microbial communities from Barre Woods Harvard Forest LTER site, Petersham, Massachusetts, United States - Inc-BW-C-7-M | ecosystem: Environmental > Terrestrial > Soil >... | reverse complement strand
TTCTCCGCTGCTCGCCATCTGCGCGACGTTGGTCTTCGCCTTCATCTACCTCCCCATCGTTGTCCTCGTCGTCTACTCCTTCAATCGCGACGGCGTCGGCGGCTTCCCTCCCCGCCATTTCACTTTCGATTGGTATCGCCAGCTCTTCAACGACTCCGCCATCTGGGACTCCGTCCTCAACAGCCTCATCGTCGCCGCCGGAGCCGTCGCTCTCTCGCTCACGCTCGGCCTCCTCGCCGCACTCGCGCTCGATCGCGCCGACTTCCCCGGCAAATCCCTCTTCCGCCGCCTCGTCCTCCTACCGCTCATCCTTCCCGGCATCATCACTGGTCTCTCGCTCTTGCTCTTCGCAGTTCGAATCAAACTCGACCTCAGCCTCATCACCATTTTTCTCGGTCACGGCACCGCGCTAATCTCCGTCGCCACCACTGAACTTTTCGCCGGCCTGCAAAAAATGGATCGCCGTCAGGAAGAAGCGTCGCTCGATCTCGGCGCAACTCCCTGGCGCACTTTCTGGCTGGTCACTCTCCCCAACCTGAAACTTTCTCTCATCGCCGCCGCTCTTTTGATCTTCACGCTCTCCATGGACGAAATCGCCGTCACCTTTTTTCTCTACGGCCGCGAATACACTCTGCCCCTCGAAATCTGGGGCCGCCTCCGTCGCGGCATCACTCCCGAAATCAACGCCATCTCCACCCTCATCCTCTTCGTCTCCATCATCCTCATCACTGTCTGGTACCATCTCCGCACCCGCTCCGACCACCAGTAGGACAGCCAATCCTGGCTGTGCGCGGTGTAATCCACCCCTCCGCTGACCATCAGCCTCAACTGCGTCCATCACTCTTTCTTTGTGTAGCAGCGGGTTTATCCCGCTGCTGTTGGTGTGCGGCGGCTCGTCGCCGCTTTTTCCGGATTATCACCGAGCAGTCTCTTCCGTTGCCTCCACTCCCCATCGCGGCGTACCATCTTTCCTGCCACCCAAGGAGCCAATCATGATCCGCAAACTAGCTGTCCTGGCAACTCTTGCCTTCACTCCCGTTATAACCTTCGCGCAGGCCACGCCGCCGGCCGCAGCTGCGCCCTCCACTTCTCCTGTCGCCGACGCCGTTCGCGCCGGCATAACCCGCTACTCCAAAAACATGTCCGCCGCCGCCGAAGCCATGCCCGCCGACAAATTTTCTTTCAAGCCCACTCCCGACCAGATGACTTTCGCTCACCTCGCAATCCACATCGCCGATTCCAACAATCTTTTCTGCTCCAAAATTTCCGGCGTCGCCGCTCCCGAAGGCCCCAAGCTCGCCGAAACCGATTCCAAAGACAAACTAGTCGCCGCCGTCAAGCAGTCCTTCGATTTCTGCTCCACGTCTCTTGCCAAACTCGATGACTCTCATCTCACCGATTCCATTCCGGTCTTTCCCAATCGCTCCCTCTCCCGCGCCGGCACCATGTTTATCCTGGTTGGCTCCTGGGCCGACCACTACTCCGCCCAATCCATGTACCTTCGCCTCAACGGCATCCTCCCGCCCTCCGCGCAGCCAGCAACCCATTAGCATTTGCTGCGTCTAACGCAGGGGAGAACCTGATGCCATCTCCGAAACGGCTGATCTTGCCTCGTCGTTTTTCGCTGCAAGCATTTCGTGTACTTCGCTGCACCCTGCTCGTCGCCATATTCCTTGCGGCTTTCTTCGTCGCAGCTTTGCCGTTCCATCCGGCTCGCGCGTTCGCGAGCTCACCGAATGCTCCTCAGGCCGATTCGGCGAACTCCCCCGCCGCCCGCCAGCTCCACGCCTGGCTCGATGCCTTCAACAGCGGCGACCGCGCCGTCTTTCTCGCCTTCCTCCAAAAAAATTATCCCGACGACGCAAAACGCATCGACGGCTTAATGCGCTTCCGTTCCATGACCGGCGGCTTCGAATTGAAGAAAATCGAAAAGTCCGACGACACCCACATCTCCGCCATCCTAAAAGAGCACGATTCCGATCAGTTCGCGCACCTCGAAATCGAAGTCGATCCCGCCGAACCTCACCAAATCAAACACATGGATTTGAACGCCATCGCCACTCCCGCTGAATTCCCGTCCCCCCGCATGGCCGAAGATCAGGCCATCGCCGCGCTTCGCTCCGAAATCGATCGCCAGGTCGCCGCCGATCATTTTTCCGGCGCCGTGATGGTCGCAAAAAATGGCAAAACTGTTTTTTCCGGTGCCTACGGCCTGGCCGACCGCGAAAAGAAAATCAAAAACGACTTAAACACCCGCTTCCGCATCGGCTCCATGAACAAAATGTTCACCGCGGTCGCGACCCTGCAGCTCGTGCAAGCCGGCAAAATAAAACTCACCGCTCCGCTTGGCGACTATCTCCCCGACTATCCAAATAAAGACATCGCCGCAAAAGTTACCATCCACCATTTGCTCACGCATACCGGCGGCACTGGCGATTTCTTCGGCCCGGAATTCGACAAGCACCGTCTCGAACTTAAGACTTTGCAGGATTACCTCAAACTCTACGGCGCGCGCGGCCCCGAATTCGAACCGGGCAGCAAGTGGGAATACAGCAATTACGGTTTTCTGCTGCTAGGCGTCATCGTCCAGAAAGTCAGCGGCGAAGATTATTACGATTACGTCCACAAACACGTTTTTGCGCCCGCCGGAATGACTTCCACCGATTCCCTGCCCGAAGAGCAAAACGTTGCGCAACGCTCCGTCGGCTACACCAAAATGGATGGCGAAGCATGGCGCCCCAACACCGACACCTTGCCCTACCGCGGAACTTCCGCAGGCGGCGGCTATTCCACGGTCGAAGACCTCCAGCGTTTTGCTGACGCCCTTCTCAACCACAAATTGCTCGACGCTCATTACACCGATCTTCTAACCACCGGAAAGGTCGACACCGGGGGCGGCGGCGATAAATACGCGTACGGTTTCATGGACCGCACCACCAGCGGCATTCGCACCTTGGGCCATGGTGGAGGCGCTCCCGGCATGAACGGCGACCTCACCATCTATCCGCAGAGCGGTTACGTCGTCGCCGTTCTGGCCAATCTCGATCCGCCCGCCGCACAGCGCATCGCCGCCTTCATCGGCAACCGCCTCCCGGAAAAATAGTTCAAAGACGCCGCCGCTGTTTCTTTTGTAGTGGCCGACCTTTAGGTCGGTGCTTTTCGCTTTTAAACTTTTAACTTTTGGACTCTTTAACTCTTCCTACGCCATCTTCCTCACAAATTTCTCCCCCCACTGAATCCGCCCGGTCATCTGCATCACCACAAATAACGTCAACACCGCGCCAACCGTCACCGCCAATCCCGTAAATCCCTCAAAAAAGAACGCATACGAAAACAACACCAGGTAAATCAGCTGCGCCAGCCCCGCATCCACCAGCGCAAATCGTAAATTCACCACCAATCGTAAATACGTCACCACCAGCAAAATCGAAACCGCCGACGCAATCGCAAACGCTGCGTGAATCGAAACGTGGTCGCACAAATACGCCAGCAGCAGGTGAAACGCAAAAAACGCGCTGGCCAGAAAAAATAGTTCATCGGATGCAAATCAATCCCACGCAGCGTCGACAGCATAAACACCAGAAAGAAAAAGAAAAACAGCGATACCGGCGCAAAATACGAAATCCGTCCCGCCAGCGGCCCCGGCTGCAATTTTTGCGGCATGCGCAGCGCAATATTGAATCCGGAAACCAGGTTCTGGTAATCCCACTTCAGTTCCCAGCCCTGCGCCGTTTCATGCTTCTCCGTCGGCGAAAGCGAATTCTCCGGAAAATCGAACCCGCTGAAATCCGTCTTCACCACGAAATGGAAATCCTTCGCCCGCGCTACCTCGTCGCCGCTGGAGAATTTGTAGCTCCAACTGTCCTGCCCCTGCGAACGGTACGCTGCCTTCACGACCCCGCTTGCTCCCGGCTTTACTTGCCCGTGCGCCACCACTTCCGCCCCGCCAAAATCCAGCGCCAGCGGCGCGCCATCCAGCGAAATCTCCACTCCGTCGTACACTGCTTGCTTCGCCGGCAACGGCAGCCGGATCGTGAAATTTTCTTCCTGCTCGGTTGGATTCTGGAACTTGTAGTCGCCCGCAAATCCCACCCGGTACGTGCTGAACCACAGCAATCCCTTTTGCCGGTAGTCGATGTGAAAGTCCGCTGCGATCTTGCTCGAATCGAGCGGCACGTTCTTCGCCACGCTCACCATTTCCGTCTTCTTGACCTTCTGCCCGTTTTCTTCCACCTGCACCGTCCTCGGCTCTTGCACCAGGTAGCTCACCGCCGGCGGCCGCTGCTCCTGCGACTGTCCCCACGTCGATGCCACCCTTCCGCTCAGCTCCGACCCCGCATTCTCGGTCCGCAAATAAATCGAAGTGCCCAAAATCATCCAAGCCACGCACGAACATATAAAGATGGCAATAATCGCCAGAATCCTCTTCACCATTTCAGTCATTCCTCGGTTTTCTCCGCCGCATCTCCATTCTAGCAAAGCCATTGTCACTGGCAAGTACTTTACATTATAAAGAGCCAAACCTTCATCCTCCCGTAGGGGCACGATATATCGTGCCCTCTTCCTCCTGGCGTTATTCCTCTGGCGTCACGCGGAGACGAGAGGGCGAAGGGTGTCGGAGGTTTGCAGGGCGACGCGGTCGCGTTCGGGACGAGGGACGTCGGTCCAGTCGATGACCAGCTCTTCCGGATCTTCCTTGGCAGCGATGCGCTGTTCGGAATTCTGCAAGCGCAGCGAGTTGAGGAGCGAATTGGCGATGTAGGTGAGAGCGGCGGCGCGACTGATGCTGATGAGATTCAGGCAGGCGAGCTTGAGTACCTTGGCCAGGAATTGGCTGATCTGGTGGATTTCGGTGATTTCGCCGAGTTCGGAGGCAAGTTCGGCGAGAGGATCGGGAGGAGTGGCGAGGGCGTGACTGGGGGCGTGAGTGGCGCAGAAGAGGTCGCCGGATTTGGCGACGGCCTGACGGCAGTGACGTCCTTTGGCGAAGATGTGGGTGCAGCTGGGTAGAGAGTTGGGTGAATTAGAGTGATGTTGCGTGCGTTCCATTTTGGGACTCCATTGATTGAGGTAGGGGGTGTACCCCCGGGTACTTTTGCTAAGAGTGGCAAGCAAAGGACTTACGGGAAAAAGAGTGAAAAAGAGTGGGAAAGAGTGAGTAGGCGCTATTGAAAATAAAGAGGTTAGCGTTTGGGAAAATGACGAAGAGAGAGGAGTTTCTGTAAGAGTGGCAAATAAAGGACTTAGCTCGGAAAAGCTCGGGGCGGAGGAGAAGACCGATGGGCGTGTAGGCTCCAAAAGAGGCCAACTGACGGTCAACACGCGGTATAGTAGCACGATAGTTACTAGAAGTCAAGGAAAATCGACGAATCCCGAGCGAGGAATCAAGAAAGAGTGGGCCGTCTGTCACGGGCCCCTCGGCCAACTCGGGGCAAACAGGACTTAGGGGAATTTCGAGGTGGGTGGAGAGTGGGGCGATTGCCGTGAGGCTGAAAGAAGGCGTCGCATTTACCATGAGTATATTGTACCAGCGAGTTACGGCGGAGTCAAGCAAAATCGGAGGAAAATTTGGTATAACGGTGGATGTCCGGTTGAAGTCGACCCTAACCCGCACCCTGAGAACCGTAGGGTGCGGCAACCGTCGGAATATGTAGAGTCCGTACGTCGGAAGAGTCCAATGAGGATCACAAAGTCAAAGGGATTGACGCCCAGTGAAAGGTTCCTATCCGAGCTTTGCGATGACACCTTTCTAAAACTGTGGTGCTATCCGAACCCATTCAAAGCCGATGGGAAAGAACTTTGTGATCTGCTCGCCGTATTCGAGGACCATGTCTTCTTGTTTTTCGACCGGGAAAGCAGAAAATTCGACAAAGCTGGCCAAGATACTCTGATCACATGGGAGCGATGGAGAAGAGAGGCTATTGAGAAGCAGATCACAACTTCGAACGGGGCAAAAAGATATATTTCGCAGTACCCTAACCAAATATATCTGGATGCCAAACGGAGCATTCCATTTCCTCTAAAGATTCCGTCCAATAACCCTCATATACACAAAATAATTGTTGCTCATGGCGCGGCTGAGGCTTGTGAAAAGTTTTCGAGCGCGAACGTGAGCGGAAGCCTTGCGGTGGCCTATGGAGACCTGCGCAAGAGCTTTCCTTTCCCATTCATGGTGGATTTAGCGAAAAAAGATCCTGTTCACGTTTTTGACAGCCATAACTTAGAGATTGTTTTCTCCGAACTCGATACGTTCCACGATTTTGTTTCGTATTTGACTGCGAAAGAAAAGGCCATCGATCAGCTTCGTTCTCTTGTTTACTGTGGCGAAGAAGACCTACTGGCACACTATTTTTTGAATTTTGATGGCGAGAATTACTTCGTCGGATCCAAAGATAAGACCATAAACTGGGTCTTTGTTGGCGAGGGAGAATGGCGAGATTTCGCCAAGTCGGATGCATACCAACGTAGAAAAAAAGCAAACGAGGTGTCGTATCTTTGGGACGAGTTGATGCAAAGGACCTGTCAAAACGCGCTTGATGGAGCCTTATTGGGGGAAGCGAATATTTTTAGTAGCGAGAGCGCGATTCAGGAGATGGCTAAAGAGCCCAGGTTCTCGAGGCGCGCGCTATCAGAAGCGATGATCAACGCGATTAAAGGGTTTCCTGACAACCAGGAAGGAATCGTCCGTAATCTTTCTTTCATGCCATCCTTCTATAAGGACAAGGGCTACGTTTTTCTACAAATTAGACACCCGAACATAACTGACTATGAAAAGGAGTATCGCCCAAGGCGGTCCAAAATGCTGGAGATTGCGTGCGGCGTGGCAAAAATCAAGTTTAGCCACCTTAATAAGGTGATTGGCATCGCCATGGATGCTCCAAAATTCTCCAAACAGAATTCAGAAGATTTTGTTCTTTTGAACTGCGAAAAATGGTCAGAGCAGGACACTGTGCGCTATCAGGAGGCAAATAGAGGGCTACAATTCTTCGAAACGAAAACGATGAAGATTCAGGAGAAGAGAATTAGGGATTTTCCGCCGGCGGATGGCACAGGTTAAGCCAAGTCGGGGTTTTAGATTTGTGGGTTGGCCTCGCCTGCATCGTTCGGCGCCGGTTGTGTTTGAAAGAAATCGAGGATGGCTGCCTTCAGCCGGGTGTATGGAGTGTTTTCTTTTCGCATCTGTTGCCAATAGTGAATGCAACCCCAAGCCGACACTGCGCTAATGGCCACCAAAAGCAGAAAACAACCGAGCATCATCCACCTTCGCTGTGCGAACACATTTACCCAGTCGACGCACGAGAGAAGACCGATCAGTCCTACGACTGCGCTGACAAATAATCCTGCGTGAAAATCGCGCCCCGCTCGTTCATTTCCGTGCGTTCCGTCACAGAGCGTAAGAAAGTCCGGCTCCTTAAGTGGATATGCGCGCTCGGCGGGAAGCGGCATCACAACCGTGGTCCCAACCTGATAGCCCTGGGGAAGTGCCGCCTCTTGTTGGTCGGGCATATTATTTGCCTCTCTGCTGTTCGAGTACGTTCAATGTATGGAACATTGTGTAGCCGCAGTTCTTGCAGACAATAGAAAGCAACGAAAGTGCGCCAGTCGCCTGCTCCCAAACTGGTTGCCGTACTGCAAACGTGTTTAGGATGGGAGTAAAAGACATGGCCGAGTTTGCCGGAAGATCTACTAAATCAACGTTCCAGTCGAATGCGTCACATCTGGGGCAATGGTCGTTAGCCACGCCTCGCGCCTTCATTGTTTCAAGTGCCCGTTTTATTCTGGCCGGCGCGCCGATTCTTGCCGTTTCCCCAAGCCTATTAAATCCGCCCATGACTTCACCGCCTTCAATTCGAAAATCACGGAGAAACGTTACCACATTGGAGACGTGGAAGTTGCAGCAGCAATGTTTTCCTCATCGCCCCGAAAGTGGCGTCCAGCCCTTACGGTCTGGGCTAACGTCTAGGACCCGGAGGACAGACGGATGCTTTCTTCGTTTAGTGATCCGTAGAGTGCGTGTAGCGCGTGTTCGCTGTGCGGCACCATCGACTACGAGGTAGGCTACGACTACCAGAAGGAACGCAGAAAGGGAGCTAGTCCTAGAACCTGCATCGAGACTAAAAAATGAGCGAATTCTATGCAAAATTCCTTGACCATACTGCTAACATTCTTAGCCCCGGGTTCCGGGTTTTAGGGCTTGCAGTTGCAAACCTTGGACTGAAAACGACCGCCATGAGCACTGGTTCCATTCCTCCGATTCTCCCCAGCGAACTGCCGCCCGCTGAAGCCATGTCTTCGTTTGCGCGCGTTCGCATGTCCGTCGCTGATTCGCTCTTTCTGATTTCGCGCACCTATCCGAAACTGCTCACGCTACGCTCCACCCCGAGTGCGTGGACTGGATTACGAATTCTGCTTGGCGTGTTTGGCGCGGCGCTGGTGGTGCTTCCGCTAAGTTTGTGGAATGCCTGGGCATTTGCTCCGGTGGGCCTCGCGATGTTTTTGCTGGCTGTTTTGCTTCCGCCGTTGCGCCAGGATCGCGGGACGCCGCAAGCCATCGAACAGCTTGGCGCCTACCTGGTGATTGACGCCGGCCGCTTCTGTTGCGGGCCGGAAGCATTCGCCAGCGTGAGCTTTTATCTGACGCCGACGCGAATCTGGGCGCTTGACGATCAGCTTCGTCCGGTCGCGGTGATTCCAGTCAGCGAACTTTCCATGGCCACCGCATTCCCTTCGCAGGACGATTGGATCCTGCGGCTGCGCTGGAAGGAAAATTCCGCGGAATTTATTTTTGACGGACTATTTGCCGAACGCCGCGCGCGCGTCGCCGAAGCCGGCCTGCGCCACCTGATCCAGCAGCCGCTCGAAACGCCACGCACCCGCGTCAAGGCGGCCGGCGCGTGATGCCATTCTGGTCACCAAAAAAGATTTCTGATTTTCCGCCTGAGCCGCGAAATGTGGGACAATTTAAGTATGGCGCGGGGCTGGGAGAGTAAAGACGTCGAATCTCAGGTAGCCAGCAAGGAGACTATGGCGGCACCAGGCACAGCCAAGAAAGCTCAGGACCAATTGGAAAAAGACCGCGAACGCGGGAATCTGGAACTTTCGCGCAAACACATTCTGAACGACTTGGAGACCGCAACTCATCCCAACCACAAGAAGCAACTGGAAGCAGCGCTGGCCCACCTCGACCAGAAACTGGAACAGCTCAAGTAAAAATTCAGAAATTAGAAAATAGAAAATGGAAACTTAAGAATCGAGGAACGCTGGTTTCTCCAACGATTTTCTAATTTCAATTTTCTCTTTTCGAATCTTCCGGAGTTATTCCGTAAACACCACGCCCACCGCGCTGTGCTCTTTTCCTTCGTTGGGATCCACCCGCACCACGTAGCCGCGCAGCTTCATCTCTTTCGGACCGTCCACGCCGGGAGTATCCATGGTGATTTGCAATTCCGATTGCAGCCGTGGGCAATGGGCCATCGAGAGCAGCGCGCCCTGCATCGCCAGATCCCGCACCACGGTTTCCTCTTCGAACGAATGTCCGCCTTCGGTGATGCCGCAGACTCTGGCGCGGAATTGCGCTTCGCGCCGCAACGCGGTTCGCGTCACCGGCATATGCGCTTCGAGCGTGCCGTCCGCGGAACCGAGCTTGATCACCATGCCTTCGCTGGCAGCGAACACTGAATCGAATTCCTCGCGCGCCTGCCGCAACAAGCCGTCGACCTGGCGGTCGCTGGCATCGGGATCGTGATGGAACAGCACTAAAGTTTTTGCGCCGGCTTCGCGCGCGACTTTTACCCCTTCGCGCCAGGAAGAGTGGCCCCAGCCTTTGCGGGTAGTGGCCAGTTGTTCGGGAGTGTATTGCGCGTCGTTGATAAAAATGTCCGCGCCCGCTGCGAGTTCACGTAACTCTTCGTCGAGCTTCGGATCGCCGGGTTCGTTATCGGTCGCGTAGACCACGGTTCCGCCGGGAGTTTCAATGCGGTAGCCGAGGCAGCCTTGCGGATGATTGATGTGGCGCGCGGTGATTTTGTTTTCGCCGACCAGAAAAGTGTCGCCGCCAGCGACTTCCATGAATTTTTTCTTGGCGGTCATGGCCGACATGTTGACCGGAAAATAGGGAGTGGCCATCTGCGTTTCGAACACTTGTTTCAGGCTGTCGCGGCCGAGATGCTTGGAACGAAAACTGTAAAAGTGAAATGCGTTGTTTTCGGAATATAGCGGAGTGAAAAACGGAACGCCCTGAATATGGTCCCAGTGATAGTGAGTTACAAGGATGTGGGTTTCGGGATTGCGCACGCCCGAGGCGATTATTCCTGCGGAAGGAGCGGTCCAGCGGCTGCCGAGTACGCGCAGGCCAGTGCCGCAATCCAGAATAAACTGCGTGCCGTCGGGAGCAGTGAGCTCGAGGCAGGGCGTGTTGCCGCCGTAGCGCCACGTCGCCGGGTCCACGGTGGGTGTGGAACCGCGAACGCCCCAGAAGCTCAATTTTGTAACTGGGCTAGCCATTTTCCGCCTGGTTGCATAACGCTTTTGTAAAAAAGCCGCCGCGCGAAACACACGGCTACGCGAAGCTCACTTGATACTCGCAGTGGTGGGGGGGAGCGTCAATTGATTCGCGGAGGCGAGTTGTCAAACTGCGTAATAAGGGCGGTATAGTGGAAACGATGCACGACGACAAACACGACCACGCGCACGAACACGACGGGAGTGTTCATTCACATGAGCACAGCCATTCGAACGAGCAGAGTCATGCGCACGGGCACGATCATTCGCGCGGGCACTCGCACGAAGGCGGGCATGCGGGGCATGCACATCCGCCGATGCAACCCGCGGTGCTGGCGTGGGCGATGGCGGCAACGCTGGGGCTGGTGATCGCGGAAATTTTCGGCGGGTTGCTGGGGCACAGCGTGGCGTTGTTGAATGACGCGGTGCACAACTTATCGGATGTGCCGGCGCTGGGAATTTCGTGGCTGGCGATGCGCTGGGCGCAGCGGCCGGCGGACAGCGAAAAAACTTACGGATATCGCCGAGCGGGAGTGCTGGCGGCATTTACCAATGCGGTGCTGCTGGTAATTCTGGCGATGTGGCTCGGATGGGAATCGATTGACCGGCTGCGTGCGCCGGTAAACGTGATCGAATCGTGGATGATCTGGACATCGCTGGCGGCGCTTGGCGTGAACGGCGGAATCACGTTGGCGCTGGTGCGCGGGCGGAACGATCTGAATTTGCGCAGCATTCTGGTGCACAACTTTGGCGACGCGCTTTCGAACGTGGCGATTATTGCGGGCGCGATTGTGATTGGCGTGACCGGCTGGCACTGGGTGGATCCAGTGCTGGGGCTGGCGATTGGATTACTGGTGTTGTGGTCGAGCATCGGGATTTTGCGAGACTCGGCGCACATTCTGCTGGAAGGGCGCCCGAAAGAGATGCGGGTGGAAGAAGTGGCG